>Ga0123329_1001979_pt1 | contig 18520 bp, 16 predicted proteins | sample BioC12SIPDNA_FD_89703 | JGI IMG/M metagenome (GOLD analysis project Ga0123329, IMG submission 89703) | Anaerobic biogas reactor microbial communites from Washington, USA - Biogas_R1_B C12 SIP DNA | ecosystem: Engineered > Bioreactor > Anaerobic > Unclassified | place: Washington, USA | collected...
GCCCCCATCCTGCCTTCCGCCTGTTCTCCCATGCAACAGGAGAAAATAAAAGATTCCGCATTTTCCTTGACTTTGGAAACGATTGTATCTACAATTTAACAGGTATCCCTAGGACGCGGGCTTCTTGAGGGCAATCTGAGGTGGCGCGTTCGAGACTTGGAGTACGGTTAACCAACTCTTGGGAGAGTGAACAATGTCAGGCGTAATCGTATCTTTCTTCCGTTCACAGGTCAGGGGTGTGCCCCGGACCTCACTGGCGCCTCTGGCGGTCCTCCTCGTGGCCGCCGCGTGTGTCCTGGCGGGCACCGCGCAGGCCCAGGCCATCTACGGCAGCGACGGGTCGCTGGGCGACTGGACGGTCACTGCGGGCGCGCTCAACATCAACACCGACACGCTCATCATGCAATGGGGCGCGCAGTCCAAGACCGGCGTGGAGATTGACGGCGTCGCCGTCTTTCCCTTCGCCAATTTGACGGTGGGCGCCAGCGTTTCCGTGAACGTGACGGGGTCGAGACCTCTGTCCATCACCGCCACCGGCGACATCTTGTGGGGCCCCCACCTGTTTGTTCCCGCAGGCACGCTGGGCGGCGGCACGGGCGGCACGGGCGGCGCGGGCGGCGCCGGCGGTGTTGGCGGCTCGGGTGGTGCGGGCGGCGCGGGCGGTGCGGGCGGCGCGGGCGGCAGCGGGGTCTACGCTGGCGGAACGGATGGGTCGGCGGGTTTGCAGGGTGCTGACGGCACTGCCGGAGCGGGCGGACTTGCTGGCCAGCCCGGACTGAATGGCAATAGCGGTTCGTTGGGATATGCATCCCGTGGAACCGCCGGGAGTGGCGGTGGAAGTGGGGTTGTTGGTTCCGTGGGGACCGGTGGCGGCGCGGTTGCGGGCGGTAATGGCGGTGGCGGCGGGAGCAGTGGCGGGATTATTGGCGGCAACGGGTCGGCGGGCGGTACGGGTGCCGCCGGGTATACAGGCAACATTGGCAATCCGGGTGGAGACGGGGGTGTCGGCGGTGGGGGCGGGACGCCCGCATTCACCGCGCCTGCAGATGATCTGACATTGGCGGCCGGGCATGGCGGCGGCGGTGGTGGTGGTGGTGCGGGTGGCGCGGGCGGCGGCGGAGCATCCGGCGGCAGCGGCGCGGGCGGTGGCGGCGGCGGTGGAAGCGGTGGTTCAACAGCTATTGTTGTGCGCGGTGGCGGTGGTGGTGGTGGCGGTGCAGGCGGCGCGTCCGGCGGCGGTGCGGGCGGCGGCGGCGGCGCGGGCGGCGGCGGGGGTTCCTCCGGCGCGGTCCAGGGTTCGGGTGCTCCTGCCATGGGCGGCAACACGGCCCTCGCCGGAGCCAATGCGGTCATTCCAAGTCCTGACACCCGAAGGGGCGCGAACGGGTCCGGCATCAATGGCGGCACCTTCGGTACCGGCGGGCCGGGCGGCGCGGGCGGCTCCGGCGGTACCGGCGGCTCCGGCGCAGGTGGTGCAACAGGTGCCAGCGGCGGCGGTGCGTTTGTGCTGGCCGCTCAGGGCCTGCTGAACATCAGCGGCAGCACGTTTGACGTGAGCGCCGCGACGCGACAGACGAACGGTGGCCCGGGTGCCACGGGACAATCCGGCGGTGCGGGCGGTTCAGGCTACGCCGGTGGTGCGGGTGGCACGGGTGCGACCAATGGCGGCACCCGGGGCGGTGACGGCGGTTCCGGCGGCGCGGGCGGCCTGGGCGGCGCGGGCGGCAAGGGCGGCAACGGCGGCAACGGCGGCGCGGCGGGCTACGGCACGCCCGGCATGGCCAAAGTGATGGGGTCGGTGGTGCTCGCGGGCGGCCGGCTGGTGAAGGCGCTCAATGTCGCCGACAACGCGCCGGAGCACAATGGCCGGTTCACCTGGATTTCCAACATGAACGTGACGGCGCACAGCGCCAACAAGCCGCTCTTTGACACGACGGGCGGCGCGTCGGTGGTGCAGGGCACCACGGCGAATCCGGCGCTGCTCACGGCCGCCAACTCCTACACGGGGACCGACACGCCGAAGATTCCCGAACTGGACGGCGGCCCCGCGGCGGCCGGCTGGCTCAAGGCCGCCTTCTGGAACAAGGTGCAGGTGGACGCGCTGCTTCCGGACAACGGCCAAATGCGCGCCTGCGTGCTGCGACAGCCCCCGGCGGCGAACTACTCCGTGTACGAGGGCCACGACCAGCTCGTGGTGAAGAACACCTCCCTCCAGCCCATGGACAATGTGGCCGTGGTGGTCGGGTCGAATCCCCCCGTGCTGATCAACGGCGCGGGTGGTGCGCCGGGCGTGCTTCCCGCCGGCCGGGTGTGGACCACGACGGTGCCTGCGGGCGTGTTTGCCCTCGCGGTGCGCCTCCCGCAGGTGCAGCCTGAGACCCTGACGGCCAACGTTGAGGGCCCGGCGCAGTTCTCCGTGCTTGCCGGGGACTTCCCCGGCCTGGTCTACCAGTGGCGGCACGACGGGATTGACCTCTCGGACGGCGCCAAGTATGCCGGCGCCGCGACGGCCATCCTCACCATCTCCGACTGCGTGAACGCGGACGAGGGCCTCTATGAGTGCCTTGTGACCGATCCCTCCGCGGGCGGCGCCTCGTTCCTTCTCTCCGGCGGCGTGCTGACCGTCTCCGACCCGGCGCTGCTGACGCAGCCTGTGTCGCAGGTCGTGGATCCGCTGGCCGTGGTGGAATTCGCCGTGACCACGGCGGGCACCGTCAACGCCATCCAGTGGTTCAAGGACGGCGCGCCCCTCGCGGACGGCACCACGCCCGAGGGCACGGTGATCACCGGATCCACTGCGGAGACGCTGGTCCTCACCGGCGTTCGTGACGCGGACGAGGGCGTCTATGTGTGCACGCTCACGGGGCCCGACGGCGACCTGAGCTCCAACCCGGCCACGCTCACGGTCAACAACGTGCCGGTGATCGCCACCATGCCCCTGAGCCAGAACGTGCCGGTGGGCGGAAATTTCACGCTCGAAGTGGGCCTGTCCGGCGGCACGCCGGTGTTCGACTACATGTGGGTCAAGGAGGGCCAGCCCGGCGAGGAAATCCTGCTTCGCCTGACAACGGGGGCCGCGGTCTCGAACTCGATCCTGCTGCCCCTTTCGGGCACCGGCGCGCTCCTGTCCGACGCGGGCAGGTACCGCGTGAAGATCCGCAACTCGGCGAGCCGCGCCATTAACACCACCGGCGACCCCGACAACGACTGGGTCAACTCCGACTGGGCGCAGATCACCGTTTACGAGCCGATTCTGGTCGTTGCGCATCCGGTGAGTTCCGCCGTCAGGTACGGGGACACGGCCACGCTGATCTGCTCCGTTGTGGGCAGCCTTCCGGGCCTGCAGATGACCTGGCTGGACGAGGAAGACCAGGAGGTGACCGGAGTGAACCCGCGCGCGTCGGTGGACACCCAGGGCACCCTGTCCACCCTGACCATCACGGCCGCGGAAAACGCCGATGAGCCGCCTACTTGGCCGGCGGGCGGGTACCGCTGCCGCATCAGCAACGATTACCAGTCCGGCGCGAACGCCGTGTTCAGCAACCGGGCCGATCTGAACGTGCTCGACCCGGCCATCACCATGCAGCCGCAGAGTCAGATTGCGTCGCTTAACGGGTCGGCCACGTTCAGCGTGGGCGCCGTGGGCAGCGCGCTGTCCTATGAGTGGTTCAAGGATGGCGGCGCGACGGTGCTCAGCACGACGGACACCCTGGTGGTCTCCCCGGTGACCGAGGCGGAGGTGGGCGATTACTTCTGCCGCGTGACCAGCGCGGACGGTGCCGTGGACTCCGCCATGGCCAACCTGCGGATCAGCGACCCCTACATTGTCGGCCACCCCGCCAGCGTGATCGTTGACCCGGGCGAGCCGGTCACGTTCACCGTGACGGTGGGCGATCTCAGCACACTGCCGATCGGCTACCAGTGGAAGCTGAACGGTGTGGCGCTCACGGGTCCCGGCGCGGCGGGCACCCTCGCGGCGGCCCCGCTGGTGATTGAATACAACATCGCCTCGGCGGCCCAGGCCGATGTGGGCGTGTACACCTGCGAGCTGGACGGGACAGACGGGATCGTGGTGTCCAACCCCGCCACGCTCGCCCTGAACCTGGCGCCCGAGGTCTCCGGGATCACCCCGAACCCGAGCGACGGGGTCGCGCCCTTCGGCAGCCCCGCCACGCTCACGGTCCAGGTGTCGGGCGGCACCCCGCCGTTCACCTACCTGTGGACGAAGGATGGCGCTCCCATCGCGGAGGGCAACGTGACGGGCATCACGGAACCGGTGCTCTCTTTCACCAACGTGCAGGCCGCAAACGAGGGCCTGTACCGCTGCACGGTGACAAACACGGCCGGTTCGGACTACGCCGAACGCAACCTCTACGCGGGTCAGCTGATCACGTTCATCCAGCACCCGCAGGCGCGCCGCGCCTACTACGATGACAGCGTGTTCTTCCAGGTGGTCGTGGGCGGTGGCAAGGGCACGCGGTCCTTCCAGTGGAAGCGCCAGCGGGCGGGCGTCGTCACCAACGTGGGCGTGAATTCGCCCGTGCTCACGCTGAACAACCTGTCGGTGAACAACGCGGGCACCTACTGGTGCGTTGTGACGGACGACCGCGGCGCCTATCCGTCCAACGAGGCCACGCTCACCTTGGCCGCGCGTCTGGCCTTCACGCAGACGATTCCGGCGGAGGACACGGCGATCTTCGGCAAGGACTACCTGCTGCGCGTCCGCACCACGGGCGGGCATGACCCGGTGTTCTTCGAATGGCAGTTCAACGGGGTGCCCGTCGCGCCGACGGCGACCCTGCCGAACGGCTCGGACCTGCAGCTCACCAACGTGGCGTTTGAAGACGCGGGCACCTACGTGCTGACCGCCTTCGACAGCTACACCGACACCCTGACGGCCCAGTGCGAGCTGACGGTGGCGTATGGCACGCCGGTCGCCGGCCTGGGCGGTCTGGCGGCTGCGGCTGCGGGGCTGGCCCTGGCGGGCACCGCCGCACTGCGGCGCCGCCGCGGGTAAAACGCTGACATCTTGAACCCGGGGCCCGGTTCGCCGAGAGGCGGGCCGGGCCCCTTCGCGTATTCCGGGTTGCACCGCGCCCGGGGGGCGGATAGAATAGCCGGGCGCGGCTGCCCCCGCCGCGTTTCCGCCGCCCCAAGCCAATCGGACCAAAGGATTCCGTTCATGAAGCGCTTTCTCGCCCGGCATTCAGCCCTCTTCATTCTGGCGGGGCTCTGCGTGGTGCTGGCCGTCTATTCCCCGGACTTCCGGGGGACCGCCAATCTCAAGAGCGTGGCGCAGCGCACCGCCGTGGTGGGCGTCATCGCCCTGGGCGAGCTGCTGGTCGTGCTGGCTGCGGGCATTGACCTGTCCGTGGGCAGTGTGGCGGCCTTCGGGGGCATGATCGGCTGCCTCGCCGTGCAGCATGGCTGGCCGTGGCAGGCGGCCCTGCCGGTCGGCGTGGCCGCAGGGCTCGCCTGCGGCCTGTTCACCGGGCTCCTGACCACCCGGGGCCGCATCGCCCCCTTCATCACCACGCTGGGCATGATGATGGCGGCCCGCGGGCTGACCCTGGTGGTGTCCGGCGCGCGCCCTGTGCCGGTGCCGCCGCCGCTCATGATCCTCGGAGGCACGGGCGCGTGGGGGTGGTGGATGCCCGTGGCCGTGATGGTGGCGCTGGCGGTCCTGTTCTCCCTGGTCCTGCGCTACACCCAGTTCGGCCGCGCCCTGTACGCCGTCGGCGGCAACGCCGAGGCGGCGCGCCTCTCCGGCATTCCGGTTGACCGGGTGCGCGTCATCGCCTATTCAGTAAGCGGTGCCATGGCGGGGCTGGGGGGCATGATGCTCGCCGCGCGCTCCAGCGTCGCCTCGCCCACGGCGGCGGAAATGCACGAACTGTACGCGATTGCGGCCTGCGTCATCGGCGGCGCGAGCCTGGCGGGGGGGGAGGGCGGCGCGCTGGCGGCGTTTGCCGGAGCGCTCATCATGAGTGTTCTCTACAACTTCTGCAATCTGGAGGGCATCTCTGTGGACTGGCAGCAGGTGCTCATCGGGGCGCTGCTGGTGACGCTCGTCTTCTACGACACCTGGCGCAAGCGCCGCGCGGGGCTGCTCAGGGAGTAGGGGGGGGCGGGGACCCTTCTTCGGCCAGGGCGCGCAGGCGCGCCACCTCGTCCGCCGTCAGGCAGCGCCACTCGCCCGGGCGGAGCCCCTCCACGGGCAGTCCGGCGAACTCCACCCGCCGCAGCGCGTGGACCGGGTGGCCCACGGCGGCGCACATGCGCTTCACCTCGTGCTTGCGCCCCTCGTGGATCGTGAGGCGGATGAGCGAGGTCTTCGGCCCGCCGTTTAGGACCGCCGCCTTCGCGGGGGAGGTCATGCCGTCCTCCAACCGCACGCCGCTTTCCAGCCGGCGGACCGCCTCCGGCGTCACGGCGCCCAGCACCCAGGCCAGATAGACCTTCTCCACCTCGAAACGGGGGTGCATCAGACGGAAGGCCAGCTCGCCGTCGTTGGTCAGGAGCAGCGCGCCCTCCACGTCGAAGTCAAGCCGCCCCACGGGGAACACCCGCGAGTTCAGGCCGCGCACGCACTCCAGCACCGTCCTGCGGCCGTGGGTGTCCCGGGCGGTCGTCACGCAGTTGCGCGGCTTGTTCAGCAGCAGGTAGACCTTCTCCTCCGTCTCCCCGACGGCCCGGCCGTCCAGCGTCACACGGTCCGCGCCGGGGGTCACCGTCTGGCCGATCCGCGCCGTCACGCCGTTCACGGCGACGCGCCCCTCCGCGATCAGCTCCTCCGAGGCGCGCCGCGAGGCGACGCCGCACTCGGCGAGGAATTTCTGGAGTCTGACGGCGTTCTCAGTCATGCACGCGCAGCTCGTCCAGGGAGGGGAGCTCCTTGATGCTTCGCAGCCCGAAGGTCACGAGGAACTCATCGGTGGTGCGGTACAGTTTCGGGCGGCCGGGCAGGTCCGATATGCCGGCCACTTTGACCAGCCGCTTTTCCTGGAGCTGGTCAAAGGCGTAGGACACGCTGACCCCCCGGATGGCCTCGACCTCCGCGCGCGTCACGGGCTGCTTGTAGGCGATGATGGCCAGCGTCTCCAGCAGCGACCGGGACATGCGGTTGCTCTTCTTCACCCGGAGCAGGCGGCGGATGAACGGCGCGTACTGGGGCTTGGTGAGCAGCTGGTATCCGCCCGCGATTTCCTTGAGGACATAGGGCACCAGCGCGTTGCCGTTGACCTGGTGGGCCAGTTCGGCGAGCAGGTTCGACACGATCTCCGCGTCTATGTCTCCCAGGGCCTCCGCCAGGCGGGAGGCGCTCATGGGGCGGTCGCTGGAGAACAGCATGGCGTAGAGCGCCTGCCGGGTCTCCTCCCGGCTAAGCATCTCCACCTGCTCGAGCTCCAGTTCGGACTCCTCGATCTCGGGGACGTCCTGTCCGGGGTTTTCTTCGGTCATGGTCAACGGATTCCCGCGGTTCCTAGCACAGTTCCTTCTTCATCACGGCGAGCAGGGGCCTGACGGCGTCCATCATCTGGACGAAGCGCTCCGGCTTGAGCGACTGCTGTCCGTCGGACATCGCCTCCGCCGGGTTGGGGTGCACCTCCACCAGGAGGCCGTCCGCCCCCGCGGCCACGGCGGCGCAGGCCATCGGGGTCACCAGCTCCCACCGCCCGGCGGCGTGGCTGGGGTCAATGATTATGGGCAGGTGGCTGATCTGCCGGATCACAGGCACCGCCTGGATGTCCAGCGTGTTGCGGGTCTCGGTCTCAAAGGTGCGGATGCCCCGCTCGCAGAGGATCACGTCGGGGTTCCCCTCGGACAGGATGTACTCCGCCGACATGAGAAACTCGTTGATGGTGGACATCATGCCCCGCTTGAGGATGACCGGCCTGCCCGCCCTGCCCGCCGCCCGCAGCAGCGCGAAGTTCTGCATGTTCCGCGCGCCGATCTGGATCATGTCCGCGAACTGGGCCACCACGGCGACCTGGTCCGGCGTCACCGCCTCGGTCACCACCGGCAGCCCCGTCTCCTGGCCGGCGGCCCACAGCAGCTTGAGCCCCTCCAGCTCCATGCCCTGGAAGCTGTACGGCGAGGTGCGCGGCTTGTAGGCGCCCCCGCGCAGCATGGCCGCCCCGGCGTCCCGCACCAGCCGGGCGCTCTCCTTGATCTGCCCCTCCGACTCCACCGCGCAGGGCCCCGCGACCACCGAGAAGAAGCCCCCGCCGAACCGGGCCTTTCCCGCCGACACAATGGAGGGGTCGCTCTTCACCTCCCGTCCCGCCAGTTTGAACGGCTTCAGGATGGGGAAGACCTTCTCCACATGGGGCAGCGCCTCCAGCGAGATCAGGCGCTCCTTGCCCCGCTCATCGCCCACCGCCGCCACCACCGTGCGCTCGACCCCCACGATGACATGGGCCTTGTAGCCCATTTCCTCGATTTTATGGACCACATGGGCCACGTCCTCCTTCTTGGAGGATGCCATTACAATAATCACCGGGCTGTAGTCTCCTGTTTCATCGTGTGCCCCCTCGCCTGCCTGCCCAAAGTATAGCCGTTTGGGCGGGAATAACACAATGGAAGGGCGCGGAGGACGCTGTCAGGCACGTTGCGCCAGGAAGAGGTACCCCTTCTTGCCGTCCAGGAGCAGCGAGGGGGTGAGCCCCGACCCCCGCGCCAGCAGGACCATCTCCCCATCCTCCGGCAGTTCATGCCCGCCGACCTGGCCCCCGGTCTGGCGGTGAATCTCGTTGATGGCCGCCCGGCTCTCGCTGTGGCACACCACCAGGGTGCCCCCCGGCCCCAGCACGCGGCACATTTCCGCCAGGGCGGCCCCCTGGTCCGTGAAGTGGGGGAAACAGCTGTTGCAGAAGACCCAGTCGAAGGCGCCGTCGCCGAACGGCAGCTCCTCGCCGTCGGCCACCAGCGGGGCGGCGGCGGCCGCCGGACCCTGTTTAAGCATGGCAGCCGACAAATCCACGGCGGCCAGCAGGGCAGTGGCATCCAGCCTCTCGCGCAGGATGGGCCACAGCACGCCGGACCCGGCCCCCACGTCCAGCACGCGCCGCGCGCCGTCAAACAGGACGGGGGACAGGAGTGCCCGGAGCCGTTCGGCGTGCCCGTCGGCGATGATGCCCTCCCACCGGGGGGCGAGGGCGTCGAAAAAGCCCCGCGTTTTCCGGGTCAGGCGGCGGCGTTCTTCTCGGTCCATCGGGCGGCCTTTCTCTTCGGGGAAAACACGGCGGCCGCGGCGAAGACCGCCGTGGACACCAGCACAATGACCGCGCCCGCGGGGAGGTTGAACATCCACGACAGGGCGAGGCCGGTCCAGCATGACAGGACGCCGAACACCGCCGCAAGCAGGAGCATGCTGCGGAAGCGCCAGGTGAGCTGGTGGGCGGCGGCGGCCGGGTTGATGACCAGGGTGTACACCAGCAGGCCCCCCACGCCGGGCAGGGCGGCGGCGATGACCAGCCCCGTGACGAGCAGGATGCCGTAGGTGACGGCCGCCGCGGGGATGCCCACGGCCCGCGCCACCTGGCGGTGGCACACCACGGCCTGGATTTCCTTGTAGAACAGCAGGAGGAAGGCCGCGAGGACGCCCGCCACCCCCGCCAGCACCAGCACGTCCCCCCGCGTGAGCGTGAGGATGCTGCCCCAGAACAGGCCCAGGGCCTCCGTCTTGGCCCCCGGCGTCAGCCCGAGGAACAGGAAGGCCAGCCCCATCATGAGGGAGAACAGGATGCCCGTGGCGGTGTCCGGGCCGAACTCCGCGCGGTCGGCCAGGGGCCCCACGGCGGCGGCGGTCACCAGGCCGAAGAGCAGCGCGCCGAACAGGGGCGGCGCCCCCACCAGCAGCGAGAACAGCGCCCCGGCGAAGGCCGCATGCGCGATGCCCACGCCCAGGAAGGAGAGGTGCATCGTCACGACAAACACCCCCACGACCGCGCACGCGGCGCCGCCCAGCAGCCCCGCCAGCACCGCGTTCTGCAGGTAGGCGTAGTGGAAAATCGCCCAGCCGCTCACAGACCCTCCTCCCCGTAGAGCGCGCGGAGGGTGTCCGCCGCCAGCATCTCCGCGCGCGGTCCGTCGCGCCACACGCGCCCCGCCCGCATCAGGGCCAGGCGCGCGCATACGCCCGGAACCGCGCCGGTCTCGTGGGTGACATAGAGCATCGCCGCGCCCGTCAACGCGGGCAGCGCGTCCACATGCGCCAGCAGCGCGCCGCGCGCGCCGGGGTCCACCGACGCCGTCGGCTCGTCCAGCAGCAGGATTTCCGGCTCCTGGGCCAGCGCGCGCGCCAGCGCCGTCCGCTGGAGCTCGCCGCCGGACAGGTGGCCCAGCGGCCGCCCCGACAGGTGCGCCACGCCCATGCGGTCCATCGCCTCCGCCACGGCGCGCCGGTCGGCCCGGCCCATGCGGCGCAGCAGCCCGATGCGGCCGTAGCGTCCCGCCGCCACCGTCTCGCGCACCGTCACGGGCAGGCGCGGGTCAATCCGCTGGGTCTGGGCCAGGTAGCCGATGCGGCGGCGGAGCCGGTAACCCCGCATCGCGCGGAAAGGCTCCCCGCCCAGCACGCGCACCGACCCCGACTGCGGGCGGACCAGCCCGTTGACCAGCATCAGCAGGGTGCTCTTTCCCGTGCCGTTGGGGCCGAGAATGCCCACCGCCTCCCCCGCGTTCACGCAGAGGGACACGCCGTCCAGCGCCACCCCCGAACGGTAGGCGACCACGGCGTTCTGTATCTCGACGACCGGCGCGCTCATTCCGTGCCGCCGGGCTTCAGCGCGTCCAGCAGGCGGTCCAGATTTGCATCCAGCGCCGCCTCCCAGGAGGATGCGTCCGGGTCCGCGCCCGGGAAATTGGACAGCGTCACCAGCGGCACGCCCAGTTCCGCCGCCAGTGTCTCCGCCGCCTTTGGGTTGCCGCTCTGCAGGTTGTTGACCACCGCCCGCACCCCGGCCTTCCGCGCGTCGCCCGCCAGGGCGGCCGGTTCCGCCGCCCCCGGCTCCTCCCCGCGGCCAAAGACCACGGGGGTCCTGAACCCCGCCCATTTCACGAACGGGGCCTGCATCTCGTTCACCGCCACGGGCAGGCCGGCGGCCCCCGAGGCGGTTACGCGTTCCCGCGCCGCCCGGGCGTGTTCCGCCACAGCCTGTGCGCGCTTCTCCGCCGCCGCGCGGAAGGCTTCCGCCCGGTCCGGGTGGAGGCGTGCGAGGATCTCAGCCACTTCCCGGAGGCCCGCCTGCTGCGTCTCAGGCACCATCCAGTTGCCGGGGGTCGAGACCGCGATGATCCGTTCCGGCGGCACGGCGGCGGCTGCAAGCGCGCGACGCACGTTGCCCATCGGGCGCTGCCAGTCGTGGAGCAGCACCACCCCGGCCTCCGACAGGCGGGCGATGTCGCCGGGGCGCGCGTCATAGTGGCCGGGGCACTGTCCCGGAGGCATCAGGACGAAGGGGGCCGCCTCCGCGCCCGTGATGTCCGCCACGGCGTTCGCCAGGTGGGCCGTGCCCGCCACAACGGTCTCCGGGGCGGCAAAGGCCCCGCAGGCCGCCAGCAACGCCGCCGCCAGAAGCGGTGGGAATCCCGTGTGTGCACGCGTCATCAGTAGAGCCCGAAATGGCCGTTTTCGCGGAGGATGCCCGCATCCTCCACCAGCGGGAAGCGGGTGGGGTAGCGGATGAACTCCACATGGCCGTCCATGTACAGCACATTCGACCCGCCCGGGATGTGGTTGAACACGGCGCTTCCGGCGGTGGACGTTCCCTCCGACGGATTGCCGAAAGTGTCCCACTGCACGGGGATTTCACTCTGCGCGCTGGCCGCCGCGCCGGGGTTGTTGATGTCCGTGATCAGGAAGCGCTCCACGCCCTCGCGCAGGCGGAGCATGTCGGTCCCGCCCGCCGTGCCCGTGGCCGCCGTGCGGTCCACCATGGTCGGCCACGCGCCATCGTCCAGCTTTAGGTCCTGGGTGAAATCTTTGATGCGCACCGGCGTGGTCAGGCCGGGTATGGAGACCACCGCAGTGAAGGGCACCGCGCCCATGGCGCCCCACAGCCCGTAATACTCCGCCAAGTTCGACGCCACATAGCCCTTGTACGCGTAGGAGCGGCCCAGCCGCGCGCTCTGGAAGAAGTTCTCCGCCACCCGGTCCCCGGCGGCGCGGGCGTCCGCCACCCACGAGTCAAAATCCCCCGTGTCCGGCAGGCGCGTGGCGACAAACTGCCCCGCCGCGTCCACCCCCGCGTCCGACGGGCACCTCGCCGTCTCCAGATCGGAGAGATACTCTGGATAAACCGCCTCCGCCGACGGAGAACTCAGCAGCGTCATGCCGTTCATGAACGGGTTGCCGAAGGGCGCGCAGGGGGGGAACTGCCCGCCGCCGCTCTCGTTCGCGTACATCTTAAACACCAGCCCGAACTGCTTCAGGTTGTTCTGGCAGGAGGCGCGCCGCGCCGCCTCGCGCGCGCGGGCCAGCGCGGGCAGCAGAATGGCCGCCAGTATCCCGATGATGGCGATGACCACCAGCAGCTCAATGAGTGTGAATCCGTTTCTGCGCATGCTCCCTGCTCCTTCCTTCATCGCGGGGCGGTATTACGAATGATCAGGAAAATAATACCACGCGCCGGAAGGGAAAACAAGCGCCCGGTGAAGGGACTTGCCGGGAAGGGACGGGCCGCCGCGGCGGGGGGAAACGGATGCCCGGCGTCCGGTCAGCGGCCGGTGACGACGGAGATGGCCCCGGGGAGGAGCTCGATGGCGGCGGGGAGGTAGCCGGGGACTTCGCCGTCCGTATTGATTTTGACCTGCTCGGGGGACTCGACTTGGATGAACTTGCCCCGGAGGAAGGTGACGACGTCCGGACGGGACTCGAGGCCGCCGCGGTAGATGAGGGGCAGGCTGACGAGGGCGTCGAACAGGGTGACCGGGCCGATGATGTAGATGTCGAAGAGGCCGTCGTCCAGCTTCGCGTTCGGGGCAATGTGCATGCCGCCGCCGTCGTAGCAGCCGTTGGCGATGATGATCTCCTTGACGACCTGCTCCCGGGTCTCGCCGTCAATGGTGATTTTCATGGGCTTGTCGGTGTAGGCGAAGAGGGCGCGCAGGGTGCCCCAGCAGTAGGAGACGAAGCCGCCCCATGCCTTGGTGTTGTGGTTCACCTGCCAGACAACCTCGCCGCCGATGCCGATGCGGCTGGTGTTGAGGAAGTAGCACATGTTCTCGCCGCCGTCGAGGCCGGCGCAGGTGATGCGGGCGACGTCGGCGCGGACCACGCGGTCGCTGGCGAGCAGGGGCAGCGAGCGGGCGCCGGTGGGGATGCCAAGGGTCCGCGCGAGGTCGGACCCGGTGCCGTAGGGGAGGATGGAGAGCACGGCGTCGGGGTTCACGGCCCGCGCGCCCTCGAAGAAGCCGTTGGTCACCTCGAAGTGGGTGCCGTCGCCGCCGACGCTGACGATGCGGGTGTAGCCGTTCCACAGGGCCCTCTGCGTCAGCTCGACGGCGTGGAAGGGCCGCTCGGTCACGAAGACGTCAAAGTTGGAGAAGCGCTTCTCCACGCTCTTGAGCAGGCCGGGCCAGCCGTGCCGGGTGCGACCCTGCGCGGCGTGGGGGTTCACGATAAACGCGGTTTTTTCCTCACAGACCATGCCGTTTATCCCGGCGGTTCCGTCACACGCGCACGTCCGACGCGACCCCGCCCCCGCCGTGGCGGGCGACCACCGGGGCGACCTCCTCCTCCAGGAACTCCACCACCTGCTCCGGCGCGCGGCCCACGAACTCGCGGAGGTTCAGCACCCCGTTGATCTCGCCGCGCGTCATGCCGATGGCCGGGTCGGCGGCGAGCCGGTCCAGCAGGTCGTTGTCCGCGCCCTCCTCCTTCACCCGGGCGCCCGCGGCCTGCGAGTGGCGGCGGATCACCTCGTGCAGCTCCTGGCGGTCGCCGCCCCGGCGCACGCAGGCCATGAGGATGTTCTCCGTCGCCATGAAGGGCAGCTCGGCCCACAGGTGCTTCTCGATGACCTTCGGGTAGACCTTCGGGTTCTCCATGACGTTCAGCCAGAGGTTCAACACGGCGTCGGCGGCGAGGAAGGCCTCGGGCAGGCTCAGGCGGCGGATGGCGGAGTCGTCCAGCGTGCGCTCGAACCACTGCACCGCCGTGGTCAGCCCCCCGTGGAGCGGTCCGACCATGAGGAAGCGCGACAGCGCGCAGATGCGCTCGCAGCGCATGGGGTTGCGCTTGTAGGCCATGGCGGAGCTGCCCACCTGCGTGGACTCGAAGGGCTCCTCGACCTCCTTCATGTTCTGGAGCAGGCGCATGTCCGTGCCGAACTTGTGGGCGGACTCGCCGATCCCCGCGAGGGCGTTCAGCACCCGCGTGTCCACCTTGCGTGTGTAGGTCTGGCCGGTGACGGTGAAGGCGCTGTCGAAGCCGAGCTTCCCGGCGACGAGGCGGTCGAGCCGCCGCACCTTCTCCGCGTCGTTGTCGAAGAGCGCCATGAACGACGCCTGGGTGCCCGTGGTGCCCTTGACGCCGCGGCAGCGGAGCCCGGCGCGGACGGCCTCCATCTCCAGCACGTCGAGGAGGAGGTCCTGCGCCCAGAGGCAGGCGCGCTTTCCGACCGTGACCACCTGGGCGGGCTGGAAGTGCGTGTAGCCGAGGGTGGGCAGGTCTTTGTGGGCGAGGGCGAAGTCGCGCAGCTTCGCCAGCACGGCGGCGGCCTTCGCCAGCAGCAGGTCGAGCCCCTCACGGATGAGGATCAGGTCCGTGTTGTCCCCCACATAGCAGCTTGTCGCGCCGAGGTGGATGATGGGCCGCGCGAGGGGCGCCACATCGCCGAAGGCGTGAATGTGGGCCATGACATCGTGGCGGGTCTTGCGCTCGTAGGCCTCGGCCGCCGCGTAGTCAATGTCGTCGAGGTGCGCCCGCATCTCGGCGATCTGCTCCTCCGTGATGTTCAGTCCCAGCTCGCGCTCCGCCTCCGCCAGGGCCACCCAGCAGCGCCGCCAGGTCGAAAACTTGCGGTCGGCGCTCCAGAGGCGGGCCATTTCCGCCGTGGCGAAACGCTCCACCAGGGGGCTCACATAGACACTCGTGTCCTTTTTCATGAATGGGCCTTCCCGTGTCGCGCGGGCTCCGGGGCCGCGCGGGAGAGGTTCCGGACGGGCGGTCAGACCGCCGGCGCGTCCTTCACGAAGATTTCATAGCCCTCGTACCCGGCCATGGCGGCCACCGCCGTCACCGGGTTGTCGCGCTGCGCGAAAATGCCGCCGCCGAGCAGGAAGTCACACGCGTCCTCCGGGGTCTCGGCGGGAAACTCGTCCCCCCGCGCCTCGGTGATGGTGTTCTCCTCATAGGTGGCCACATACCACAGGCGGCCCGGGTACAGCGGGATGCGCTCCACCTCCAGGCCGTCGTGGCGCACGATGGCCAGCCAGCCCGTGCTGCTCTTCTTGTCCACCACGGCGCTGATGCGCGGCGTGTTGTAGCTGTCCTTCTCGAAGTCCAGGGCCAGCGAGACCAGCGCGAGGGCGTCGCGCGGGGGCATGCCCTGGTCAATCTTCTCCGCGATGCCGTCGGTCTGGCTGCCGTTGGTCACCACCGCCACGTCGCCGTTGCGCACGATGCGCACGCAGTTGTAGGCGATGTAGGGGTTCTTGTACACGTCCATCTCGTGCCCCGGCTTTGGCACAATACTCACCTTGTTCTCCCCCGCCACGGCGGTGCGGTTGGGGAACGACCTGCTGGAAACGCGGTACGCCGCGCACAGGCGGTCGTCAAGGGTCCGGGCCACGCTCACGATGCGTCCGATGTACATGCGGATCCTCCTGTGATGTCCGCGCCCCGCGCGCGGACCGGTAGTATACCCGAACCGCGAACGCCCCCGCATGGCGGAATGGGTCGGCGGCGCCGTCAGCGGGGGGAGCCTTCCGGTCCGGCGGCGTCAGCGGGGGCCCCGTCCGGTTCCGGGGGCAGGGGCATGTTTTTCCCGTTGCGCATGAACTCGCGCAGCAGGGACAGCGGGTATTCCGTTCCGCGCCAGACGATTTCCCCCCGCCGGAGGGTCAGCGCGGCCGAGCGCAGCAGGGCAAACGACATCACGAGGACGGCGAGGGGGGAAAGCAGGGCGGGCAGGATGCGGCCGCGCGTCCACCGCGCCACCACCACCGACACCCCCACCTGCACGGTCAGGGCAGCCGCCCCCGCGGCCCGCAGCCAGGGCACGGCCGGCTGTGCCAGCGCGAGGAGGGGGGCCCAGTCCAGCAGAATCAGGAAAAGGCAGGCGGCCGCCAGCGCGGGCAGGTTGTACCGGGCGGCGGCGAAGCCGTTCTTTTCCAGCCCGCGCGTGAAGGCGCCGAGGGAGCGGTACCAGCACAACGAAACGCCGCCCGACCCGTTTATCACGGTGCCGCGCGCGCCGTAGGCCTTCAGCAGGTAGGCCAGCGCGGCGTCGTCTATGACCTCCAGCCTGAGCCGGGCCATGCCGGGCGTCCGGTCCAGGGCCTCCCGCCGCAGCAGGCAGAAAACGCCCCCTCCGGCGGCCACCTTCAGCCGCGGGTGCTCCACGGCCCAGACCGGCATGAGGGCCGCCGCGCTGCGGACCAGAAAGGCGTTCACCATGCCCATGCCCAGGTTTGCCGCCTCCAGGCGCGGCAGCAGCAGCACCTGGTCCAGGCCGCGCGTCTCGCACCACGCGACCACCCGCTCCAGGGTGCCCGGCGCCACATGCACGTCCGCGTCCATGAACAGCAGCCATTCGCCCGCGCTTTCCAGCACCCCGCGGTGCAGCGCGTGTACCTTTCCGAGCCAGCCCTCCGGCAGTTCTCGCACGTGCACGACGCGGAGCCGCGGGTCACTCCGCCCCAGGGCGTCCGCAATCTCCCCCGTGTTGTCGGTGGACCGGTCGTTGACGAGGATGATCTCCAGGTTCGGGTAGGTGCCCCGCAGGTGCTCCCGCAGCGCGGCCCCCAGGCTCTCCCCCTCGTTGCAGGCCGGAATCACGACCGACACCCGGGGCCACCCGGCTCGCTCCGGCAAGGGAACCGTCTCGACGCGCCGCATGCGGCGGAGGTTGTGCGCCGCCGTCAGGAGCACATAGATCCAGCATCCGCAGCCCGCCGCCAGCACCCCCGCCCCGATGCCCGCCAGAATGTCCATGTCAGTGGTCTCCTGCGTCCGGCGACGGCCGGCGGCATGTCTCTGCCTGGTCCACCATCCGGCGCGGCGCGCACCCGCCCCCTAAAGGACCCTGCGCAGCCTGGCCAGAAGGAGCCTGGCCTGGTCTTCTGGGAGTTCTCCGGCCAACTCACGGAGGGTGGAGGCTTCCACAAGGGTGTGCAGCAGCATGGACCGGACAAAGGCAATGTCCTTGTCCCGGCCGGCAATCAGCTTGGATACGGCCAAATCCGGGGGGGAAACGCACCATCCCACCACACCGGAAGTGCCCGGCCCCTCCACGCGCACGAGACGCTCCTTCCAGCCTGAAGGCAGGACGGCGGTCCCGGGCCCCACTCCGTGGGCATAGTATCCAAAGGTGTTGTGGAAAGGGGAGATTTCGCCGATGCTTCCATCAATCAGGTCCGCCAACTCCGGCGCCTCCAGCGGATAGACATCGGCTTCCATGGAAACCAGCAGCTCTTCGGGAGCGTTGGGAAAGGCCGCAAGGATAGCCTGGCTGCCCAGCACAACGATGTCCCGGCAGGAGGTGATGCTTCCAGCCGCCCGGATGAGGTGCTCAAGTTCTTGTCTGTTCATCTTCGAACCGCCGATAGATTTCCCAGCGTTCCCTCGGGGAGAGGATGCCGCAGAACGGACTGCTTTGCCGAAGGCGCGCCCCGGTTTCACTCTCGTCGAGAAGCGCCTGCCGCGCCGTTTCCCAGCCCCCTTCCAGGATCCGCCGCCACTCCTCCACGGCGGCGGACGGACTCCGGCGCAGCCACCGGGCGCAGTTGTCCCGGGCAAGGTCGAGTCCGCCGCGCCGGGGGTCGGCGTCTATCCGCACCGCCACGGCCCGGGCCAGCTCCAGACTCCGCCTGTCTATTTCCTGATGCGTTTTCATGGCGCTTGGGTGATCCGGTCAAATTATGCCCCAGCCTCTCCGAACAAGTCCATCCCGGTCCAATGACAGCGCGGCCCGGAGCCGGGAGGCTCCGGGCCGCGAAAAGCGCCTCAAAGAGGGATCACTTCACCATATCCGGAATGGCGTAGCTGAGGACGGCGGACATGACGATGAGCAGGACGGCGAGGCCGGCGAGGACCTGCATGCCCTTGCGGATGTTGCCGCCGGCGGAGAAGCCGCCCATGATCCGCGGGGTGACGATGCCGCCCAGCAGGCCGATGCCGAAGATCAGGCCGAAGACCTCGGAGCTGGCGCCGGTCTTGCCGAAGGTCACGCCGACGATGGTCGGGAAGATCGGGCCGATGGCGAAGCCGGTGACCAGCATGGCCACGATGGCAGGGCCGGCGGTCTTGGCGGTGGCCATCATCATGATGGAGACTGCGGCGACCAGGGCGAGC
>Ga0123329_1001982_pt1 | contig 18505 bp, 16 predicted proteins | sample BioC12SIPDNA_FD_89703 | JGI IMG/M metagenome (GOLD analysis project Ga0123329, IMG submission 89703) | Anaerobic biogas reactor microbial communites from Washington, USA - Biogas_R1_B C12 SIP DNA | ecosystem: Engineered > Bioreactor > Anaerobic > Unclassified | place: Washington, USA | collected...
TCTTCCGCGAAAACAATTTGCTCATGCCGTCACTCCATCAACCATATCACCATTCAGCGATCGACCGCCGGATGGCGGGCTTAGCGCTTCTTCCCCTTCCCAAGATACCAATAGCGAGGCAATGCGTCCTTCTCCGCTTCCAGCAGATCCTTGATGCACGCATCGGCGTCGGCGATGTTGTTGCAGATCGGGTCGGTCAGCATGGCCCGCCGAAGGATCGCCCGGTCGCCCGTGACCGCCGCCTCAGCCGTCAATTCGTGCGTATCGAGCACCTGCATCTGCAGCGCCAGCAGGCCGCGCGGCATCGGCCCGAACGGCTGAGGACGCGGACCGCGCATATCGACGTCGGAGCGCAGCTCGACGAACGCGTCGTCCGGCATGTTGGTGATCGCCCCGCGATTAAACGAGTTGATGTAGAACGGCTTGCCCAACCCGCCCCACATGCTCTCGATGATGTCGGTGGCGTGGTCGGAATGGGTGTCCTTGAGGAACTGCTGAACGCTCAGCTTGCCCGCTGCGTAGCTCTCGGTGTCTTTCCACGCCGCCGCCATCTCCTCGGCCCGGTTCTCAGCGTCGAACAGGCGGATCGGCTCCGGCTGATTAGGTTTGACACCGTACCCCTGGAAGAACGGCACGTATTCCTTGGTGTGGCTCGCCGCCGTCGGAAACGCTCCGTAAAGATCGAATAGCTGCATCTCGTAGGCGTGGTTGAACCGGGGCTTGGCCTTCTCAGCGGGATTCCGCCCTTCCTCGCGAACCCACTCGGCCAGCTTCCTGCGCAGCTTCGGCATCATGTCCACACCGTCATAGCGGAACCGCACCAGCCACGTGCAGTGGTTCACGCCGCCGATCTTGAGCTCCAGCTTGTTATGCACCTCCGGCGGAACCACCGTCGCCTCCGGCGGCAGAATGTCCAGCCGCTTGCACCAGTTCAGCGTGTTGTACGGCTCGTGGTGCCCGTCGCAGAGGGCGAAGGTCCGCAGGTGAGGCACGTAACGCTTCAGCGCGATTCCCAGCACGCTGGTGGGGTTCACGAAGTTGATGATCCACGCCTGCGGGCAGAGCCGCTCAGCGTCCTTGGCCATCGCCAGAACGTGCGGGATTTCACGCATCGCCCGAAAGATCCCGCCCGGCCCGATGGTGTCCGAACTGCACATCCGCACCCCGTGCTTGGCGGCGATCCGCGTGTCGACGCCGCGGAAATGGGCGTTGCGGTCCGAGAACGTCAGCACCACGAAGTCCGAACCCTTCATGACCTTCCTGCGGTCGGTGCTGCCGGTCAGCTTCACGCCGCATCGGGCCTTCTCGAACACCCGCTCGGCCAGCTTCATCATCGTCTTGAGCGTCCGCTCGTCGGTGTCCACCAGGGCCAGTTCGCCGCCGGCCATGATCTCGCTGGTCGCCATCTTGTAGATCACGGGTCTGCCGAAGAAGTAGCTGCCCGCTCCGATCACCGTCACCTTCGGACCTGCCATCGCCGTCCTCTCCTAATGTAACCGCTAACATGGCTCAATACGACAAAATCCAAACCCTACCGCTTATGGCGATGGCGGGCAAGGCATTTCGTCTGAAAAAGTACTGCCGCTTCCGGCGGCGCCCGTGGTCCGGCTTCTTCAATGCCACTGATCCATGTGCCGCGCATGCGTCCGCAGGTAGGCCGGTTCGCGGTAGAAGCGGTCGTAGAACTCCAGGTCGAGGTGGTGGGCCTGGAGGTACATGAACGTCAGCACCGAAGGTATGGTGCCGGGGAACTTGCCGAAGCGGTCCAGAGTGTACTGGGCTTGGTGAGCCACACAGGCTTTGAACCGCTCATCGTGGACCTGAGCGCTCGACCGGACGTTGGCTGGGTCCTTCCACGGCCCCGGCGTCTCCGGATGGAACGGTCCGCCCGACCCGAACTTGCGCCGGGCCAAAGCCTCGACCGCCGCCCGCATGTCCGGATAGTGCGGCGGGCAGTAGGCTTCGAACACGCCGGGCAGCCCGGTCGGGTTCGGCAGCGACCATTCCGGCTTCTCGTCGTAGCGAAATCCCAAGCCGGGCGCCTCGGGGTCGCCGCTGGCTCCAAGGATCGAATACGGGTTCACCCCGTTGTACATCCAGCCGCCCAGGCCCATCGCCTGCAGCATCAGTACTCCGGCGTAGCACATGGTGACCAACTCCGTCGTCGCTTCGCTCAGGCTGTAACGCTCCACGAAGCTCAGCGGCACCAGGTTGTCCGGATCGTAGAGATCTTGGTATGGCTCCAGGCCCTCAATTTCGCAGCCGTGCACGTCGTCGTAGACCGCGTACCCGTTCTGCAGGTAATAGCAGAGATTGGCGAGCTGGTACTGGGCCAGATCGGCCACCGGCATCGCAAACAGCGTTCCCGGGCGGTTGGCCACCCAATGGTTGTGGCCCTCGATGTGCGGGAACCGCGCGGGAAGCGAAAGCCGCCCGTCGGCAAGCTTCCTGATCCGCCCGCGGTGCGCCTCCAGCCACGCCGCTATGTCCGGCTCGCCCTCGTTGCCGACCACCAACAGGTTCGGCGCGTCGCGCGTGCTCATGAAGTACACGCCGCTGTCGTCGGTGAAGAAGAGTTCCGCCGTCGCGAAGCCCGCCGCCGACGGAAACGTCCGTCCCACCGCCGACCCGGCGTAGTTCGGCAGGTGCGGCGCGTAACGGGCGTTGTGCATGATCAGGTAGTGCCAGCCGGTGCTGCCCGCCATCGCCGTCAGCACCATCATCCGCTCCAGTTCCGTCAGCGGCACCGATTCATGACGCGACCGATACGCGAAGGGCCCTTCAGGTATGTTCGCCCCCTTAAAGAACCGCCGCGACCGCCGCCCCAGCAGCGCCTCGACCAGCGGAAAACGCAGCGCCTCAGCCAATCCCGGTGGAATATCCCGATCACCCACGACAGCCCCCTTTCCCAAATGACGGTCCCAGCCACGATGTCCCCTCGTGCGCCATCTACCTTACCGCAAAGGCCGCGCACCGCCAATCCATTTCCATCTCGACCCAAAAGCGGGATCAGGGTTTGACCGCCGCCCATCAGCCGCTACAATGCGCCGTTTTGTCTTTGGATCGAGTTGACGATGGGTGTATTGGCGAAATTCGTGTTGATCGTCTCGGCCATCACGCTGGCGGCCGGGCTGGGCTATCTGACCCGCAAACTGCGCCCGGCGACCGAACGGTACGCCGGCGATATGATGTATTACCTGGTCATTCTCGGCTGGACGCCGCTCTCGGTTCTGGTGATCTGGCAGATCGATCTGCAGCCGTCGCTGTTCGCCCTGCCTCTGATCAGCTTTCTGCTGCCCGTGCTCATGGCCCCGGTGGGCATGGGGCTCGGCCGGCTCCACCACTTGGATCGCAAGGCCTTTGGCACCTATACCGTCGCCTGCGGCATCGCCAACATCGGCGTGACCTTGGGCGGTTTCGTCTGCTATGCCCTCTACGATCTCGAGGGCCTCGGTTACGCGCAGCTCTACATCATGCCGTGGGCGATCTCCTACGTGGGAATCTACTATCCCCTGGCCCGTTACATCGGCGAGCCGGGCTCTTCCGTGGACGTCAGGTTCCTGCTGCGGACCTTCTTCGATCGCCGCTCGCTGCCCGGACTCGGCGCTCTGATCGGGCTCGCACTCAACTTCGGTGACGTTCCCGTTCCGGCCTTCATTACGGATTATCATATCATAGACATATTCATGGTGCCGTCCGTCCTCGTCAGTTTCTACTGCATGGGCCTGCAGATTCACTTTACCAGCCTGGGTGAAATGCCCCGGCTGCACGGTAGCTTGGCCTTGTGCAAGTTTCTGATTGCTCCGGTGATTACGGTGATCCTGGTCTGGTCGGCTGAAGGTCTACTGGGCAGCCTGCCTCCGGTGGCCCGCAAGGTCGCCCTCATCGAGGGCTTCATGCCTACCGCCATTTTCACCGTCGTGATTTCAAATCTCTTCTCCCTGCATCCGCGGCTGGCCAGCGTCCTGTTCCTGGTCAATACCGTCGCGTTTCTGGTCGTCGTCCTTCCGATTCTCATCGTGGTGTTCGGATAGATGTTACCGTTCGGCCGAAAGATAATACCGGAACCCGTGACGCTTCCGCGTGCAAATGCTGGAGTTGCGGAATGGCACTCCTATCGGAGTGCGGAAAGCCTTTACTTTTGCCCCGCTTGGGCCTATCATGTACCTCTTTGCACCGGGCCATGAGGGCCCGCGGGCAGGTGGCGGGAATCGCTTATGCTCAAAGATGCCATCCAGATCATCGATCGTTGCCGGCAACCCCTGGTGGTGGGGCACGTAAACCCCGATGCCGACTGCATCGCCAGCGTCGTCGTGACCTGGTCCGTGCTCGCCGCCCTCGGCAAGCGGGCGGCCATGATGCTGCCCGCGGAGACCGTCAGCCGGAAGTTCCGGTTCATGCTCGACCTGATGGCGTCCGGCGATCCGCCCGAGCCCGCCGACGGGACCGATCTGCTCGTGGTGGTCGATACCGCCCTCCGCAAGCGGATCAACCTCAGCCGCGGCTATGAGCTGTCGCCCGAACTGCCCATCTGCAACATCGACCACCATCTGGGCAATGAGTGCTACGGCACGGTCAACTGGGTCGACAGCGGCTTCGCCAGCGCCTCGCAGATGGTCTTTACGCTCGCGGAGGCCCTCGGCATCAGCCTCACTGCCGCCCAAGCCAGTTTGCTCTACACCGGCCTGCACGGCGATACGTTGGGCTTTTCCCTCCGCGGCACCTCAGCCGACGCCCTGACCGCCGCAGCCAAACTCGCCGAGGCCGGCGCGGACATTCCCACCGTCTGCCAAAAGCTCTACCGGACGCTCTCGCCGAGCGAGTTCCGCCTCATGCGGATGGTTTACGACAACACCCGCATCAGCCCCTCCGGCGCGATCGCCTGGAGTACCGTGACCCATGATGAACTGACCCGAGCCGGCTGTACGCCGTTCGATATCGACGAGCAGGTGACCGTGCCCCGGTCGATCGACGGGGTTCGCATCGCCATCCTCTTTTCCGAGCCCGAACCCGGAACCGTCCGTATGAACCTTCGCAGCGAAGACGACGTGAACATCCTGCCGCTGGCCCGCAGCATCGGAGGCGGCGGCCACGCCCAGGCCGCCGGCGTCGTCATGCACGGCTCGATGGACCAGACGGTCCAGCAGGTGATCGCCCGAGCCGCCGAATACCTTGAGCAACTCGACCGCCAATCCGATGACAGGGAGCCCGCCAATGCCTGCCCGTAAGAACGTCGAAAAGGTGATGATCATCGGCCTCGACTGCGCCGACCCGACGCTCATGTTCCAGCGATTCTGGAATGACCTGCCGAACCTCCGGTCGCTCGCCGAACGCGGCAGTTACGGCGTGATGACCAGCACCATGCCGCCGATCACCGTTCCCGCCTGGTCATGCATGGCTTCGAGCAAGGATCCCGGCCAACTCGGCATCTACGGCATGCACAACCGCGCCGACTGGTCCTACGGCAAGATGATCATTCCGACCAGTCTCGGCGTGCGCGAGCCTCGCCTCTGGGACATCCTCAGCGAGCATGGCCGAAAGTCGTTCGTCTTCGGCGTGCCGCAGACCTATCCGCCGCGACCCCTCAACGGCGAGATGATCAGTTGCTGGTTCGCGCCCAGCCTCGAAAGCGACTACACGTATCCCGTTTCGCTCAAGCGGGAGATCGCTGAGCAATTTGGCGAGTATCTGCCCGACGTGCGGCCGTACCGCACTGACAAGAAGGACTGGCTCATCGCCCAGACCCACCGGATGACCGACCAGCGTTTCGAGATGATCCACCACTTCGCCGCGAGCCGCGACTGGAACCTGTTCTGGTCGGTCGATATGGGACCGGACCGGCTGCACCACGGGCTCTGGCAGTACATGGACGAAAACCACCATCGCTACGTTCCGGGCAACCCGTACGAGCACGCCATCCGCGATTACTACCGGTTCGTCGACGAGCGCCTCGGCCGGCTGCTGGCGACCCTCGACCTTGACCGGATCGCCGTGTGGGTCGTCTCCGACCACGGCGCCAAGGGCATGAAGGGCGGCGTGTGCTTTAACGAGTGGCTCATCCGCGAGGGTTATCTGACGCTCAAGGACGACCTGAAGGGCCCCACCCGCTTCGCCGACGTCAACATCGACTGGTCGCGGACCAAAGCCTGGGGCGAGGGCGGCTACTACGCCCGCTGCTTCTTCAACGTCCAGGGCCGCGAACCGCAGGGCCAGCTTCGTCCGGTGGACCTCGACGATTTCACCCGCGAACTGGCCGGCAAACTCGAAACCATGGTCGACCACGAAGGCAAGCTGATGGGCACCAAGGTGTTCCAGCCGAAGGACATCTACCGCACGGTCCGCGGCTTTCCGCCGGACCTGATCGTCCTGTTCGGCAACCTCTCGTGGCGATCCGTCGGCATGGTCGGCACCGGTACGCTCTACACCTTCGAAAACGACACCGGCCCCGATGACGCCAACCACAACATCGAGGGCATGTTCATCTGCGCCCATCCCGGCTGCGCCGCCGGCAAAACCGCCATCTCCATCTACGACGTGGCCCCCACTGTCCTGACCCAACTGGGCCTCCAGCCGCCAGCGGACATGATCGGCCGAAACGTCCTGCCCGACTGAAAAAGGGGACATTCTACTTTACCGGCCCAGCCTTCGCGCTGCCGGCAATACCCTGGCAGAGCCAAAAAGTAGAATGTCCCCTTTTCCTCTCTCAGCTCGCGGGACGGCCTCGGGGGCGAAGTGAGGTCTCCAAGCCGAGTAGCTCAGCGGTTGTGCGCGTCCATGTCCTGCCGCCGAATGGACTTCCGCGCTGGATGCTGCTGCGGATGGCGGCGAGTTCTGCTTCGTTCTGCGGCTGATTGACCAGTTCCAGCCAGTCATCCGGCCGGTCGACGGGTCCGGCTGCGAGCATGCTTCGCTGCCACCCGAACCACCGCAGGCTCGACCATCGCCACTGTTGCGCCTCCGGGACAAGATTGGCCCGGAGCGGGTTTCGCTCGACGTATCGCAGCACTGTCAGCAGGTGGCGATCATCCTGAACGGGAAACGCTCTGAAGCGGCCTTGCCAGATGTGGCCGAATGTGCCATGCCGCTTGTGATGCCGCCGCACGTGGGCGGTCAGCAGCCACTGCATCCAGCGGCTCAGGTCGCCATCCTCCCTGGGCCAGAGAACCAGATGGAAGTGATTCGGCATCAGACAATACCCAAGAATCGGCATCGGCAACCGGTGGCACGCCTGTCCGAGCAACTTCTCGAACTCCTGGTACTCAGCGTCATCCCGAAATACAACCGCCCCCGCGTTTCCGCGGTTGATCACGTGATAACAAATCCCACCTGCCGAAGCTCTAGCCGTCCTGGGCATCCCGACAACATACACGCGGCCGGCATCGCGGTCAAGAGAAAAAGGGGACATTCTACTTTTCCCCCGCTTGTCTGGTCCGGTTCGATACCGGTGTGGAACGGGCGGAAAAGTAGAATGTCCCCTTTTCTTCGAGTGCAATAACGGTTTACAGCGGCGGAGGAATCGGGTATGCTGGTCAAGGTCAGCAGCTACAAGAAGTTGCTTGGGGGACGTTGGATAGGGGGGCGATGCGATGGGGGTCGAACCGGAAGCGGATTCGTTCCAGGATACGCCGCGCGCCGCGGTGATTGTGGCCCATCCGGACGACGAGACGTTGTGGGCGGGCGGCACGATCCTCTTGCGGCCCAACTGGAACTGGACGATCGTCTCGCTGTGCCGCAAGAGCGATCACGACCGCGGGCCGAAGTTCTTCCGGGCGGCGGAACTCCTCGGCGCCCGGGCCTTCGCCGGCGATTTCAACGACGAGCCCGATCAGCCTCCGGCGCGGCCCGAGGACGTCGAGGCGGCCATCCTCGGCCTGCTGCCGGAACGGGCGTTCGATCTGGTCATCACCCACAGCCCGTTCGGCGAATACACGCGCCACCTTCGCCACGAGGATACCAGCTACGCGGTCACGGAGTTGTGGCGGCAGGGAGAGCTTCAAACGCCCACGCTTTGGATGTTCGCCTACGAGGACGCCGGCCGCCAGCATCTGCCTCAGCCGGTCGATCGGGCCCATCGGCTCGTCGAACTCTCCGATCCGATCTGGATGGCCAAGTACCGCATCATCTCCCAGATCTACGGCTTCGCTCCCGACAGCTTCGAAGCCAGAACCACTCCGCGCACCGAGGCGTTCTGGTGTTTCCGCTCCTACCACGACTTCGAGAACTGGCTCAACACGAAAGGCGTCAGGAATGAAAGTACTGGTGCTGTATGAATACCCGCCGTCGCCGGGTGGATTGGCGACGCAGGGCGATCTGTTGTATCGCGGCCTCAAGGCCATCGGCGTCGAGACCTTTCCCGTTCACACCGAATCGGCCCAGGAAAAGGAGTGGTACTACCGCTGGTTCGCGCCGGACGTAGTGCTTGGCGTGGGCTATTGGGGCCACAGTCCGCACCTGGTGCTCCATCCGCAGCGGTACGGCGTTCAGCCGGTGCCGTGGCTGGTGGCCGACGGCTATCTGGCCAACTACCACGAAGTGCTCAACGCGCTGCCGCTGATCCTGGTTACCTCGCAGTGGGTCAAGGACGTCTACATCCGCGACGGGCTCAATCCCGACATCGTCGAGGTGCTGCCCGTCGGTTGCGACACCGACGCCTTCGTTCCCCGCGACCGCAGCGATCCGAAGGTCGCGTGCGTTCGCGAGGCCCTCGGCGTCGAACCGGACCAGGTCATGATCCTGACCGTCGGAGGCGACGCCAGTTCCAAGGGCGCCCAGGAGGTCATGCAGGCCCTGTCCATCATCGATCAGAAGGCGCCGCCGTGGAAGTACGTCTGCAAGGTCTGGCCCCAGCCGCGGACGCTCCAGCAGAACCTTCACGACCTGCAACTGGCCGCCAGCCTCGGCATCGAGAAGAAGGTCATCTACACCACCAACATCATCTCGCGGAGCTTCATGCCGTACCTGATGGCGGCGTGCGACGTCTACGCCGCGCCCTCGCGGCTGGAGGGGTTCGGCATGCCGCAGGTCGAGGCCGGTGCCTGCGGACGGCCCGTCCTTGGTATCAACGCGATGGCGATGCTTGAGACCCTGGTCCACGGCCAGACCGCCTATCTGGCCGGCGTGGCCCAGGAGGTCATCCTCCGCGAGGTCACGCTGGGCGAGGAGTCCGGCTACCGGCCGGGCCACCGCGTCGTGTTCCAGAATCCCCGAACCGCCGATTACCGGGCCAGCGTTCACGATATCGCCAATTACCTGATGGACCTGATGCAGAGCGACCAGCTTCGGGCCACGATGGGCCAGGCCGGGCGCCGCCGCGTGATCGAGCTCTACGACTACCGCGTGGTCGCCCGCAAGCTGGTTGGAATCCTACAACGACGTTTGGGGTTGACTTAAATGAAAAAACGACTGAGAGATCTGATGGAACGGGCCAAACACGCCGCGCTCCAGGTGCTGCGGCACAACGCCACCGGGCCGTATCGCGGCCTGCCGAGGACCGCCGGATGGGGCTATCCCGAGCCGTACACCCGCGACCTGATGATCGCCGGGCTCGGCATCCTGGTCTCCGGCGACCAGATGCTCATCGAGAAGCTCCGCCGCGTGCTGGCCTCGCTGGCCCAGAACCAGTCGTTGCGCGGCCACATCCCGTCGCTCGCCCACGACCCGGATGACCGCGGGGCCAGCGACACGACACCCTTGTTCCTCCTGACCGCTGGTATCTTCCGCAACGTCACCGGCGAGACCGGCTTCCTCGATCCGGCGATCGAGAAGGCCTTACGGTGGATGGAGTACCAAAGCCCCTGCGATCGCGTCATGGTCGCCCAGATGCCCACCACCGACTGGCGCGACGAACAGAACGTCTGGGGATTCGGGCTGTACGTCAACACCCTCGTCTACAGCTATTTGCGGCTCTATGGGCAGCACGAGCGGGCCGCCGAACTCGAACGCTTGATGGAGCGGTTTACTATCCACGCCGACGTTAAGAACCGCCACGTCCACGAAGGACTCGTGGTGCCTCACAAACCCTACTTCGCCACCTGGTCCTACAAGCTCTACAGCGACGAGCGATTCGACCTGCTTGGCAACAGCCTCGCCGTCCTCTCCGGACTCGCCCATCCCACCCGCGCCGACAAGCTCATCACCTGGATCGAACATGAGTGCGACGCCCTTCGCGACCAGGGCGAGTTGGCGGTCGGCCTGCCGCCCAACTATTTCCCTTACATTCAGCCGGACGATCCCGACTGGTGGCCCCGTTACGAGAAGTTCAACCGTCCCGGCGAGTACCACAACGGCGGAGTCTGGCCGTTCATCTGCGGGTTCTACGTCGCCGCCGTCGTGGCCGCGGGACGACACCGGCTGGCGGTCAGGAAACTCGCGGATCTGACGAACCTGGTCCGGCCCGCCCGCAACGAAGGCCTGGAGTTCGGATTCAACGAGTGGCTCCGGGCCCAGGACGGTGCGGTATGCGGTCAGGACTGGCAAACGTGGTCCGCCGCCATGTACCTCTACGCCGCCGCGTGCGTCGAGGGCTGCCGAACCCCGTTCTTCGATGAAATCCGAAACTCAGCCGTTCCGGCTGGGACGCTGCAAGGCCAGCCGCACACCGAATGACAAGGAGGCGATGATGTCCAACCTGTTCCAACGCAGTCCCAGAAACCCGATCCTCACGCCGCACGACATGCCGTTCCCGGCGGAGGCCGTCCTCAACCCCGGAGTCACCGAGCAGAACGACGAGGTCGTCCTGCTCCTGCGGGTCGAGGACACCTCCGGCCACTCCAAAATCCACGTGGCCCGCAGCGCCGACGGCGTGAGCAACTGGCGGATCGAACACAAACCCATCCTCGACTACGGCAACCGCAAGTGGCGATACGAGAGCTGGGGCGTCGAGGACCCTCGCGTGACCTGGCTCGAAGAGGAAAAATGCTGGTACATCATGTACACCGCCTATTCGCCGGCCGGAGCGGCGGTGGGAATCGCCCGCACCAGAGACTTCGTCAAAGCCGAGCGGATCGGCCTGGCCCTCTCGCCGAGCAATAAGGACGCCGCGCTTTTTTCGCAGCGGTTCAAAAAACGCTGGGCCGCTCTGCACCGGCCGGAGGCCGGCGGAGGGATCGAGAACATCTGGATCGCCTATTCGCCCGACCTGATCCACTGGGGTGAACCGCGATGCGTGATCTTCGAGGGCAAAGGCCCGGCCTGGGACGCCATGAAGGTCGGCGCCGGTCCGCCGCCCGTCCTGACCAAGCACGGCTGGCTCTTGATCTACCACGGCGTCAAGCAGTACGCGGGCAACCTGGTCTACCGGGTGGGTGCGGCATTGCTCGACCGCAACGAGCCGCACAAGTTGATCGCCCGCTCGCCCCGCTGCCTCTTTAAGCCCTTCGCCCCTTACGAACTGACCGGCCTGGTCTCCAACGTCGTCTTCCCCACCGGGCTGCTCATGCGAGGCGACGAGATGTGGATGTACTACGGCGCCGGCGACTACTGCATCTGCCTGGCCACCGCCCGCGTTCAGGACATTCTCGACACCCTCGAAGCCAAGGAAAAGGTTCCCAGCATCGCCGACGAAATGGACGTCCAGCCGCTTGCCGCGGCCACCTGAGCCGCGCCGGCGGTCCATCACGAGCAGTGGCCGGCCAACTCGCTCGTACAAGACCCGCTTTTGCCCGATCATCGCCCTTGACCAGTCGGTCATGGGGACGATAAGCTATGCTCCGAGGCGCGAAGGCGTCGTCCTCGAATCGTGATGCTAAACCTCTTCTGTACGGAGCGAACCAATGGCGTTTATGGGTCTTGACATCGGCACCACCGGGTCCAAAGCGGTTGTCTTCAGCCTGGACGGCAAGATTCTCGCCAGCGCCTACCGCGAATACCCCATGCACTCGCCGCGAGCCGGATGGCTTGAGCTCGATCCCAACGAGGTGATGGCCGCCGTCCGCGAGGTCGTGACCAAGGTGCAGGCCGACAGTCCCGAACCGATCGAGGCCTTTGGAACCTCCGGCCTCGGCGAAGCCTTCGTGCCCGTCGACGCCAATATGCAGCCGCTGGACAACTCCATCATCGGGTTCGACGTCCGCGGCCAGAAGGAATGCGACGAATTTCGGCAACAGATCGACAACGTCGATGTCTTCAAGATCACCGGCCATCCCATCAACAGCTACCATTCGCTCTTCAAGATCCTCCACCTGCGCAACCATCAGCCGGAGATGTTCGCCAAGGTCCACAAGTTCCTCTGCTTCCCGGATTTCCTTTCGGCCCGGCTCGGCATCGAGCCGGCCATCGACTATTCGCTGGCGGCCAGAATGCTTCTGTTCGACGTGAACGAGAAACGCTGGTCCTCCCGTCTGCTGGACCTTGTGGGCCTCGACTCCTCGCTGCTGGCCAGGCCCGCGGCGCCCGGCCAGGTCATCGGCCGGGTCGGCCGCAACGACCTGGGATTCGCCGAAGGCATGGCGATGGTCCCCGGGCTCCACGACCAGCCCGCCGGCATCCTCGGCGCGGGCGTCGACGTCGGCCAGTCCATGCTCGCCACCGGCACCGTTGTCTGCATGGGCGTCCTGCTCGACCAGCAGGTCGACCCAGCCGTCATGACCAGAAGCAACCTCTGCCGCTATCCGACCTACGGCGGAAACTCGGTGTCGCTGGCCTGGAACTTCACCGGCGGAAGCGCGCTGCGATGGTTCCGCGACAATTTCGCCCAGGACCTTGCCGACCAGGCCCGCCGCGACAATGCCGACGTCTACGACCTGATCTTCCGCAGCCTGCCCGAAAAGCCCACCAACCTGCTGTTTCTGCCCTACCTGACCACCACCGGCACGCCGTACCTCGACACCCAGGCCGCCGGCGCCCTGGTCGGGCTGCACCTTAAGACCACCCGCTGGGACATCGCCCGCGCGGTCGTCGAGGGCGTGGTCTATGAGCTGCGCCTCAACCAGGACCTGCTCACCCAGGCCGGCGTCCGGATCGACGAATACCGCGGCATCGGTGGGGCGGCCAAGAGCCCGGTCTGGATGCAGACCTACGCCGACGTGCTCGACCGGCCCGTCACCGTTCTGGAGATCACCGAAGGGGCCTGCTGGGGGGTCGCGCTACTCGCCGCCGCCGGTCTCGGCCGCATCGACAACGCCGCCGACTACGCCCGCAAAGCCGTCATCTCCGGCCGAACCTACAAACCACGGGCCGAGTTCCGCGACCTTTACCAAAAACGCCTCGACCTCTACCGCCAAATCTACCCGACCAACAAGGACCTGATCCACCAGTTGGTCCAACTGGACTAAACGCTGGGCCATTGCCATCCGAGGATGGTTTCACGCTCTGGTGTCCGGTCCGGACGACCGGAGCACCTCAGACGCCCGCCGCTTGTCGGCGCGGTTCGCCACCACGTCCATCACCAGTTGATAGAGCGCCTCATCGTCGACAACCACCTGGACACCGTTGATTTCCAGGAATATCAGGGCGGATGCCAACCCGGTCCGCTTGTTGCCGTCTACGAAGGGGTGATTCTTGACGAGGTGGACCATGTATGCCGCAGCCATCTCGTAGATGTCCTGCTGCAGGGGAACACCGGCAAAACTCGCCTGGACTACCGCGATGGCTGATTCCAGCAGCCGAAGATCGCGCACGCCCGTACTGCCGCCGTAGCGTTCAATCTGGTCGGCATGAATCAGCAGCACGTCGTCCAAGGCCAGAAAGACGATGGCCATGACCTACTCCGCCAGTTTCTTGAGGACCTTGCCGTGCCGACGGTTCACCGTCTCCAGAGCCGAGGCGATCCGTGCGTCACGCGTTGGATCCTTCTGCGGGACCACGACCAGGCAACTGCCGTCGGTGAACAGCTCAAGCTCGGTCTTCTCATCGATCTTCAGCAGGTCCAGTATCGGACGGTCGATCACCAACGCCATGCTGTTTCCGTGCCGTGTCAGTCTCTTGCCCATCGCCAAAACCTCCCAGCGCTCTATTCCTCGGTTGATACATTGTATCATCATGAGCGACGCCTGTCAATTCCGCCGACTCTCATGGGACCCGAGATCCCCCAAAGCCTGTCCCAGCCAGGCTTTCCTGCGGTGACCCGACTCCCCCGAGACTTCCCCCGGGTTTTTCCCTTGACGGATATCCCTTCATTCAGTACACTAACCGGTTAGTGTAGCATTCTACAGCGTTCTGGAGCGATTCGTGGCTGTGACGCTCAGCGACATTGCCGAAGCGGTCGGTGTCCGTAAGTCCACCGTCTCAATCGTGCTGAACAACCGCCCCAACCGGGTCAAGATCTCCGACCGGACCCGCCGGCGCATCTTCGAAGCCGCCGAACGCCTCGGTTATCAGCCCAACGCCGCCGCCAAGGCCCTCTCGACCAAACGCACCGGCCACGTCGGCTTCATCCTTTCCGACCGCGTCACCGATGGCCTGGTCAACCTCTATTACGGGGCGATCTTCCGCGGCATCGAGCACGCCTGCCGCCAACGCGGCTATGGCCTGAACGTCAGCCTCTACAATCTATCGAGCGTCGACTCCTTCATCATTCCGCCCAAGGTCGGCCAGCGGGCGGTCGACGGCCTGATCCTGACCGGCTATGTCGAAGCCGCTGTGGTTGCCCGTTTCCGCGAGTTCGACATTCCCTGCGTCTGTATCGGCGATAACGTCGAGGTCGCCGAACTGGTGCCCACCATCGCCTGCGACGTGGTCGATGGACTGTGCCAGGCGGTTCGGCACGCCGCCGAGCTGGGGCACCGACGGGCCATCCTCTGCCACGAGCCGACCCGCCGGTCCCGCGAGGTCGCCGATCTGGTCGTTCAGCGGTGCGCCGGCGACCCGGTCGCCTCACGCTGCCGTCTCGATATTCTGGAACCCTCAGCCGGGCGATGCGACTACGATGCGGCGGCTTGCGTTCTGGAGCACTGGCTGGCCGCCCCGCCCGAGGAGCGGGCGACGGTGATCTTCGCCAGCGACCAGACCCAGGTGGCGATGCTCGGTCTTTTGGGCGCCCGCGGACTCATGTGCCCGCGCGACGTGAGCCTCATCAGCAGCGGCGACACCCGGCTCTCCGAGTTCGCCAATCCGCCTCTGACCGCTGTTCACACCGATCTGGAGCAACTCGGCCGCGTCGCCCTCGACATGCTCGTCGACCATCTGGAAGGCGGCGGCGATCTGACGCCGCGGATGTCCAAGAACGACTATCCGTGCCGGCTTATCGTGCGAAGTTCCTGCGCTTCGCATTCACGTTAGGAGGCTGCCATGCATTGTGGAAAATCGAAGGCGTTCACCCTGATCGAGCTCCTGGTCGTGGTGGCCATCATCGCCGTTCTGGTGGCGATTCTCCTGCCCGCCCTGGCCTCCGCCCGCGAGAGCGCCCGGCAGACGCAATGCGCCGGTAATCTCCGCCAAATTTCATTCGGTGTCCAAGCCTACCTGAACGACTACAACGGCTATCTGGTCGGCCTGTTTCGCAGCGGCTATAGCCCTTCTCCGTGGTGGCAGTGGACCATGGCGTTGCTCAAGTACCTGCCGTGGCCCGGAGAGCCCATCTGGCTTTGCCCCACCAACGCCACTTCGGTCGACGCGCTGCCGGCCTCCAGCATCAGCTACGCGAGGGTCTCCAACAGCCACTACCACTATCCTTCCTGGAACGGGTACACGGGCACGTGGGAGGCCACCAACGGCTTCTTTCCCTTCCACAGAATTCCCTATCCTTCGCAGCAGATCGTCTTGGGCGAAGGGGCCTGGAATGCGGATGTCTACCATCCCAACAGCTTCTGCCTTTTCATCAACTTTCCCGGCCTGACCTACTACGGCTCGTTTCTTCACAGCGGACGAATGACATCTCTTTTCGCCGACGGGCACGTTGAGGCCTTCTACCCCGGCCAGATCGGAAGCAACATGCTGGACGACCCGGTCAACTGACAGAAACCAGTCACTCAATCCCTCGGAGATTCTCAGTGTCAGCACAATGTCCTGCCAGACGATGGCCCATCCATGCAACCGTCGGCGTCCTGCTCTTCTCACATGCCGCCTTCGCCGCCGACCGGCCGCTGTTGGACGTCGATTTCCAGAAACCCAACTGGTCGGAACTGCTGACGCGCCAGCAGGACACCGCGGCCGAGATCGACGACGGGGCGATCAGGCTCGAACCCGGCGTCGGCTACGCGACCCAGCTTTTCCCCAACAACCGGGGCCAGTCCATCCGGATATCGCTGAAGGTGCGCTGCCGTTCCGTCGCGGCGGGCGACGCCGCCTACAAGGTCGGCCGCGCCATTCTCGTCGGATACGACAACACGAAACGGGAAGTCTGCCATCGCGACATCCTTGTCGTTTCCGGCGATCGGGATTGGAGCGAAGCCGGCGGCCAACACCAGTTCAACGACGGCGTCCGCTGGTACGGCCTTCAACTCGCCAACCAGGGCTCATCCGGGACCGTCTGGTTCGACGATGTGCGGATCGCGATCGGACAGGAAGGACTGGAGGAGATGATCGGCGACCCGTCGTTCGAAGGCACGCTCGGCGTCGATCACTGGTATTTCCAGAAGAACGGCGTCGACTGGGACGACCTGGCCGTCTGGTCCGAAGGAAGCGAGATTCTGGACGACACCGAGCAACCCGTTCTTGGCGGCCGCTGCATCCGGATCACCGGCCCGGCCACCCTCGTCAGCAAGGCCTTTGCCTACCACGGCGAGGAACTGCGGTTCGGAGCGTGGAAGAAAGCCGTCGATATCACCTGCGGCAGGACCGGATGGTCCGGCGTCGGCATCCAACTGGTCGGCCAGGACGAAAGCGGCAGACACCTCTGTCACGGCGACCTCGACCTGTTCACCACGGGCGACAAAGGCTGGGAGTACGCCGAAAGCAGCACCCGCTTCAGCGAAGCGGTCAAGAAGGTCCAGCTCTGGATCCGCTTCTTTGACGGGGCCGGCGGAACCGTGTGGTTCGATCAGGTCTGGATGGCCCGTCAGCCGCTGACGGGCGCCGTCCCGCCCTTCGATCCGGAAAAGGCCGAGCTGGCGATCGACGCCTCCAAACCGGGCCAAATCATCAACCACCGAGTCTGGTCCGGCGTCGACCTGAGCTACTGCAGTTGGCTGCTGCGTCCCGACGTCCAGGAGACCCTGCCGTACCTGACCGAAGCCGGCATCGACTGGATGCGGGTTCACGATCCGATCAACGCCGTCGAAGCCTACCGCACCGATGACGAGCACGGCAACCCGGTCTACGACTGGACGCGGTTCGACCAGATCTTCGACATGCTCGTCCGCCAGTACCGGATCACGCCCATCGTCACCATCGAAAGCACGCCGCAGGCCCTCGATACGCCCGGCGTCCGACGCCCCCATTTCTGCAATCGCCTCGCCCCCAGCGACATGGGCAAGTGGGGCCGCTTCATCGAAGCCATCTTCGACCGCGTCGTCGACCGCTACGGCAAGGACGGAGCCGAGCAATGGCTCTGGGAGATCTACAACGAACCCGGCGGCCACTACTACCTGGGAACCGACGAGGAATTCCAGCAGCTTTCCGAACAGGTCTACCTGGCCGCCCAGCGGGTCGAGCAGCGGCGCGGCGTCGATCTGAAGATGGGCCTCACCAGCGGCGGACCGGCCCGGTTCGAGGAACGCATCCTCCGCTGGCTCCAGGAGCGAAACCAACTCGACGCTATCGACCACTACTCCAGCCACGTCTACATCGGCTCCAATGCGCCCATCCGCCTGCTCGGCGAGTTCATCCCGTATCTGCACCGATACAAGACCATGTTCCCCGGCCTCAAGGACTGCCCGGTCGGCATCACCGAATGGAACTGCAATAGCATGACCGGCGAGCCCGCCGACCTGCCGTGGAACGCCTCGATGGTGGTCAAAGCCGTCCGTCTCATGCTCGACGCCGACCTCGACTACGCCGCCTTCTTCAACCTGATCGACCATCCGGAAGTCGGCAACGTCAGAGGTTTCTCCGGCTATCTCGGCATGTTCACCAAGCACCCGGCCCCCAAGCCGGTGTACAACGCCTTCGTGTTCCTTCACCAGCTTCGCAGCGGCCGGCGGCTCGACGTGGTTTCCACCAACGATCCGATCGACGGCCTGGCCGTCGTCATGCCCGATCAGACCATCCGCATCGTGCTCGTCAACTACGATGAGGACCTGACTCGCCAACCGTACCAGACGCAGGTGAATGTCTCGATCAAGACACCCCAACCTCGCGACTACCGCTGCACGCGCCACTGGTGCGCGGACGAGGAGCACGGCGACAGCTACGGCAAGTGGATCGAACTCGGCCGGCCCGATCTTGACGTTCAAGGCGTCAAGGCCCAACTCCGCGAGGCCGCCCAATACGGTCAAGCCGACCCCGTGCCGGTCGTCCGCGACGGCCAGACCCTCTCCTTTGCCCTGGCCTGCCCCAGTCCCGGAATTCGCTTCATCGAACTAACTCCGATCACACCCGAGCCTGCCGCCCGGTAAACCGACGGCACCTGCTCTTTCAGCGGCCGATAAAAAGGTTGAGCCGCCCGCGATGCCGCGTTACAATACCCGCA
>Ga0123329_1001989_pt1 | contig 18475 bp, 12 predicted proteins | sample BioC12SIPDNA_FD_89703 | JGI IMG/M metagenome (GOLD analysis project Ga0123329, IMG submission 89703) | Anaerobic biogas reactor microbial communites from Washington, USA - Biogas_R1_B C12 SIP DNA | ecosystem: Engineered > Bioreactor > Anaerobic > Unclassified | place: Washington, USA | collected...
CGGCTCGGCGTCCGCCAGAAAGACCACGTCCCCGTCCCGCTCGCGCACCAGGTACGCAAACCGCAAGCGCGGGTTGCCGCGACGGTACCGGACCAGCGTTTGACGGATAATGTTATAGGAATTGTCGGTAACGTCCTGCGGATCGCCGTGCAAGCGAGCCACATGGGACGCGTCCAGTCCGGCCGCCGCCGTCATGGCGACGGTCAGCAGGTTTTCCTCGGCGATGCGCCGCCCATGGCTCGCCAGCCAGCGGTCAACACTGCCCCAGAGCAGCAGGAACGCCGCCATCCAGGCGACCGCATAGATCGGCCACTTCCTCTCCGTACGGCATTGGAGCATGACAGCAGGTCCCGTGATCCATCCGCCCCCCGCATTGAGCTGCTGGACGCCGTGACAGGGACGCCGCTACCGCGGGTCCGCCCCGGTTCCCGTACACCTGTGACCCTCTGGACAGGAAATGCCCACAGCATGTCGCCCTGGACGATTCCCCCGGCGACCGTGCGGTTGGTGATGCACACATCCCTGCGCCACCGTCGAGAATCGACCGCCCAAGGCTGCCGGCTTGAGCAATTCGCCCCCCGCGCTCCATCCGACGGCAGCGGCGCGGGTATTGACCCCCGGGGCGTCCGCAGGGTACAGTGTGCCGGCTGGATGGCGATTCATGGACGCCGCAACACGCTGGGAGGATTCACGATGCACTCGATACGGAGATTCCGCTCAAACCGTCGCCCCTGCGGCCTCGACTTCACTGCGGCAATGTGTGTCGTCCTGGGCGGCCTCCTGGCGCACGAGGCGGCAGCCGCCCCGCCGCGGCCCGCGACCGCCAAGCCGTGGGCCGGCCCGGCAGGCGATTTTCAGCGTCAGGAGGGCCGCATCGTCGGCCCCTGGTGGCAGGGCGGCAGCCTCGGCGCCGTCTACTTCACCGGCCCTTACGCCCAGAAACTCGACGCCTTCGAGAACGTGGGGCAGACTGTGGCCGAGGCCCTCGGGCGACCGTACAGAGAGATTCACAAGGACGACCTCCTGCCCAGCGACGCAGACAGCAACGGAGCACTGGTCTACCCCGACGGCACGGCCCGCGTAGAGCTGTTCCTGATGCCGGGCGGCAACGGGCACAAGACGATGAAGGACATTGCCGGCGTGACCGATTCGCGGACTGAGATGAACAAGTTCGTGGAGCATCGCCGGACGCCGCAGGCCGCGTTCAAGACCGGCATGAACTACCTGGGGTGCTGCGGAGGATTCTTCGTCGCGACCTCGGGGTACCTGATTCCCAACACCCTGAGCGCCGGATGGGAACTCTGGCCCGGCAAGGTCCAGAACATCGGCCCGGGCGGCCGGCAGCCGTTTCCCGACGTCGTCTTCGATCCGGCTGACCGCAAGCACCCGCTCTTTCGAGCCACCAGCAATGGCGTCCTGAAGAACATGTTCTACAGCGGCGGCCCCATCGGCGTCCAGGGCGACGTGCCCGACACCGAGTACTTCGGCAAGTACGCCGGCGGCGCCATGAGCGAACTCGTCGGCGACTGGTTCTGCATCGCCTATCGCCCGAAGGACAACGGACGCTCCGGCCGCTGCGTCATCGCCACGGGGCATCCCGAGGTGAACCACAAGGACTTCCTGCTCGCCATGGCCCAGTACGCCGTCTATCACGACTACGAGGTCCCGCGACACGTGATCGAACCCGGCAAACCCATCGAGGCCGTCGCCGGCGACCAGCAGATGCAGTACTACTGCCTGCCCGTCGAGCAGGGCAAGAAGCTGACCGTCACCCTCACCGGCATGACCGAGAACTGCGACCTGTACGTCCGGCACGACCTGCCGCCCACCTTCCGCAAGAGCGACGCCAAGGGCACGCGCGGCAAGACCGCCGACGAAACCGTCACCGTCGCCAAGACGAAGGCCGGCGACTACTACCTCGGCGTCCACGGCAAGCACAGCGTCCTCAACGGCGCCAAGTACACGCTGACTGCTACGGTCGAGTGACCGGGGACGAGCGGACCCGTTGGAGGCCCATCCCGGCTCTCCTTCCTGAGTTGACCTTGCGGAAGTAAGGACTGAGTACATGACGGACCCGAGCCGCAACATCTGGGGCACCGACTACAAGATCCCTTGGAACGATCCCGACTTCAGCAGGCGGATGCTCAACGAACACCTGTCGCAGCAGCATGACCTCGCCAGTCGTCGCACCGAATGGATCGACAGGCAGGTGGCGTGGATACACGCTCGTCTGCTCGCCGCACAACCGTCACGAGTGCTCGACCTGGGGTGTGGGCCGGGGCTCTATTCGCATCGACTGGCCAGACTCGGCCACGCATGCTGCGGCATCGACTTCGGTCCCGCCTCCATCAACTACGCTCGACGGCACAGCCCCGAGGGCTCCGTGTGCGACTTCATCCTGGGCGACATCCGCCGCGTGGGCTTCGGCGGACCCTACGAACTGGCGATGGTGCTCTACGGCGAACTGAACGCGTTCTCTCCAGCGGAGGCGTCAGCCATCCTCAGCAGAGCACGGGCAAGCCTGTCTCCGCAAGGTCTCCTGATCGTCGAGGTGCAGTCCGCCGACGCTGTCGAGGCGATCGGACGCGGCGAACCGACGGAACAGGAATTCCAATCCGGATTGTTCTCGGATCGTCCGCACCGCTGTCGGACGGAGAACCAGTGGCTGCCGGATCATCAGGCTGCCGTACAGACGTTCATCGTGACCGAGACACGTGACAGCCAGGCGCGAGTCTTTCGCAGCACCACGCAGGCCTGGCCCGATGACAGTTTGGTCGGCTTGCTCACCGCAGCAGGGTTTGCGACGCCATCGCGTTGTGAGGCATGGCCCAGAAACACCGACATGTTGAGCCTCTGGACTGCCTCCACACGGTGACCCGGTCGCCACCGGCCCGCGGGGTGACCACTTGCCGCCAGATTCCGAGCCCATTTGAAAACCAGCTGCGCCGCAAGACAAGAACGCTTGCCCGCGTCTGAAGACCACGGGCACGGCGTGGCAGAGAGCCCTTCAACTGGCCAGCTGTCCTTGTCTGTCCCGAAAATGGTATACTGTCCCAGTGGTCGCTGTCCCCGTGGTCGCGGACCGCCCGCTGGTTTCGACGGGAACCCCCTCCCCTCGCCGGGTTTCAACTCGTAGCGGCGAGGCCCGGAGCGACGGCCGGAGCAACGCCTGGCGATTCACCCGTCGCACGGAGCCTCCCCCCATGGCACATCCGGTTCTGGCGGCAAGCCTGTTCGGTCTGGCCATCGCCCTGGCCGCGTCGCCGGCAGCGGCCGGCGACCCCGACGGTCAGAAGATGACCGAAGTCAGCCAGTACGGCATCACCTGGACCCTCGACAAGCCTGCCCTGGCCGGGCAGTTCGTCAACGGCGACTGGTGGGTCGTCGGGCCGGTCACGGTCCGCAGCGTCAGTCCGGCTCCCGGCAAGGCCCCGGCGGACGAGAAGGTGGACATCCGGCGCGACCAGTGGGGCAACACCAGCCTGCGCGACGACGACCGCATGCGCAACGGGTCCATGATCGTCCTGAAGGCCGGGCCCGCCCAGGGGTACGATTCGCGCAGCGGCACCTACGACGAGGCCGCCTCGGTCAAGTTCCCGCTGCGCCTGGAACCCAACCGCTCGCTGGTCTCGACCATCAGCCACCGGTCCATCACGAACCCCAACTTCGTCGCCCCGATGATGTGGGGCTCCGAACGGACCGAGCAGGTGGTCCTCCAGGCGGCCGCCGTGCTGACGTGCCTGCCGGCGGCGCCGCCGAAGGACGCGTTCCGACCGCCCTACGCCGGCGCCGAGAAGCCCATCCTCCGGGCCTCCGACATCCACTGGGACCGCCTCCTGGCGCTGAAGTCGCCGGGCGCCGCCCCCGACTGGGACCAGTTCGAGCGGTATTTCCAGCGCGTCTGGCTCGACCACATCCCGAGCTGGGGCCAGCGGTCCGTCTCGCCCAACGAGAACCAGCCGGCCTACGGGCGCGAGCACGGCCGCACGACCTCCATCGCCGCCCTCATGGTCCACCTCGATGTGCCGCGCCAGCGCAAGGAGAAACTGACGATCGGCCTCATCCAGCGCGGCATCGACCTCTGGGGCGTCTGCCAGACGGGCATGCACTTCAACCACGGCGGCGGTCACGGCAACGGACGCAAGTGGCCCATCCTGTTCGCCTCGCTCATGCTCGACGAGCCGAAGTTGGCCCGGCTGCCCGAGACGGCCGTCTTCCAGGAGGACGTTCAGACCTATTACGGCAAGGGCTGGCACGGACAGACCGTGCTGTACTGGATGGTCAACCATCACGGCCCGCGCGAGCGGTACGAGCACAAGCAGCCCGAGCAGTGGGAGCAGTGGGACAAGACGACCGAGGGCTACCGCGTTTCGAGCGTGGCCCAGGGCTGGATCGGCAACGCCCTGGCCGCGCGGCTCATGAAGGGCATCGACCTGTGGGGCCACGACGCCTTCTTCGACTACTGCGACCGCTGGATGCGACCCGACGACCCCTACGCCGAGGCGCGCCGCGAGCACAAACGCCCCGCCCAGGAAGGCAAGACCTACGACCCGTTCGTCGATGCCATGTGGAAAGCCTACCGCGCGACCGCGCCCGAACAGAAAATGCACGGGCCGCCGTACCGCCAGTGGGTCAATCAGGGCAGCGGCGGCCAGTGGGCGCCCAACAACAAGCCGTAGCCGGGCGGCGAGGGTCGCCCCGGAGGAAAACCCGTAGGGTGGCTGCTCCGCAGCCACGCGACGAGCAACCCCTCTCCCTGCGTGCAGGGAGAGGTGCCCCGAGCTTTCAGCGAGGGGCGGTGAGGGTCGAACCCCAGAAACCTCCCGTCCCCGCTCACTCCGTCCGCGTCCAAGCCTTCGGATTCGCCCACGGCTTGTCCTTGTACAGCTTGGCCATCTCCTTCTGGTACTGCTTGAAGTGCCGCGGCAGGTCCTTCATCTCCGCCGCCGCTTCGGCCATCGCCTCGGCGATCTGGTCGGCGTGGGAGGCCTTGAGTTGCTTGTTCATGCCCGTGTGCTGGTAGTCCTTCGAGAAGATCCACGGCGCCTGGGCCTGGCATTTCCGCAGCGCGCCGATCGACGGCACCGGAAACTCCAGCGGCCGGTCCGCGACGCACGACGGGTCGAACGCCCCGCCCAGCCCCAGCAGTTGCATCGACCCCAGCACCAGCCCCGGCTCGCCGTACGGCACGCCCCGGGCCTCCATCTTCTTGATGACCGGGTTGTACGGCTGGACGTGCAGCACCGCATGGCCCGTCGCCTGGAACACGTCGCGAATGACGCACTGCGCCATCGCCGCCAGCGGCCCGTGGCTGCCGACGATCACCACCCGCTTGAACCCGCCCTTCAGCAGCGACAGCACCACGGCCTGAAGGTAGTCGACGGTCGCGCGGCTCGAGATGTCCACCGTGCCCGGCCACGGACCAGACGCCCCGGGAAACGTGTAGTAGATCGGCGGCAGGCAGAGACACTTCCACTGCCGCGCCAGCAGCAGCCCCATCGCCCAGTCGATGAACGCGTCGCACCCCAGCGGCACGAGCGGCCCGTGCATCTCGATGCACCCGACCGGCAGAACCACCAGGTCGCTGCGACGCTGGTACGCCTGAACGTCCCGCGAGCTCATCAGCTCCATGCGAACGTCCGCAAACGGTATCGACGCCTCGCCCGACTTACGCTTCGCCATGATCGCTCTCCTGTCGAACACTGTGCCGCCGCGCCGCCATGGCGCGCGTATCCCTTGTTGAACCGCCGGCGCCGGGAAACGTCTTGCCCTATTCTCGCGGCGCGTGGTACTACAACACCACATCGTGACATTGGCCGGGAACCCCATGGACGAACGGCGTGTTGCAGGGCCAGGATGGCCCTGCGACGCACGGGCAAGATGCCCGTGCCACGGCCGCTCGACGCAGTCCCCGAGTGCCGTCGAGGGGCGGCCATGCAAGGAAGCCTCGCCGCTCAGTGCCCCGCCGGAACCGGCTCACCCTGGGGCGCCGCGGACGGTGACGCCTTCGTCGGCGGCGCCTTGGCCGGCGCGACCGTGTCCGACGGCGTGGCTGGCGACTGCGGCGTTGCTGGGGCTGGCGTCGTTGGCATGGGCGCTACCGGCACGGCCGCCGGGGCCCTCACCTCCAGCTTCCGAGGCGGCCGGTCGTGACTGACCTCGCGGAACCCGTCCTTGTCGATCACCAGGCACGCCGCCGGACCGCCGTAGGCGGCACTCATGCCCACGTCGATGCAGACCACGCGGCCCTCGCAGCGCACGGCCACGCGCTCGCGCGTCACCGTGTGGCCGACGACCATGAAGCGCGCCCCGTGCCGCCTGAGCACCGCGTCCAACTCCTCCAGCACCTCGGGCGACTCGTCCAGGCTGTAGCGGCGATCCCACAGCGGCCCCGACGGATCGCCCGCCACGTCCTCCATCTTGCTCTCGGCCAGCTCCGACCGCACGGCGTCGTTGATCTCCTTGAGCGACTGGCCGGCCCACGACGCGCGGAGACCGCCGTGAACAAAGAGTACGTCGTTGAGCTTCAGCACCGCGTCGTGCGAGCGGATCCACTTGCCGTACTTGCCTTCCGGCCCGACGGCTTTGCGGAACTCCTCCTCGCCGCCGAACGAGTCGATTTCGTCCGCCGTCAGGTACGACCAGTTGCCGGCCAGAACCATCGCCTCGTGGTTGCCGATCAGGGCATGGACGCCGCCGCCGGCCCGGGCCGCCTCGCCCTCCAGCCGCATCAGCAGGTCCATCGCCTGGCGCGAGGTCGGGCCGCGGTCGAACACGTCTCCGGTCTGGACCAGGTGCGTCTTGCCGCCGATCCACTTGCCCTCGGCGTCGATCACCTCGGCGGCCCGCAGCGCCCGGATTAATTGCGCGTGGTCGCCGTGAACGTCGCCCACGGCGACAATGCGCTCGATGACGGCGGGCTGCGGTTGCGCCGCCGCGGGCGCTTCCGGCGGCGGAGGCGGAGGAGCCGCGCGATCGTTGTCCGCCGCCACCGCTGCCGAGGCGGTCGCCATGAGGACCAGCATCGAGGCCGCCCAGGGCCGCACCGCCGACACCCGAAACCGTCGCGTCATGCGCATCGGAGCTTCTCCTTCCAGTCGCCGGTCCGCCAGGCTACTCCTGCGGATTCGGCCGCGGGATGTCCTGATGCCGGTGCGGACCGTCCCTGTGCGGCGTCGGCGCCGGGGCCGGGCCGAAGTGCCGCCGCTTCTCCGGAATCGGGTCCTCGACGTACTCCAGCAGAATCGCCACGAACGCATCCACCCGGTCGTGGTAATCCTCGCTCAGGACCGACCGCAGCACGTTGGCCACCACCTGGCGGTCGGCCGCCTCGCCGAAATCGGCCGACGCCACACGGGCCAGGAACTCGCGGCTCGCTCCGACCTCCACGTCCTGGAGCCGGCCCATCGTGTCGCGCACTTCCACCGTCCGCGGCGCGCCGGGGTCGCCCCGGAAACTCACCCACACCGACGACCCCTTGCCCCACTCGGCCAGCTCGTCGAACATCGCCACCGCCCCGCTGCCCCATTCCGTGCGGGCCTTGATGAAGTGGAACCGGTACCCCTTCTCGGCCGACTCCTTGACCAGCGTCACGAGCTTGTCCTTGGTCTCGTCGTGCGGCGGCGCGTCGCCCACGGTAATCACGACGCGGTTGTTCGACGCCCAGCGGAGCTTCTTCACGGTCGTGGCGATCGCCTCGTACACCGCCTCAGGGATGTCGCCGCCGCCCTTGGCCTGCACGGCCGCTATGGCCCGCTGAAGCGCCTCCCCGTTGTCAGTCAGCGGCACCAGACGCGTCAGGTACTCGTCTCCCTGGTCACGATAGAACACCAGCCCGATCCGCGGTTCGCGGCTGATGCGGCCGAACACCTTCATCATCTTCGCCACGTCCCGCTCGATCCATCGGATCACGTCGGTCATCGATCCCGTGCTGTCCACGACAAACGCCACGTCCAGATTCTGCAATCGCAGTGCCCGCAGCTCCAGGTTCTTGCGCCACTGGGGATCGGCCGGATTGCGAATCTTCTTCGGCCGCGGCAGCAGCACCGAATCCTCCCCGTAGAACGGGCCGGCAAACGGCTGGAGCTTCGCCCAGTCCACCGTCTTGAACCATTCGGACCATGCCGTCTGGGTCTGACGCCAGATGCTCTGGGAGTCCTGCTGAAGCAGCGACCTGGACGACGGAACGCCGGCGTTCAGGTTCTGAAGGAGCGACTCGGCCCGCCAGCAGGCGTTGATGTCGCTCATGGCCTCGATCATCTGGCGGATGAGCTTTGGCTCTTTCCACCGGGCCAGGCACCGCCGCATCGCCAGCAGCGTCGGATTGTCCGACGGGTCCATCGCGTTGGTGTTGTCGAAGAAGTAGCGGAACAGCTTCAGGTTCTCGTCGGTCGGCCCCTCGTCCTGCATGATCTGAATGAGCCCGATGCGCAGGTCGCCGCGCAGGTGCCCCTTGGCGGCCAGATCCTTGCCGCAGGTCTTCCACGCCAGTTTCTGCTCGTCGCTCAGCGACTTGTGCCGCGAGAACACCGCCTCCCAGGCATACACCTGCACCAGCGGCGCCTCGTCCTTGAGCATGACCTCCACCAGTTTCTCCGAGACGCGCGGATCGTCGATCGCACTGAGGCCGATCACCGCCATCGCCCGGACAATCCAGTCCTTGCTCTGGAGGTGCTCGCCGTACATGGCCAGGAAGTGCTGAACCAGCGACTCGATGGCCTGTTTGCGGGCGGGATCGTCGGCCTGGGCGTCGTCGGTGGCTTCCTCGCCCTCGTCATACGAATCGGAGTCCTGGAATCGGTAGGGCGCAGCCTCCTGCGCCCGCGCGGCGCCATTCCAGAGCAGCACGCACGCCGCCGCCAGGACCCCCGACACGAACATCGCCGCCCAACATCGCCACCATCGAGTATCCATCACCGTTTTCCCTTCATCCTCACCACGGACAGCATTGCCAAGACACGACGACACTCGCAACTCTTGCGCCCGAACACGGTTGGTACGAGCGAAGCCGTCCGACGGCCGGAGAATTCCGCTGGGTGCCGACCTGCCATGGCTCACCCCTTCAACACCCCCAGCGGCACCATCCGGGCCACGCGGCGGGCCAGGCCGGCCCCTTCCACCGTGTCGATCACCGTCTCGATGTCCTTATAGGCTTGCGGCGCCTCTTCTTTGATGCGGCGCCGGTCGCGGCACAGCAGGTAGATGCCGTCCATGCTCCGGGCGAAGTCCTGGTCGCTGATCGCCGCGCCGCCGACCGACTTGCCGAGACGGCGGAAACGCCCGCGTCGCGCCCTTGCGGTGCACGCAGTAGCTCCGCCCGTCCATCTCCTCGATCTTGGCGATGTTGTGAGCCACGTCGTACACCAGCGGCATCGGCAGATCGCCCTCCAGCAGGTGCCGCACGTCGTGCCGGATCAGGGTGGCCATCACCTGGCGGTTGGCGTAGGCGAAATTGGCGGCGCATTTCATGGCCTCGTGGTACCGTCGGCCGAGGTCGCTCTCCAGGGGAACATAGGCCAGGTGGCGGCTCGGCAGCGGCAAGGCCAGCCGCTGGGCCTCGTCGGCGGCCTCGCGCATGAAATGGCCGCCGATTTCGTGGCCCAGGCCGCGGCTGCCGCTGTGGATCATGATGACGAACTGCCCGGCGAACAGGCCCCAGGCGTCGGCCGTCGCCGCGTCGAACACGCGGTCCACGCGCTGCAACTCGACGAAGTGGTTGCCGCCGCCCAGGGTGCCGAACTGGACGCGACCGCGGTCGGCCGCCCGGTCGGGCACGCACGAAGCATCGGCCGCCAGGGCGCCGCCGTCCTCCATGTGGGCAAGATCCTCGGCCAGTTCGTCGTCGCGGAACGCCTTGGCGAAACGCGGGTTCATGCGGCAGAGCAGTCCCACCGCCGCGGCGCCGCGAGAGAGCAGCTCGGCCATGCGGCCCCGCGGCAATTCGGCGTTGCAGCCGCCCTCGCCCAGGGGAATGTCGCGGCGGATCGAGTCGGCCACCGGCCGCACGTCCACGTCGGAGGCCTCCAGCGGCGTCGTCAGCAGCCGCATGCCGCAGTTGACGTCGTAGCCCACGGCCGCGGGCGAAATGTACCGCCGGCTCGCCCAGACACACCCGATCGGCACGCCGTAGCCCGTGTGAATGTCGGGGGTGGCCAGGACGTGCCCCTCGGGATCGATCGACGCCGCGTCGCACAACTGGTCCAGGGCGTCCGACTCCAGCGGAATCGACTCGCGGACGAACACCGTGGCGTCGGTCAGCATGCGCCCCTGACGCGGTACGCGAACGGTGTTCTCGTCCAGCCGCTCCAAGTCCGGCATCGTGTCGCCCCTCGTCCGGCGCGCCGCCCCCGCGCCGCCCAGCCCATCGCATTCCAGAGTCCGCTGCGCCACAGGATCATAGCACCCCCTCCGTACCGTGTCGAGCGGATGCCGCATCCCCCGCAGCAACGTCAGTCCATGTTTTTGATTGACGCCTGAGCCGCCGGGGTATACTCTGAACACCTGTTTTGTGTGGGCGCCGGGGACGCCGTTCACCTCCAGCGGAAACTCGATCCGAAGAACGCAAGGGCCATGCGCATGGAAACATTCAGGGGGCTGTCACACGTGTGTCGGTGGGGCATGGCGGTTGCGGTGGTGGCTGGGGCCCTGGCGTCGCCGCTGGCCGCCCAGTCGCCGCAGGCCAACCAGTTCTTCCAGCGGGAGCAGTTCCTCCGCGAAGACACCCGACGCCAGCTCGACGCCGACATGCCCACGGAGCAGAAGACCGTCGCCACCTGGGGCGGCTACATCATCCCGCAGTGGCAGCAGTACGACGACGTCCGCAAACAGTCCAATTTCCGCCAGATCGACCTGCGGCTCTGGGGCAACGTCGTCGTGGACGAGGTCCACCAGTTCTACGCCCGCATGAAGCTCATCCACACCAACTTCGGTCCCGGCGACAGCCCCTTCGGCTGGAACCAGGACCTCGAAGGGCCGAACCTCGACCAGGGCTTCTACGAGTTGCGGCTGTCGAAGGCCCTCAAGAAGTACTGGGGCATTGACCTGCCGTTCGATTCCCGCGTCACCGTGGGACGCCAGTTCGTCGAGTTCGGCAACGGCCTGTCGCTGTCGACGATCCTCGACGGCGGCACGTTCGCCGTGGAGACCGGCCAGTGGCGGGCCACCGGCCTGTTCGCCACGACGGTGCGCAGCGACGAGAACATCGACCACAGCCCCCTCGTGGCCGACCACATGGACCGGACCTTCGGCGGCATGCAGATTGATTACCTGGGTCTCTCGGGCCACCAGCCGTTCGCCTACTTCCTCGTCCAGCACGACTCGACCGAGGAAGAACCCGAGGACTATCGCCAGGAATACGATTACGACTCCAACTACTTCGGCTTCGGCTCCAACGGCGAAGTGGTCCAGAACGTGCGGTACGCCACCGAAATCGTGTTCCAGACCGGCACCAGCCAGCGGCAGAACAATCTGGGCAAGTCGCCCATTGCGGCCTTCGCGTTCGACCAGTTGTTCGAGTACTACATCCCGGTCAAGCACGATCCGGTCCTGGGCGTCGAGTACGCCGTCGCCACCGGCGACGCCGACCGCACCAGCGCCACCGACACGGTGGCCGGCAACAGGAGCGGCCGCGACAACGCCTTCCGCAGCTTCGGCTACATCAACACGGGCTACTCGTCGGCCTACGAGTTCACGAACCTCCAGTTCCTGCGGACGGGTTTCCGCTTCAAGCCGATGCCCGACTGCCCCGCCCTGGCCAAGCTGGAGATCGGGTCGGACCTGTTCTGGTACTGGAAACAGCAGATCGACGGTCCCGTGAGCGATTTCCGGGCCGACGGCGGCGGCCGCGAGCTGGGCACCGAAGTGGACATCTACGCTAACTACCGCATTTTCAGCGACTTGGCCGTTATGGTGCGCTACGGCCGATTCTGGACCGGCGAAGCCTATCGCGACGACGAAAAACGCGATTATCTGTACGCCGGACTGATTTACAGCTTCTAGCAGGCCGCGCCCCGCAGTCGCCCCCCGCCGGGGCGGTTTGCCTTCGTCGGCCAATCGTGTATAGTTCCCCTTGGGAGAGAAGCGGTGATGACAGGTTCGCGTCGAATGGTAATGGGCATGATCCTGGGTGGTGTCGCACTGGCCGCCGTCGCCGCGACGGTCCGGGCCGACACGCCGGGCGACACCGACGCCGAGTTCTTCATGGCCCTGTCGTACAAGCAGGGGGCCATGATGGACGACGGCTACAAGGCCGTGGCCCTGCTGTCTCGCGGCCAGTTCGACCTGAGGGACGCCGCGGCAGCCCGCGACTACCTCGTGGGCAGCAAGATCGCCCGAAGCGGCTGGCCCACGGCGGCCGACGCGCCGCTGACCAAGGGCCGGCTGGCCTACATGGTCTGCCAGGCCCTCGGCATAAAGGGCGGCGTGACGATGCGGCTGTTCGGGCCGAGCCAGCGCTATTGTCTGGCCGAGTGCCAGTACCTGGAGTTGATGACCGGCGGGGCCGACTACGAGCACGTGACCGGCGGCGAGCTGGTCAGCGTGATCGACCGTGCGGACCAGTACCGGCAGTCGAAGGGACAGGCCGCGGAGCCTCAACCGGCAGCCCAGCCGCAGCCTCCCGCCGCCCCGACGGCCGTGAACGCCACGGCGGAGGCGCCGAAGGCCCCAGCCGCCGAGGCTGCGACCACGCAACCCACGGCAGCGGCCCCTGTGGCTGCGCCGAAGACCGATCAGCCGGCAGCCGCCGACGCAGAGGCACCGGCCCAGCAGGTCGCCCCGGCCGCCGGGAGTCCCGGCGCCAACGAGAATCTGCCGCAAATGACGCCGGTCGAGCCGTAAACGTCTGCGTCTGTCAGTCGCCGCCAGGGGGTACCTTAGCATGCGATGGTCACGGGTGACGACAGTGCTGGCCCTGTGGGTCTGCGGGGCGTGTGCGGCCCTGGGTGCTGATGCGCCGGCCGCCGACCGCGCCGAGACGTCCGCCTCCCCGGCCGCCGCGACAGCGCCGGCAACGGACAAGGCCCCCGGGCCTCAGAACGCCCAGGCGACGCCGGCCGCCGACACGAAGGCAACCGAGCCGGCCGACAAGACAACGGCTCCCGACAAGACGCCGTCGGCCGACGCGGCGCCGGCGACCGCCGAGGCCGGCAAGGCCCCTGCCGCGGAGCCGGTGATTGCCTGCAAGGTCACGAGCGTAACCCGGACGGTTCGCTGGCGTTCGTCGGGCGAGGCCGTCTGGCAGGACATGAAGGTGGACGACCGCCTGCCGCTGGGCGCCGACATCTGCACCGGGTTGCGGGCGGGCTGCCGCCTGGAGTTCAACGACGCCTCCAGCGTCGTGGACGTGCAGCCAATGACCATCGTGCGGATCGGTGAGTTCGAAACCGTCGGCGACAAGGTCCGTACGCGGCTCTACCTGAAACAGGGCACCGTCCAGGCCGACGTCGAGAAGGCCCGGTTCCAGAGCGATTTCGCCATCGTGTCGCCCGAGGTCACCCTGGCCGTCCAGGGCACCAACGGGATCGAGTTCAAGCATTTCGGCGACACCGGGGCGCATTGCAGCCTGCTGAAGCGCGGCCTGCTCCTGGCCACCCAGAACGCCGGCGGCCGGTCCCGATTCCTGCGGCCGGGCGATTCCGTGGCCTCGGGCACGAACTTCCAGCCGCCGATCCGGATGGTGCTGCTGAAGAAGCTCGTGCAGACGTACGACCAGCGCGGCACGACGCCTCACGAGATTCTGAGCATCGTGAACCGGCCGCAGATCTTCACGGGGCCTCCGGGCGGTTCGGCGCCGGGCCCGGGCGGCCAGGGCAACGCCGGCGACCTGGGGCGCCGTCTCGGAGGCCGTGCCGAAGGGCTTCGTCAGTTCTTCAAGAATCATCCCGAGTTGCTGCCGGGTGGAAGTCCGCTCGCGCCGCCGGCGCCGGTCGTGGACGATCACGGCGGCAGCGGCATGTAGCCGGGCACCGGGTAGACGTGCGTCGCGCCCCGAGGCGCGACACGATTGGATGTCGTTTTTGCAGGAGAGGAAATGCTCATCATGCGCATGATCCCAGCGATGACCCTTGCGGCCGCACTGCTGCTTGCGGCCGAAGCCGTTCGTGCCGACGATCCGGCGGCAACCGAAGCCGCCAAGACGCCCGCGGCGAGCCCCGCGGCCGCACCGGCGACCAACCAGCCACCGGCGACGCCGGCCGCGCCTGCCCCTGAGACAGCCCCCGCGGCCGAGGCGACGCAGACCCCCGCGGTCTGCACCGTCAAGGACGTGCAGCGGTCGGTCATGTGGCAGCTCGGCCAGGACGCCAAGCCGCAGGCCATGAAGGTCGGCGACAAGCTGCCCCTGGGCGCCGACATCTGCACGGGTCTGCGCTCCTCGTGCCGCCTGGTCTTCAACGACGACGCCTGCATCGTGGACGTCAAGCCCATGTCCACGGTGCGTATCGGAGAGTTTTCCCGCGACGGCGACAAGGTGCGCACGCGGATCTACCTGAAGCAAGGCACCGTCCAGGCCGACGTGGAGCCGACGCGGTTCACGAGCGATTTTGCCGTCGTGTCGCCCGAAGCCACGCTGGCCGTCCACGGCACCCACGGCATTCATGCCACGCAGCACCGCGACACGGGATTCACCGGCCAGTTGCTCGGCGGCGGCCTGCTCTACGCGAGCAACAACCAGACGGGCCGCGGCCAGTTCGTCGGCGTGGGCGACCAGGTGGGCTCGGGCATGAATCCGCCTGTCCAGACGCTGCACAACGGAACGCTGGTGCCGCTGTACGCCCTGAACGGCCTGACGTTGGGCGAGACCGGCAGCGCCAACCGCGGCGGACAGACGTGGTTCGGCCCCGGCCAACAGTTCGGCCCCGGCGGCATGGGCGGCCTGGGCGGCTACGGTCGCCTCTTCAGCTCCAGCCAACAGGGATCGTCCCTGTTCTACCTCAACAATCCGAACCGGCTGCCCAACTACGTGCCGCCGCCGTTGTCGCCGCATTCCGGCCCGTGCGGCCCCAGTGTGGGGTGGTGACGGCAGCCGGGAATCTGGCAGACGCAAGGACGCCGATGCGGGCTTGACCAACCCAGGAATCCATGGATAATCCAGGGGCGGCACAGGACGTGCCGCCCCTGTCCTTTTTCCAGGAGCCGGTCGCGCCGCCATGGCCGAATCCCGCATCCGCAGCTTCAGCCGCTGGAAGGCCCTGATCGTCGGCCTCGTTCTGACGGCGTTCGTGACGGCCCTGGGCGGCGCGATCCCCAAGCTCCGCCTCATGGAGTCCAAGGGCCAGGACATCCTTCTGTGGGATCTGCGCGAGCGGCAGGACGTCTCGCCCGAGGTGACCATCGTCGGCGTAGACGACAACGCCCTGGAGATGATCGGCCGGTGGCCGTGGTCGTGGCGCGAGTTGGCCGGCATCATCGACAGCCTGTCGCACCTGGGCGCGCGGCTGATCGTGCTGGACATAACGTTTCCGCGGCGTCCCGATTACGAGATTCCTCGCGGGGCGACGCCCGCCGAGCAGGTTCATCCCGTGGATCCGGTGCCGTACCTCGAGGACGCCCTCCGCCGCAGCGGCCGCGTCATCCTCACCTACTCCGTTCATTCGAGCGAAGCCATCACCGATCCGCTGTACCACGGCATCGAGGAGGCCCTGTCGGCCGAGCCGGGCCTGAACCGCGCGCATCTGGCGGAGCGCCTCGGGGCCGACCCCGCCAGGATCGACCGTTTCTTTCACCTGGCGCTGCGCCGGGCGCTGGAACGGCACCTGACGGCCGCCCTGCCGCTGGAAGCCACAGCCGCCGACGCCCAGGCGGTGCTGGACAAGGCCTTCGCCGCCCTGTCGGACGCCGAACGGTCCGAGCGGGCCTTCTCGCGCGAGCTGGCTGTGGACGCCTTCCTCCGCCAGCAGGCCGTCCTGGCCGCCGGCTCCGTGCGCCTGGAGAGCGACGACCCGTCATGGCGCGTGCCCGAGGCGGCCCGCATCGACGGGCCCCTGGTGGAACTGACCCGGGCCGCGCGGGCCACGGGGTTCGCCAACGTGCAACCCGACGGCGACGGCGTCATGCGCCGCATTCCGCTGGCCATCCGGTTCGGCGACCGCACGCTACCGCAACTGGCCCTCCAGACGGCGATGCACGCCGCGGGCGCGGGCGACTTCACGCTGCGCCGCACGGCCGCGGATCGCATGGAGGTCCGCCAGCCCGACGGCGAGACGATCTCCGTGCCGGTCGGCCCCGACGGGCAGATGGTGGTCAACTGGACCGAGAGCACGCTCGTCCGCGGCAAGGCCTCCGATGTCGAGACGCAGTTCCGACGGCTCCAGATCGGCAAGGTGTACGAGCTGTACGATCTTCAGCGTCTGGAGAACGAGTACCACGAGATGATGCAGTCGGCCGCGGAGCGGTTCGGCCGCGGCGACGAGCGGCGCGCGGCCTGGCGTCGCGTGACGGAGGCCCTGGCCTCCGCGGCGACGCCGGAGAAGGTGACGGAGCTGGACGACCTGCTGGCCGACATCGACGCCGACGTGGAGATGCAGTTGCGGATGTCCCTGAGCGACGGCAGGCCGCCGGGCATGAGCGACGACGAGTTCGAGCGCCTGCGTAAGGTGGCCGCGAGCTTCCTGGCGTACCAGGAGACGCGCGACCGGGAACGCCAGCGGCGGCGAATCCTGGAGGCCGACCTGGCCGACTATGTCCGCGACCGCGTCTGTTTCGTGGGCATGACCGCCACGAGCCTGGCCCCGGACCTCAAGCCGACGCCCATTCACAAACAGTATCCGGGCGTGGCGGCCCACGTGTCGATCACCGACAACTTCCTCCGCCGCCGATTCGTCCGGGAGATCGGCATGGCCCCGGCCGTGGCCGTCATGCTCGTCGCCGGCCTGCTGGTCACGCTGCTGAGCGCGTCGCTGCCGACGCTGCGGGCCGTCGTCCTCAGCGTGGCCGGCCTGGCCGCGTATCACCTGCTCGGCATTCACCTGTTCCGCCACGACGGGCTGCTCGTGCCGATCCTGGGCGTGTGGCTGGCCGGGCTGACGGCCCTGCTCGGCGTCATGACATACCGCGAGCTGACCGAGGGCCGCAGCCGCCGATGGATCACGGGCGTCTTCAAGCAGTACACGTCGGGCAAGCTCGTGGACGCCCTGGTGACGAACCCCGAGATGCTCAGCCTGGGCGGCCAGCGTCGCGAGATGACGGTCTATTTCAGCGACATCGCCGGCTTCACGTCCATCAGCGAGAAGCTGGACGCGCCGACGCTGGTGGCGTTTCTCCAGGAGTATCTGGAGGAGGCCACCGACCGGCTGCTGGACCAGGACGCCACGCTCGACAAGTACGAGGGCGACGCGATTCTGGCGTTCTTCGGCGCGCCGGTGGCGATGATCGACCACGCCGCGCGGTGCCTGCGTGCGGCCCTGGCGCACCTTCGGGCCCTGGGCGACATCGACCGCCGCCTGCGCGACAAGGGGCTGATGCCCGAGGGCGTGAGCCTGCGGATCCGCATCGGCATCGCCACGGGGCCGATGGTCGTCGGCAACATCGGGTCGTCGCGGCGGTTCGACTACACGGTCATCGGCGACACGGTCAACGTCGGCGCGCGGCTGGAGGGGGCCAACCGTTTCTTCGGCACCACCGTGCTGATGACCGGCGAGACCCGCCGCCAGGTGGGCGACGAGTTCCTGTTGCGGCACATCGGCCCGGTCCGCGTGGTGGGCCGCGCCGAGCCGATTGACGTCTGGGAACTCCTGGACGACCAGCGAGGCGACGCCCGTGCCGGCCTGGACCTCTACGAAGCGGCCATGAAGGACTTCGAGGAGGGATGGCTCGCCGAGGCCAAGGCCAAGTTCGAGGACGCGCTGAAAGCCCGCCCCGGCGACGGCCCCACCCAGGCCTACCTCAACCGCATCGACGGCATGACCCGCGACGATGTCTCCTCACGCCCCGGGCCATGGGACCTGCTGACCAAGGGGTGACCCGCCGCCCCCGCTGCCCTTCATGGCCACACGAGCGCGGTCATGCCACGCGGGTGTGCCCAAAGGTTCTGGCATGTGCGGCGGTCGTTCGTTGGAGTGGACAGTCCTGCGCCTCGGGCTTTCTGGGTCAGCCCCTGGCACGCCAGCATCTGAGGCCCGAAGGGCCGACGAGAGCTTAGCCGGGGGCGAAGGCTCGACGGCCGTTTCGTCGAGCCGCAGCCCCCGGTCACGGTCTCCTTAAGAACCTCAAGCCCCGCAGGGGCGCGACCTGTTCGGTGGCCCAACGGGTTGCGCCCTTTCAGGGCTTAAGGGAGAGGTGGGGCTCGGGTACCGGAGGCTCGGTCCGGCCAACGACGGCCGGCCCAGCGCCTCCGGCTACACTCTTGCCGGCCCTTCGGGCCTGGGTTGTCGGTCCATGTGCGGAGTTTGGCAAAACGCAGGCCGTCCTCACGCTCGACAACAGCCGTTCGGCTCGTCACCTGCCGCGGCAAAACGACCTCTGTCGTGTTGCCAGAAAA
>Ga0123329_1001999_pt1 | contig 18435 bp, 15 predicted proteins | sample BioC12SIPDNA_FD_89703 | JGI IMG/M metagenome (GOLD analysis project Ga0123329, IMG submission 89703) | Anaerobic biogas reactor microbial communites from Washington, USA - Biogas_R1_B C12 SIP DNA | ecosystem: Engineered > Bioreactor > Anaerobic > Unclassified | place: Washington, USA | collected...
GAACGCCACGGGCACGCTGAACCTGCTGGAGACGGCCCGCCTCCGCGCGCCGGAGGCCGTGTTCATCTTCACCTCCACCAACAAGGTCTACGGCGACACGCCGAACCTGCTTCACCTGGTCGAGCGGGAGACCCGGTGGGAGGTGGACCCGTCGCACCCCTACGCGGAGCACGGCATAGACGAGACCATGTCCATAGACCGGACCAAGCACTCGCTGTTCGGCGCGTCCAAGGTGGCCGCGGACGTGCTGGTGCAGGAGTACGGCCGCTATTTCGGCATGAAGACCGCGGTGTTCCGCGGCGGCTGCCTCACGGGGCCGGGCCACAGCGGCGCCGAGCTGCACGGGTTCCTGGCGTATCTGATGAAGTGCGCCATGACGGGCCGGCAGTACCGCATCTTCGGCTACAAGGGCAAGCAGGTGCGCGACAACATCCACGCGGCCGACCTGGTCCGCTGCTTTCTGGAGGTCGCGCGCGCGCCGCGCCCGGGCGCGGTCTACAACATCGGCGGCGGCCGCCACAGCAACTGCTCCATGCAGGAGGCCATCGCGCTGTGCGGCGAGATTGCCGGGAAGCCCATGAACACGGTCTACCTCGACGAGAACCGCATCGGCGACCACATCTGGTGGATCAGCGACACGCGCCGGTTCCAGCGCGACTATCCCGGATGGCGCCGCCAGTACGATGTCCGGGGCATCCTGGAGGAGATTCATGCCGGCCTCCAAACCCGCATCTGACGCCTCCGGGCCGGTTCCGCGCAACACCCTGCTCTACAGCGTGCTGGTGCCGGCCTGCAACGAATCGGCGAACCTGCCCCCCACGCTGCGGTCGCTGGCCGCGGCCCTCCGGGGGGAGGGGATCCCCTTCGAGCTGCTGGTCGTGAACGACAACAGCCGCGACGACACGGCGGCGGTGGTCGAGGGGCTTTGCGGGGAAATCCCGGAAATCCACCTCGTCCACAACACGCCGCCGGGCGGCCTGGGCCGCGCCGTGCGCTGCGGCCTGCGCCACTACCGGGGCGGCGCGCTGGCCGTGGTCATGGCGGACAGCAGCGACGACCCGCGCGACGTGGTGGCCTGCTACCGCAAGCTGGAGGAGGGCTATGACGCCGTCTTCGGCTCCCGGTTCCGGCCCGGCAGCGAGGTGGTCCAGTACCCGCCGGTCAAGCTTTACGCGAACCGCCTGGTCAACAAGGCGATGCAGCTCCTGTTTCTCACCCGGTTCAACGACCTCACCAATGCGTTCAAGGCGTACCGCCGCCACGTGATCGAGAGCATCAGCCCGCTCCAGGCGGCGCACTTCAACATCACCATCGAGATGTCCCTGTCCTGCCTCATCCGCCGCTACCGTATCGCCGAAATCCCCATCCGGTGGTACGGGCGCACCTGGGGCCAGTCCAACCTGCGCCTGCGCGAGATGGGCCGCCGCTACCTCTGCACCCTCCTCATGATCTGGTTTGAGCGCCTGCTGATCCTCGACGACCTCATGCTCGAAAGCCGCCCCGCCGCCGAGAAGGACGCCCCCGAAGGGCGGGACTAGCGCCCCGTGCGGTATCATGGGGGCATGCACTCCGCAAGGTTCCTGATCACGGCGCTGGCGGCCGCGCTGGCGGGTTATGCCGCCGCCGCCGATGTCCGCCTGAACACCCTCACGCAGGGGCCCTTCGTCGTGGCCCACGCGCCGGAGGACGAGGTGTACGCGCGCGGGGCCCTGGCCACCCTTGTCGAATTCGCCCAGTCCGTGGCGCACCGCCTGCCCGTGGGGGACGCGCCCGTGCGTGTGCTGGTGGCGCCGACGGCGGCGGAGTTCCACAGGCACGCGCGCGGGTTTCTGCCGGGGCAGGTGAGCGGGCTGGCCCGGCCCCACGAGGGGCTCATGGTGGTGCGCCCGCCGACCCTGCGGGCGGGCGGCGGGGCCGGGGACTTCGGCACCACGCTCCGCCATGAGCTGGTCCACATCCTCCTCGCGCGGAACGTGGACGAGGCGCGCATGCCCAACTGGCTCAACGAGGGGGTGGCCATGCACCTCTCGCGGGAGTACCAGATCGCCTCGCCCGTCGCCGTGGCGCAGATGTTCATGGAAGGGCGCATCATCCCCTACCGCAACCTCGACAGGGCCTTCATGACGCCGGGGGAGGAGCGGACCTTCGACGACGCCTACGCGCAGGCCCTCTCCATGACGCGGTACCTGCACCGCCGCCTGGGCGAGGAGGGCTTCTGGGCGCTGGTGCTGTCCCTGCGCGACACGTCCTTCCCGGACGCCCTGCGCCGCCACGCCGGCATGACCGTTTCCGAGTTCTGGGACGGATACCACCGGTCCCTCTGGTTCGTGGCGCTCATCGGCGTGCTGGCCTCCGGCTCCTTCTTCACGCCCGCCGCCTTTCTGGTGATCATCGTCTGGTTCCGCAAGCGCCGCCGCGACCGCGAAGTGCTCGCCCAGTGGGAGCGGGAGGAGGCGGCCGGCCGCCGCCGGCGGGAGCCCGTGCTTTCCTGGGAGGACGCGCTCGACGATGACACAACCTATGTCCCCGGCATTGACGACGAGGAGGACGACGAGTGGTGACGAGACAATGGAAGGCTTTGGTGCTCGCGCTCGCGGGCGCCGCCCTTTTGGCCGGATGCCGCCCGTGCGAGCCCGTCGCGCCGCACCCCGTGGCCGTCGGGTCGGGACTCTACCTCGACCGGACGCTGTTTGACCGGAACCGCCGGGACACCATCGTGTCCCTGGCCGCGGAGGCCGGGCTCCACTGGACACGCGAGGAGTTCCTGTGGGAGGGGATCGAACCCGCGCCCGGGCAGCACAGCGAAAGCCTGCTGGAGCGCCACGACGCCCGGGTGACAAAGCTGGCGGCGGCGGGCATCCAGATTCTCGGCCTGCTGGACTACGGCGCCGAATGGTCCACCGGCGGCGGCGCGCCGTCCACGGACGAGCAGCGCGCCGACTTCGCACGCCACGCCGCGTTCATGGCGGAACGCTACCGGGGCGTCATCACGCACTGGGAGGTGTGGAACGAGCCCAACCTGGAGAAGTTCTGGCACGGGACGCCCGACCCCGAGGGCTACGGGCTGCTGCTGCGCGCCGCCGCCGACGCCCTGCGCGCCGTGGACCCCGAAATCCAAGTGGTCGGCGGCGCCATCGCCGGATGCGGCCGCGACGACCGCGCGTTTCTGATGCGGGCCCTCGCCGCCGCCGGACCCGGCGCCTGCGACATTGTCTCCATCCATCCCTACTCCGGCGAGAGCCCCTGGGACCGCTCCGACGGGCCCGGCAACGTCTGCGCGCTCCGGCGCCAGCTGGCGGAGGCGGGGTGGAGCGTCCCCCTTTGGTCCACCGAATGCGGCCACAGCACCTGTGATGACGGGGTCGCCGTGGAGGAGCAGCCGGGGCTGCTCGTCCGAATGTACCTGTCCCAGTTCGCCGCCGGAATCGAAAATGTCATCAGCTACGACTTCGTGGACGACGGGATGGATCCCCTCGAAAAGGAGCATCACTGGGGGATGCTCTACCATGATCTGGAGCCCAAACCCTCCCTGCGCGTCGTGGGGGTGCTCGCGGGACTGCTGGAGGGCGCCTGGGTCCACGGGCATTTCCAGGACGGGGGGGTGGAGGCGGTCCGCTTCGAGAAGGACGGCGGCCTGACCCTTTGGGCCGTCTGGGCGGGCGCGGAATACCCGGAGAACGATCCCCTGGCCTCGCAGCGGGGCCGCGTGTTCACGCTGGACGGGCTGCTGTCGTCCGACACCGTCACCGCACTCGACCTGCACGGCCGCCTGCTTGTGGTGGACCGGGAGGGCGGCACGGCGCGTCTGGAGGCCGGCGGCTCGCCGCGCTACCTTTTCATCCAGAGCGCCGGGGGATGACCCCCGCCGCTCCTAGCCCTCGCGGAGGGTGGTGTTGAGCCGCTGGAGGAGCACGCCGAGGGTGGCGTAAAGGTCCTCGTTCTGGACGATCACGTCGTCCGGGGCCTCAATGCGCGTGGGCGCGAAGTTCCAGATGGCGCGGATGCCCCCCTGCACCATGAGGTCCGCCACCTCCTGCGCCGCGGGCGCGGGCACCGTGATGATGCCGATGAGGACGTGCATCCGGCGGGCGAGGTTGGGGAGTTTGGTGATGGGAAGCACCTCGCGGTCGTGGACCTTCCTGCCGATGCGGGCGGGGTCCCGGTCAAAGGCCGCCACGATCTCCAGCCCGTAGCGGTTGAACCGCCCATAGCCCACCAGCGCCGAGCCGAGATGCCCCGCCCCGGCGAGGAAGGCCTTGCGCGTGCTGTTCCATCCCAGGAAAGTCTCCACCGCGTCCACCAGCTCGGCGAGGTCATAGCCCACCTTGGGCCGCCCCTTGATCCCCGTGACGGCGAGGTCCTTGCGGATCTGCGTGGGGTCGTAGTGGAGCTCGTCGGCGATCTGGCTGCACGACACCGTCTCCATGCCGCCGTCGAGGCACTGCCTGAGCATGTGGTGGTAAACGGGGAGCCGCCGGAGGGTGGGCTCCGGCACCGCGCGCTGGTGTCCCTTGAGGTTCATGTCGTGGCTCCTAATTGAAGAAATTTTTCTCTATTCTACAGGCAGGGAGGAGCCATGTCAACACCCGGGTGGCAGGTTCTACCGGTTGGAGACGATGACCAGGGCACCGTCGCCGCGCAGGACGGCCAGGGCGTTTCCCGAGGCGTCGAGGTCGGTCGTCAGCACGGTGTCGGCGACGGGGCAGGGGAGGGGCAGGGTCTCGATGGCGGAGGAGAAGCCCGCGCCCCGGGAGGGCCACAGGCAGAAGGACTGTTCGCCGCACAGGAAGGCCAGGTCGGTGCGGTGGTCGCCGTTGAAGTCGAGGGCGCGCAGGTCCCGCAGGGGGCCGCGCGCCCCTTCCAGCAGCCACTGGGCGCCGGTGGGCACTTCGGCGGCTTTCCACGGCTTGACTCCGTATTTGTCGGAGGCGGGGTCGAAGGTGTGCAGCGCGATGCGGACGGGCCATTCGCCGCCCGTGAGGGCGCGGCCGACCGCGCCGACGGTGGGCGCGGGCGGCCGGACGTTCCACAGGACGAGGTCCGTGTGCCCGTCGCCGTCGAAGTCCGCCTCTCCTTCGGGTTCTGCGAGGATTCCCGGATAACGCCGCGCGGGGGTGAGGCGCATCCCGGCGCCGGTTCCGCCGCCCGTCGCGGGCGCGGCGCGCCGCAGGGCCACGAGCGTCTCGCGCTTTCCGCCCGGCGCATAGGCGTAGAACACTCGGTCGTCCCCCGCGTCCCGTCCGGTGCGCAGCGGCATCCAGGGCCACGACTCGACCGGGGCGTCCCCGGCGGCGGCGGCGGCGAGGGCGGCGCGGCGCTGCCGGGGCGCGGCGCCCGCGGGCAGGGCCACGGCGGGCAGCTCCTGGGGCAGGTCGGGCACGGCGGCCTCGCGGCGGCTGATTCTGAGTTCGAGGCTGCCGGGCGGCCCCACGAGGGGCGGGTAAACCGCCCCGGCCAGGAAGGGCTCCCCGAGGCTGACCTTGTGGGCCGCCCCCGCGCCGATTTCGAACCGCTCCACCAGCTCCCCGGCGGGGGTGCGCAGCTCCAGCCAGTCATCCGTGGGCAGGGCCAGCACGGTGCGCCCGCCCCAGGGCACGGCGAGCACCAGCGGGAAGGGGCGCGGCGCGCCGCCCGAGAAGCGGGTGTCCGCCTGGAACAGAACGGTCCACGCGCCCGTCGCGCCCTCCTCCAGCGGACGGCCGAGGATGTCGCCGCCGCGCACGGCGACCAGTTCCGGCGCACCGTCGCCGTCGAGGTCCGCAATGTCCACCGCGGCGGTGCCCGGCTCAATGGCGGCACTCCATGCGCCGGCCTCCCCGCCGCCGGGGTGCACGCGCATGAGGAGGCCGTCAATGACGCAGAGGTCGGCCGTGCCGCGCCCCGACAGGTCGGCGGCGAAGCAGCAGGCGTCGTTGTCCTGCACCGGGATGGTGAACGCCTGAAGGGCCGCGGCGGCCCAGGCCCACAGGGCCACACATGCCAGGGAGGAGACGGCGCTCATGGGGCATCCCCCCGGGCGGTGCGGAAAACGAGGGTGCGGCCTTCGGCGTTCTCCGGTCCGGCCATGCGCGCCACCACGTCCCAGCAGCCGTCGCCGTTGACATCCGCCGTGAACACCTGGGCGTCCTCCGGAACCGGCAGCACCGCGTCCGCCGCGCGGGAAAACGCGCCGTCGCGGGCGAGAAAGACCTCCACCCGCGCACCGCCGGTCCGGGCCAGCAGGTCGCGGCGGCCGTCGCCGTTGAAATCCCCCCAATGCTGCACGAGCTGCCCCGCGGCGTACCGGGCCAGCGCGGGCGGCTGCTCCCAGAGACCGCCGCCGAGGTCCAGGTCCGTCTGAAAGGTCAGCGCCGGCTCCTCCGCAAACCCCTCCGGGGTCTGCGGATACACGCGCACCTCGTGGGGAAGGGTGTGCTTCGTGACCAGATGGGCGGCCGTCTCCCGCGCGCCCCTGTCAAAGAGCGGGGAGCCCTCCGTCACCAGGTCCGACAGCCCGTCCCCGTCCATGTCCATGAACCCGCCCTGCGGGCGGAATCCCGGCACGCACACGCTGCGCCGCACGGCGAAGGTTTTGCCGCCGTCCAGGGTGGCCCAGTATTCCATGACCGGCGTGTTCAGCACCCGGCCCCGGGTGTGCGACATGCGCACCCCGGCGAAGTCGGGGATGTCGTCGCCGTTGAGGCGGCACGGCCGCAGGAACGGCTCCACGGGGCGGCCGTGCCAGACGCCCGCAGCCGGTTCCACGGCATAGCCGCCGCCTTCCAGCGACAGCGGATGGGTGCGGCGCGCATAGGCCGGCCGCCCGCCCGGGCCCGGCTGGGGGAACAGGATGGCCACGGTCATGGCGCCGCAGGTCACATCGCAGGAAAGCCGCCGGGCGGGGAAGGTGAGCTGCCTGCGCGGCCGCGGCCAGAGCGTGCTCGCAGGGGGCTCCTCCAGGGAGAGGTCGGGATAAACCGCCAGCAGGCCCGCAGGACGGTACGCGTCCCCCTTCCTGGCGAAAATCCGGAGGCCGCGCTCTTCCGCGCAGACCACCTCCGGCACGCCGTCGCCGTCCAGGTCGTGCAGGAAACGGCTGACCCCGCCCCGGTCCTCCAGCGGTGCGTCCAGCGCCTGGTCGAACAGGGGCTCAAACGCCTCCCCGGTCCAGCGCGTGGCGGCCAGGCGGCCGTTCCCCAGCCCGTAGAGGGCGCCCTGAAAAACGTCCAGTGTCTTTCCGGCCAGCGTTGCCGGCAGGGACGCGCGGGCCTCTGCGGGAAACCAGCCTTCGCGCTGGAACCAGACACGGTCCGGGAAGAGGAGCTCCGGCGCGCCGTCGCCGTCGAGGTCGGCAGGACGGTAGTTGGTGAGCGCCTCGCCGCTGAGGGGTTTCGGGCCGCCCGCCCACAGGCCGGGGGCCTCCTCCGGCGGCAGAAAGGTGAGGCCCGCCAGGGCAAGGCCCAGGACCGCCGCGATCATCCTGAAATGTCCCGACGCCGCATGACCAGCACGGCCCCCGCCAGCAGGAGCACCGTGGCCCCCAACGACGCCCCGGCGCACTGTCCCGCCATGGGCAGCCATTCTGCGTCCAGCCCGTCCGCCCGGTTGGCGAAGACCTGCCAGCACGACTCCAGATAGGTGGTGAAGATCAGGCGGTCCACACCCAGGAAATGCTTCACGAGGTCCAGGAGGATCCAGATACCAAAGGTGGCGGAGACGGCCAGGCCCGTGCTGCGGGTGCAGCAGGAGACGAACAGGCCCAGCGCGGCCCCGGCCAGCAGCGGCAGCATCGCCAGCGCGGTGCCCCCCAGCCAGGCGAACGCCATCTCCTCCTTGGTGAAGAGCAGCTCGCCGCCAAACTCCACGCCGGTGATTTCGCCCAGGGCCGCAGCGGCGGCCCAGGCCAGCGCGGAGGCCTCCAGCGCCAGCAGCACGGCGTAGGCGGCCGCCGCAAGGAACTTGCCCAGCACATATTCGCCGCGGCGCACGGGGCGCGTCAGGGACAGGCGGATGGCGCCCGACCCCAGCTCCGGCGCGACGAGGCAGGCGCTCCAGGCCAGCAGCATGATGAAGGCCGCCAGACCGATCCCCGCCGGCATGGCGCGGGCGATGAAGTCGTAGTCCGCGCGGCCGTCGCGGGCGACGCCGCACCGCGCCAGCATCATCCCCACCGCCACCGCCACGGCGGCCCCGCCCGCCCAGGTCTGGCGCAGGCGCAGGCACCGGGTAGCCTCGGCCAGAAACATGTTCAGCACGCGCCGCGTCATGGCCGGGTCGCCTTCAAGAAATACTCCTCCAGCGTGCGCCGCTTCGGCACGATGCCCCGCACATGGAAGCCCCCGGACACCAGGAAGGCGGCGGTCCGGTCGGCGTCCTCCTCCCGGAGGGTGACGCGCACCCCGGCGGGCAGCGCCTCCGCCGCCGTCACCCACGGCTGCGCGGTCAGGGCCGCGGCCGCCTCCTCCGCCCGGTAGCACAGCACCTCCAGCCGGGAGAAGTCCCACGACAGCACGGCCGCCGTGCGCTCGCAGGCCGTCAGCCGGCCCCCGCGCATCACGGCCACCCGGTCGCACAGAATCTCCACCTCCGCCATCTGGTGGCTCGAAAAGAGGATGGCCACCGACACCTCGTCCGCCAGTTTCCGCAGGAAGGCCAGTGTCTCCCGCGTGCTTTCCACATCCAGTCCGGAGGTCGGCTCGTCCAGCACCAGCAGCTCCGGCTCCGCGAGGATCGCCTGCGCGATGCCCAGCCGCTGCCGCATGCCCTGCGAGAGCCGCCCCACCCTCATGCCCGACACAGCGTCCAGCCCCGTCACGCGCAGGGCCCAGTCCACCGATGTCGCCCTTCCGGAGAGCCGGACGAGCCATTTCAGCACCCGGCGCACCGTCAGGTATTCCGGAAACGCCGGCCGCTCCACCAGCACGCCCATGCGCGCGATGACCTCCATGAACCGCCGGTCGGCGTCCAGCCCGAAGATTTCAATCCGGCCCGAGGTCCGGCGGACCAGTCCGGACACCATCCCCATCGTCGTGCTCTTGCCCGCGCCGTTCGGACCCAGCAGCCCCATCACCTCGCCGCGGCGCAGCTCCAGACACAGCGAATCCACCGCAAGGGTCCGCCCGTAGCGTTTGCTCACATTGTCCAGAACCAGGCACGTTTCCATAACCCAAGTATTCTATACCACCGCCCCCGGCAAGCCCCACTTCCGGGGGGATCGCCGCATAAGAGATGGGTCATGGAGGCGCCGGAGAGGCTAGTTCCTTGTGGGTTCAAAGTGAAAGCGCCGACGGCGCGCAAAGGTGTCCGTTCACCCAATGACATGCGGAGAACCGGAGGCTTTCCGACAAGAGGTTGCTTCAGTCGCTCCGCTCCTTCGCAATGACGTTGATTTCCGCAGTCATTGCGAAGGAGCGGAGCGACTGAAGCAACCTCGTTCTCGCTTTGGCTTCGGTTCTCACGACGCCGTATCCGGCGACCAGGTTTTTTTGGGGGGGAAACTCGCCGGGCGCGCGGCGTAGAATGGGCGCGCAGGAGGACCCCGATGATGAGACGCCGCGACTTTCTTGCCGCCTCCCTTGCCGCTGTGGCGGGGGCCGCTCTGGGCCGCCGGACCGTGCGCGCCGCCGGCGCGGGCGCGCGCCCGAACATTGTCCATGTGCTGGCGGACGACCTGGGCTGGGGCGACCTGCGCTGCCTGAACCCGCAGGGAAAGATTCCCACTCCGCATCTGGACGCGCTGGCGGGCGCGGGGCGCGTCTTCACCGACGCCCATTCCGGTTCGGCGGTCTGCACGCCCACCCGCTACGGCATCCTCACGGGGCGCTACTGCTGGCGCAGCCGCCTGAAACGCGGCGTGCTGGACGGGTGGTCCGCGCCGCTCATCGAGCCGGGCCGCCAGACCGTCGCCGCCCTGCTCAAGGACCGGGGCTATCACACGGCCTGCGTCGGCAAGTGGCACCTTGGCCTCGACTGGACCACCGCAGAGGGCAAGCCCGCGTCCCGCGGGCGGACGGACTACACGCGGGCTTTCCAGTACGGCCCCTGCGCCCTGGGGTTCGACGAGTTTTTCGGCATCTCCGCCTCCCTCGACATGCCGCCCTATGTCTACATCCGCAACGACCGCGTGGAGGAGCCGCCCTCCGGGACGCTGGCCGACAGCCCAAAACCGGCCTACTACCGGGCGGGCCCCGTCGCGCCGGGATTCCAGATGGACCGGGTGCTGGAACGCCTCACGGACGAGGCGGTCGGCGTGGTGCAGCGGCACAAAGAGCGCGCCGGTGAAAGCCCCCTGTTCCTGTACTTCCCCCTCACGGCACCGCACACCCCCATCTTCTCCCGCGAGGAGTTCAGGGGCAGGGGGGAGACCAATGTCTACGGGGACTTCGTCCATGAGGTGGACGCGTCCGTGGGCCGGCTCCGCGCCGCGCTGGAGGAGGCGGGCATGGCTGAGAACACCCTGTTCATCTTCACCAGCGACAACGGGTGCAGCCCCATGGCCAACTTCGAGGAGCTGGCCGCCAAAGGACACCACCCCGGCGGGCCCTTCCGGGGACACAAGGCGGACATTTTCGAGGGCGGCCACCGCGTCCCCTTTATTGCCGCCTGGCCGGGCCGGGTCGCGCCCGGCACCACCTGCGCCGACACCGTCTGCCTGACCGACCTGCTCGCCACCGCCGCCGAGATCACCGGGGCCGCGCCACCCCCCGACGCCGGGGAGGACAGCTGGAGCCTCCTGCCCCTGCTCGAGGGCCGCGCCCCCGCCACCCCCCGGCCCGCCGTGGTCCACCACTCCGTGGACGGATACTTCGCCCTCCGCGAGGGCAAATGGAAGTTCATAGACTGCCCCGGCTCCGGCGGCTGGAGCGCGCCCAAGCCCAACTCCCCCGAAAGCAAAACCCTGCCCCCGGTCCAGCTCTACGACCTCGAAGCCGACCCCGGCGAAACCACCAACCTCTGCGACAAACACCCCGACCAAGTCGAGCGCCTGCGCGGCATCCTGGAAAGATTCAAGCAGGCGGGAAAAAGCGTCTGAGCGGCCGGGGCTGACCCCCTTGGACAACGGGCCTGGGCCTGTCGCCCCCTGGGATCGCCAAGCTCCAGCTTGGCCTCTTTCCTCTTTCTCCCTCCGCGCCTCGGCGCCTCCGTGTGAGGAAAACTCTTTCCGGAAAACGCCCGCTTTTCGCATTGCGCCGGGGTTCAGCATACCTGTCTCCGCGTGGTATACTGACGGCAAGGGCGGAAGCAGCAGGGCCGTGCCGGAGGGTTTCTTTCCCCGCCGGAAATTGGGCTTTTTAAGGAGTCAAGGAAATATGGGTTCTTCCGAGCATGGGACGTTGGCGGTGTTGGGCGGCGCACCGGTGCGCGGGCCGGAGAAGGCGTGGCCTTCGTGGCCGCAGTTTGACGACGCGGAGCGGGCGGCGCTGCTGGGGGTGCTGGAGTCGGGCAAGTGGTTCTACGGCGACCGGGTGGCGGCGTTTGAGGGGGAGTGGGCGGCGTTCCAGGGCGCGCGGCACTGCGTGACGGCGAACAGCGGCACGACGGCCCTGGAGATCGTGCTGCAGGCGCTGGGCATCGGCCCGGGGGACGAGGTGATCGTGCCGCCGTTCACCTTTGTGGCGACGGCGAGCGCGGTGCTGCGGGTGGGGGCGCGCCCGGTGTTCGCGGACCTCGACCATACCTGGTGCCTGGACCCGGACCGGGTGGCGGAGGCGCTGACCCCGCGCACGAAGGCCATCATGCCGGTGCATTTCGGCGGGCGGTTCTGCGACATGGACCGGCTGTGCGACCTCGCGGCGGACGCGGGCATTCCGATCATTGAGGACGCGTGCCACGCCTGGGGCGGCCACTGGAAGGGCAAGGGCGCGGGCACGGTGGGGAAGTGCGGCGTCTTCAGCTTCCAGCAGTCCAAGAACATCACGGCGGGCGAGGGCGGCGCGATTGTGACGGACGACGACGCCCTGGCGGCGATGTGCCGGTCCCTCACGAACTGCGGCCGGGCGGCGGGCATGCCGTGGTACCACCACGAGAACCCGGGGACGAACGTCCGCCTGACGGAGTTCCAGGCGGCCCTCCTGTCCTGCCAGCTCGCGCGGCTGGAGGAGCAGACGCTCCGCCGGGAGCGCAACGCCATGATCCTGAACAACGGCCTCGGGGCCGTGGAGGGGCTGATCCCCCAGCCGAAGAGCAACCGCATCACGCGGCGGGCCTACCATCTGTTCTGCCTGCGCGTGGACGAGGAGGCCTTTGGCTGCACGCGGGCGCAGTTCCTCGCGGCGGCGAACGCCGAGGGCTGGCCTGTCGCCGCCGTGTACCCCCTGCCGCTTTACGAGCAGCCGCTGTTCCGGAAGCTGGGCGGCTATGAGGGGGTGCGGTGCCCCGTGGCCGAGGACCTGTGCCGCCGCAGCGGCACTTGGACCACCCACGAGAAGCTCCTCGGCACGGAGGAGGACATGGGGGACATCGTGCGCATCGCGGAAAAGATCAAGGCCAGCGCCGCGGCTTTGCGCGCGTCGGACCTGTGACGGGAGGAAGAAGCCATGTCGGACGAAACGGTGGTCAAGAGCAACGGGGACGAGCCCCAGAAGTCCAAACTCAAGAAGCTGCTCGGCTACGCCGTGAAGAACGGCGCGTCGGACCTGCACATCTCCGTGGGCAGCCCGCCCGCGGTGCGCATTGACGGCGAGATACGGTTCCTGCCCGCCGAACCGCTCACCTTCGCCGACATGAACTCGTTTCTGGACGAGATGATGAACGAGTACCAGCGGGCGGACTTCGAGAAGCGGGGCGACGCCGACCTGGCGCACGGGGTGCCCGGGCTGGGGCGGTTCCGCGTGAACGTCCTCAAGCAGCGCGGGTCCACGGCGATGGTCCTGCGCCACGTCAAGGGCAAGATTCTGGATTTTGACACGCTGCACCTGCCGCCGGTGCTTGAGAAGATCGCCGGCATGCCGCGCGGGCTGGTGCTGATCACGGGCACGACGGGCAGCGGCAAGTCCACCACGCTGGCGTCGCTGGTGGACTGGATCAACCAGCGCAAGCGGTTGCACATCGTGACGCTGGAGGACCCCATCGAGTACCTGCACAGTAACAAGCGCAGCGTGGTGACGCAGCGCGAGGTGGCGATTGACACGCACGACTTCCTGTCGGCGCTGCGCGCCGTGATGCGCGAGGACCCCGACGTCATTCTCATCGGCGAGATGCGCGACGCGGAGACCTTCCAGGCGGCCATTTCGGCGGCGGAGACGGGGCACCTGGTCTTCTCGACCCTGCACACGACCAACGTGATGCTGACCATTGACCGGATCATGGACATGTTCCCCTCGAACATGCACGCGCAGATCCGCTCCCAGCTCGCGCTCCAGCTCAAGGCCTGCATCTCGCAGCGCCTGCTTCCCGCGAAGGACGGCAAGGGCCGCGTGCCCGCCATCGAGGTCATGATCTCCAACCCCGGCATCGCGGGGCTGATCCGGGACAACAACGTGAAGCAGATTCCGAACGCCGTGGCGGGCGGGGCCGAGGACGGCATGCAGACCTTCAACATGAGTCTGGCGCTCCTTATCAAGGAGGGGCTGATCCGGGAGGAGGAGGCCATGATCGCCTCGGACAACCCGGACGAGCTGCGCATGAACCTCCAGGGCATCTACCTCAGCCAGGGCCGGGGCGGCATCCTCAAGCGGTAGGCGCGGTCAGCGGCCCGCGCCGAGCAGCAGCAGGGCCATGTAGCCCGCGTAGAGGGCAAGCAGCACCGCGCCGTTCCAGCGCGTCAGGTTGTACCCCATCCGCAGCAGGACCACCATCGCGCCCACCAGCACCAGCGCCGCGGGAAACATGAACCAGATGACCTTGACCTCGGCGGTGAGGGGGTTCGCCACGGCGGAGGCTCCGGCGACCCAGCAGATGTTCAAAATGTCCGCGCCGATGATGTTGCCCACGCCGATCTGCGACTGCCTCTTGAGGGCCGAGGCGACGCAGGTGACGATTTCCGGCACGGAGGTGCCGATGGCGACCACGGTCAGGCCGATGACCTCCGGGGGGAGGCCGAACGCCGCGGCCACGCCGACGGCGCCGTGGATGAGCAGCTCCGCGCCCGCGAGAACGCCCGCAATGCCCCCCGCGAACAGTCCCACAATCTTCGGCGTGGATATGGAGGCCACAGCCTGCTCATGCTCCGCCAGGGCCGCCATGCGCTCGCGGACCACCGGATCCTTCTGCCGCCGCGCGTACTGACGGTAGGCCACCGTGACATAGCCGGCATACGAGGCCAGGAGCACCGCGCCGTCGAGGCGGCCCAGGGTTCCGTCCATGCAGAGGGCGAAGCCCAGCCCCAGCGCGAGGAGGACGAAGACGCCGCTGGTGCGGAAGATGAGGGGGTCCGCCTGGAGCGGGGTGGACGCCAGGAGGGCGGCCAGCGCGAGGGCGACGCCCACGTCCACCGTGATGGAGCCGACGGCGTTCCCCAGCGCGATGACGGGCTGCCCCTGGAGGGTGGCGAGGAAGGAGCTCATGAACTCCGGGGCCGTGGTGCAGAAGCTCACGAGAACGATGCCCACCAGCATCTTGGGCGCGCCCAGCCGCTCGGCCAGGCCCACCGCGCCGTCCACAAACCAGTCGGCCGCCTTCCAGAGCACAAGGACCGCGGCCAGAATGCAGGCCAGGTTGACCATCACAGCAGTTTCCAGGGCTCCCCGGTGGGCCGCACCCGGCCCGGGGTGGTTCCGGTTTCCGACTCGAGGCTGGCGCGGATGCGCGCGTAGGAGGCGTAGCGCGGGGCGGGGATGCGCCCCTCGTCCACGGCCCGCAGCACCGCGCAGTCCGGCTCGTGGACGTGCGTGCAGTTGCGGTACTTGCAGTCCGGGGCCGCCGCCGCCAGCTCGGGGAAGTAGAAGGCCACCTCGGCGGGGGTGACGTCCCACAGGCCCAGATGCCGGATGCCGGGGGTGTCAATCACGCGGATGCCCCCGGCGATCATGAAGAGCCGGGCCAGTGTGGTGGCGTGGCGCCCCTTCTCGGTCACGCGGCTCAGGTCGAGGGTGTGCAGCTCCAGTTCCGGGTCCAGGGCGTTCAGCAGCGAGGTTTTCCCCACGCCGCTGTGTCCGGAGAAGACCGAGGTCTTCCCCGCCAGCAGCGTGCGGAGCGTGTCGAGCCCCTCGCCGGTCACGCAACTCGTGCGGACCACCGTCACGCCCAGGTCGAGGTAGATGGCCAGCTCCTCCACCTCCCCCTCCGCGAGGTCCGCCTTGTTCAGCACCAGCAGGGGTTGCACGCCGCCGGTCTCCGCCGTGATCAGGTAGCGGTCCACCAATCCCGGCCGGAACCGCGGATGGACCAGGGCGGCCACGATCACGAGCTGGTCCACATTGGCCGCGAGCACCTGGCGCTTGAGCCGGTCGTGCGCGCCCGCCGGACGCCCCAGCGCCGACGTTCTCGGGGCGACCCCGCGGACAAAGGCGTCCTCCCCCTCAAACTCCACATAGACCCGGTCCCCGGGGGCGATCAGGGAGTCCTCCCCCTCGTGCAGGCGCTCGTCAATGAGGCAGATGCGTTCCCGGGGCTGTCCCGTAAGCTCCCCCGTGAGCTGCACAAAGACCCACTTCTTCGCGTGCGCGATGACCACGGCGTTCGGGGTGAAGTCCGCCGGCAGCGCGTCCTGCCCGGCGGAGATGGCGGTCTCCGGGAGCCTGGCCATGGCGCGGCGGTGGCGGGCCAGATCATGGGAAAACGCCGTGTCGCCGTGGCGTTCCCAGTCCTTCTCCCGCACCGCGGCGCGCTTTTTCTTGTCCAGGTTCTTGCGTTTCATGGGCCGGTCAGGGTTTCTTTTCCGCGCCGGACGCTTCCCGCGTCCAGGCGCGCACATAGTCTACGTCATACACCGCGGGGAGTTCGCCCCCCTTCGGCGGGCCGAACCACTCCTCCATGATTTCCACGTCGAGGTTCAGGGTGAGTGGCTGGTGCCAGTGCGTGTTTGGCCCCTCGCGCACCAGGAGTCCGTCCACATGCCACCGCAGCCTTTCCGGGGTCCAGTCGAGGGCGTAGACATGGAAATCCGCCGCCGGGTCGAAGGGCGCGTCCAGCGCGTCCGACCACTGCCGGTGGGTCTGACTCTCCGGCGTGCGGAAGACATGGGCCGTGAGGTGGACCTTCCGCTGCTTTTCCGGGGCGCGCGCGCCGATCTCGTAGACGTCCAGCTCCGTCCAGCGTTCCGGCGTGGCGTGGTAGAACCAGAAGGCGTTGCAGATGCAGGCGGGCATCATTTTGGCCCGCACCTCAAAATGGCCGTAGAGAACCGTTTCCCGGCTTTGGACGGCGGCGGTGGCATGGGTCCACGGCTTCCCGCCGGGGACCATTTCGGGCGCGGCCAGCGGGCGCGCGGCGAGGTGGAGCTGTCCGCCGGACACCGAGACGTTGGCCTCGTCGAAGCGGCCGGGGGGCCGTCCTTCCCAGGTGGGGTTCTTGGGCCACCACTTCTTCGTGTCCAGGGTGTCTCCGTCAAACTCGTCCCAGAAGGCGCCCAGCCGGGTCCAGCCCGCGCTGTTCTTCTGGTCGGCGAGGGGGAAGTCCTGGTTTTCGCGTTTCGGCGCGGCGGAGAAGTCGGCCGCGACCGCCGTGAATTCCACGTCAACGGGCGCCGCGGTCTCCGTTTGCCCGAAGACAGCGCACGCCCATAGGCACACCGCGGTCACCAGCAGCCCCGCGCGGGGCGCGGCGTGTCCGGGGCGCAGCGGCATCAGTCCCGCTCGAAGGAGACCCGCATCCCGATGTAGTCGGCGAGCTCGTCCATGGGGACGCGCGTCTGCTCCATCGTGTCGCGGTCGCGCACGGTGACCGTGCCGTTCTCCTTCGTCTCGAAGTCCACGCAGACGCAGTACGGGGTGCCGATCTCGTCCTGGCGGCGGTAGCGGCGGCCGATGGCGCCGGCCTGGTCGTAGTAGGTGTTGAACTTGCGTCGCAGCTTCTTCTCCAGCTCCTCCGCGATCTCCGCGAGGCCGTCCTTCTTGACCAGCGGCAGGATGGCCGCCTTGATGGGGGCGAGCTTCGGCACGAAGCGCATGACCACGCGGGTCTCGCCCGAGACCTCCTCCTCGTCGTAGGCGTCGCAGAGCACGGCGAGGGTGGTGCGGTCGGCGCCCGCCGACGGCTCGATGACCGTCGGGACGAAGCGCTCGTTCTTCTCCGCGTCGAAGAAGCTCAGGTCCTTGCCCGAGTGCGCGCCGTGGGCGGTCAGGTCGAAGGTGCCGCGGTTGGCCAGCCCCTGCAGCTCGCCCCAGCCGAAGGGGAACTCGTACTCCACGTCCACGGTGCGCTTGGAGTAGTGCGCCAGCGACTCCTTGGGGTGCTCGTACCAGCGGAGCCCGGACTCCTTGATGCCCAGGTCCAGGTACCACTTCCAGATGTCGGCCTGCCACCGGTCGAACCACGCGTCCTCCTCCTCCAGCCGGCAGAAGAACTCGATCTCCATCTGCTCAAACTCGCGGCTGCGGAAGATGAAGTTGCGCGGGTTCACCTCGTTGCGGAAGCTCTTGCCGATCTGCGCGATGCCGAAGGGGATGCGCACGCGCGTGGAGGAGTAGACCTCCTTGAAGTCCACGAAGATGGACTGGCAGGTTTCGGGGCGCAGGTAGGTCTCCACCGACGAGTCGTCGCTCACGCCGAGCCGCGTGCGCAGCATGCTGTTGAAGGCCTTCGGCTCCGTCAGCTCGCCGCCGCAGTCGGGGCACCGCTCCGTCTCCAGGTGGTCCTGGCGGAACCGCTTGCGGCAGTCCTTGCAGTCCACCAGCATGTCGTGGAAGTTCTCCACGTGCCCGCTGGCCACCCACACCTGCGGGTGCGTGATGATGCTCGCGTCCAGCCCCACCATGTCGTCCCGGGTCTGGACGAAGTTGTACCACCAGTCGTTCTTCAGGTTGCGCTTGAGCTCCACGCCGAGGGGGCCGAAGTCCCAGCAGCCGTTGATGCCGCCGTAGATGCCGCTCGACTGGAAGATGAAGCCCTTCCGCTTGCACAGGCTGACGATTTTTTCCATGGAACACCACTCCAGCACCGGGGGGATTGGGGGCGCGGAAACGGCCAGAAAGGGGCCGCCCGGCAGGAGAACCGCCCCGCATGCCGGTGTGCACGGGGGCGGTCGCGGGCTTATTCTAGGGGGTTTTCCCGGGGGAAAGCAAACGCGGGCGCCTCAACGGACCTCCTCGAGGATGGCGCCGGCGCGCTCGGCGATGTTGAGCAGGTGGTTGCCGACGCGCTCCATGTGGCTGAGCACGTCGAGGAAGAGGACGCTGGACTGGACGTCGCACTGGCCGGCGTCGAGACGGTGCACATGGCTGTCGGTGCATTTCCGGAGCATTTCGGTGAGGGCCTCGTGGGCGTTGGTGGCCTGCTCGATGGCCCCGGGGTTCTCGCCCTCCAGGATGGCGTAGATGGCCTCGAACTGGAGGTTGAGGCAGTCGTTGATGGCGATGA
>Ga0123329_1002001_pt1 | contig 18434 bp, 9 predicted proteins | sample BioC12SIPDNA_FD_89703 | JGI IMG/M metagenome (GOLD analysis project Ga0123329, IMG submission 89703) | Anaerobic biogas reactor microbial communites from Washington, USA - Biogas_R1_B C12 SIP DNA | ecosystem: Engineered > Bioreactor > Anaerobic > Unclassified | place: Washington, USA | collected...
TAACTCAAAAGCCCGGTGCGGGTCTGTCGCCAGATGCGGCGCGGACTTTCACCGGAGACCGGCGGAGGCCCGGCTGCGAACGCCGCATTATCGAAGCGCTGTCCCCCGAGGAAGACGGCCTCTGCGACGCGGATCTGTGCCAGTGCCTTGGCGAGATCCATCCGGTTGGAGAGGAGCGGTGGGCTCTCGAACATATAGGGCGTGATGTAATCGCGCACGCCGTGCACGCGGGCGCTATGGGCGTAGAGATAGGACGCGGCTACCGAGATCACGTCGGGCGCATCCCGCATGCCCCAGTGGTAGGGCTCATTGCCCTCGACCGGGATGTCGCGCTCGCCGTGCCAGGCCATCAACGCCTGATGGTCGCGGATCGACGCCTCCAGGCTCAGCGGCCCACGGCCATCCATCGCGTTGAACCAGAAGAGCGATGTGGCGCACCAGGCGTTGGCGATGGTTTCGGTGAGCAGTTCGGCATAGCGCAACAGGTCCGATGTGCCTGAGTAGGAGCGCACCAATGGGTAGTTACCCCGGCGCGAGGCGGCGTAGAGCCGCTCCAGGTCGGCGGCGCTGCGAATGGGCACCCCTCCGGCGCCGGCGCGGCTCGGGCTCTGCAGGTCGGGGTGGAAGAAGTTCGCCTGGGCATCCTGGTCCGGTCCGAGCGAGATCACGTCGAGCACCTCGGACTCGGCAATTCGCGCGATGCCTTCGACGGTCGGCTCGATCGTGCGCGCGGGAATGCCGAAGTGGTGGCGCAGCAGGGGATAGGGCGTCTTCCAGCGAATGCGTTCGACGGCGGTCTGCGGCGGCATCGCGGCGCCCGTTCCGGCGTCCCCTTCGCCCCGCAGGTAGCGGACGACGGCTGTGGGAGCCTCGCTGCCGTCAAAGATCGCCGCGAAGATGCCCATCTCGCGCGCGATGGCGGCGACGGGCGGCGTGCCACCGAAGACGAAGGTCCGATCGCCCAGGCCTGCGGCCCGCATCACGTCCCAGAAATCTGCCAGCATCCGCCGGGCGTTCTCGGGGGTCAGCCGGTAGCTGACTCCGATCACGTCGGGCTGAAATTCGCGGGCTATCTCGGCCCAGGTCTCGGCGTCGGTCGCCGGTCCTGTGAAGTGGGTCTCGTGGCCCATCGCCTGCGCCAATGCCAGGAAATGGGTCACCCCTGCGACGTGGACGCAGTCTCCGAGTGCTCCTGCCAGGATGCGCATCTCGGTTTACCTCTCGCCCGTGTCGACGTAGCGATGGAGTTCTTGGACCGACATGCTCTTGATGCCGAGCCGGTCCATCGTCCGGCCCTCGCGCCAGTAATCCTTGCCGTGGACGATGTTGGCGAGGCGGACCATGGCGTGGATCGTGTTCGTTTCCACACCGTACTGATGGCCGATCTCGGCGATCGGCACCAGGCTGCAGGGAACGTCCTCAAAGATGTAGCGATGCTGTAGCTGCGGCGGGGCCTTGATCCCGGAGTACCCCTGGTTGGCGTGCATCGCCTCATGCAGATTGGCGCCCACGGCATTGTAGGCCCGGCTCAACCACTCCTCGGCGGTCTGCGCCCGGATGCCCACGGCCGAGGCGACCGTGACGCGCTCCCGGTCGAGGGCTTCCAGCACCTTGGCCGTGGCCGGCGTGACCCCGTCCATATAGAACTCGAAATCGCCGCCGGTGCGCTCGATCCACCCGGCGTTGAGGAGGATCAGGGCCGGATGGAAGATGGCGCCCATATTGTTCAGGCTCGTGTGGAGCACGCTCTTGGCGGGGATGAACTGGGGATAGACCTGCTGTACCAGCGACACCGCCTCGGCGGTCCGGGTCGTGGGCATCGCCGCCAGAGGCACGGAAAACTTGGTGCGGAAGATGCGGGCCTGAGCCGGGCCCATGCTGCGCGCGGCGAACAGGAATGTCTCGGCCTCGCAAATGATGGGCCGTGCCACGCAGGCGGCAGCCTTCAACCCCTCGGCGAACTCCAGCGCGCCGCCCGTGCGTCCCGGATTGAGGACCACGACCTGGTCGTCCCGGAGATAGGGGGCGGCACATAGCGCGACATCGCGATGGCCGCTTGCCGGGATCACGACCATGACCAATCGGGCGTTCGCGAGGGCTTCCTCCATGTCCGATGTCACGCACGCTAACTGCCCGAAGTGGCCAACCCCGTCCTCGGTCGTAATCTCGATCCCCTGGCGGAGCCGGATCGCCTCGATGTTGGTCTCGGTGCGGTTGTACAGCGTTACGGGGAAACCCCGAATCGCCATCTCTGCGGCCATCGACTTGCCGCCGTGTCCGGCGCCAATGACGGTGATGGGGAATGCGTTTTGGGTCATCGCGTTAGCCTCCTAATGCGGGCAAGGGGTGAATACCGGGCCGTGGGTTGGGGAGGGGGGCTGGGGGGGAGAGTGTCCCGTCGGCATCTTGAGGATATCACAATCCCCCCGGCGCCGCAACTACTGCATTCTTGAGCTGGTATCTGGGGTTCGTAGGTGCGACTTCAGTCGTTCCGGTTCCGCAGCCGGCGCGCCCAGCAGACGCGCCCAGCCTGCTGGGCGACAGCAGAACCGCTGAAGCGGTTACTACGAACCACCCTAACTTACCACTGGCGGCGCAGGTGCTGCCAATGCCTCGATTGCGGCTCGCGTATGCGCAAGCCAGAGGCATGCGCTACGGCGGACGACTGCGGCGCCGGGTGGTAGGTCGCAGTCGTCCGCGGTTGCGTGTGCCAGAACGCCGCGGACGCGAGCCTGAGGTGCGGGTTACACCATGACTTCGGCGCGTTCCCAGCGCGCCATCAGGGAAGCCAGGTGAGCCTCCTGGCTGCGATATGCGAGCTCCAGCCGCTGGACCTCGTCCCAGTCTTTGGACTCTGTCGCAGTGACCATCGCCTCTGCCAGGGCGTGCAGCCGGGTCTCCTGCGAGTGGATCTCAGCGATGAGCCGCTCGGCCTCCGCCTGCTGCCGCGCCAGGCTCGGTGCTGATCGCGCCCGGTCGGCCTGAACCGTCCGGGTCGTTTTCGCCGCCTCGATCTCGGCCGAGCGCCCTGCAGCCAGCGCAGCGCGCTCCGCCTCGCGAGCCGCCATATAAGCGCCGTAGTTGCCTGGATAGACGCGCAATCCTCCGTCGCGGAGCTCCCAGACCTGCGTTGCCAGCTTGTCGATCAGGTAGCGGTCGTGCGAGACCATCAGGACGGTGCCCGGGAAGGCCCGCAGGGCGTCCTCCAGCATCTCCTGCGCCTCGATGTCGAGGTGGTTGGTCGGCTCATCGAGCAACAGGAAGTTCACCGGATGGAGCGCCAGCACGAGCAGCGCGAAGCGCCCCCGCTCGCCGCCGCTGAGCGCACGCATCGGCTTGTAGACGTCGTCCCCACGGAACAGGTAGTGCCCCAGCATGCTGCGTGCCTCTCCCAACCCCATCGGCTGGTGGTCGAGCAACTCGTCGAGCACGGTCTGGTCCGGGTCCAGGATCTCGTAGGCCTGGGCGAAGTAGCGCACGTCCAGATTGGCGCCCAGCCGCAGATCGCCGGAAAGCGGCGGCAGCTCGTCGAGCAGCGTGCGCAGGAAGGTGGACTTGCCCGTGCCGTTGGCCCCGATCAGGGCCGCGCACTCCCCGCGCTGCAACAGCAGGTCGTCGATCTGGAAGAGCTCGGTGCCCGGGTAGCCGATCGTGACGTCGCGCGCCTTGAGCACCTCGTTGCCGCCGCGCTGGCGGGTTCGCAGCCGCAGCCGGAAGCGGTCCAGCGACGGGTCGGGTGCGCGCAACGATTTCACGGCCTGCTCGATCTCCGGCACGTCCCACGTGCGCTTGGAGATGTTGGGATCGTCCTCCATGAACTCGCTCCACTTCTGGTTCAGGGCCTGCGTCCCACCCAGGGCCACCGCCTGTGCCGCACGCGCCAGTCGCTTGAGCCGTCCCTTGGCCTGCTGGTCGCCACTGGGCATGAAGCGCTTGATGAACTCGAGCTCCTTGTAGAAGTGTTCCTGGACGGCGGCGAACTCCTTGATGCGCCGGGCCCAGCGCTCCTCTCGCTGCATCACGTAGGCGCTGTAGTTCCCGCGATAGACCTCCATCCCTTGACCGCGCATCTCCCAGATCACGTTGACGACCTGATCGAGGAAGTAGCGGTCATGGCTCACCACGAGGACGGCGCCATCCCAGCGTTGCAGGGCGCTCTCCAGCCACGCTACCGCCTCCATGTCGAGGTGGTTGGTGGGCTCATCGAGCACCAGCAAGTCGGGCTGTTCGAGGAGCAGCCGGGCCAGCAGGGCCCGGGTCTTCTGGCCGCCGCTGCAGAAGGCGAGTGGCATGTGCTGCTGGTCGTCCTGGAAGCCGAGACCCGTGAGCACCTGCTGGATGCGCAGCTCATACTCGTAGCCGCCATCGTGGGCAAAGGCCTCCTGGACGGCGCCGTAACGCTCCAGCAGCGCTTCGGGATCGGAGCTTTCGGCCATTGCCGCCTCCATCTCCCGCAGCTGTGCCTCGCGCGCACGCAGATCCGCGAAGACCGTGAGCATCTCCTCGTAGACCGTGTGTTGTGGCGCGAGGAAGGCGTCGGCGGCCTCCTGTTCGAGGATGCCGAGGCGGGTTCCCTTCGCCATCGTGATCGTCCCGGCGCTCGCCGGCTCCTGACCGACGAGCACGCGCATCAACGTCGTCTTGCCCACGCCGTTGGGGCCAACCAGGCCGATGCGCGCGCCGCGGGGCACCTCTCCCGACAGGCCGCCGAAGATGTCCAGTGCTCCAAATGCTTTGCCCAGATTGCTGAAACTCACGACCGGCATACGTCACCTCACAGGGAATGGAAAAGCCGCGGGCTGGGTGCGCCCGCGGCTTGGTTCTGTGCTGATCAACAAAAAAGTGCGGGCTGGATGCACCCGCACTTTTCAGAATGACTGACCGTCAGACAGGCGCACTACGACAAGGAATGCTCCCCACTGCCGTTGACTGTACGAATTACCAGTGCGCCGAATACCATCGATCTCTCTGTCCTCTTGATAGGGAGTGGTTTTCCACTCACATCACCATTATACCGCAGTGTGCTACGAGCGCAAGCTCGAACCTCCAGGGCAGTTGGACATGACCGTTGTCCGTGGGCGCTTCCTCCCTTCGCGTGGTCACGCCGAATGGAATCAAGGCACTGTGAGAAGAGCTCGCTGCTGGGCGCAGTTGAACGCTCGGAACCCTTGCGAGGGTGCGCATCGGAACGCGGGGAAACCCTCGCAAGGGCAGAGCCGTCTGTTACGACTTGGCGGGTGTATGCTGCCTCACCCAAGAACACAGCCCGGCCGTTTTGGCCGGGCTGTGTTCTTGGGTGAGGCTTGTTAGCTGGACCTAGAACTGGTACGTGGCCGAGGTCACTTTGTTCAGGGCTGGGTCGTACGTGGTCCCCGTCTTGGTGACGTTGGTCACCGTGAAGGTGAAGCTCGTACCGCGTTTGGCCGAGGCAGTGAAGGTGACCGTGCCGTCGGCGCCTGTTGTGTCCGAGACGGAGCCAGTGTAGCTACCGCTCCAGGTGCCCGAGACCGCTGCGCCCGAGACCAACGCACCGGTGGTGTCCTTGATGGTGACCACGGCGGTGGCGGTTCTGTTGACGCCTGCTTTCGTCCCCGACATCGCGATATTGGCAACGTAGATCGTCACGGTCGTTGTCGAGTTGTTCACCGTCACGACGACGCTGGCGCTTGTGGCCGTCTGGCCAGCCGTGTCTGTCGCGACCGCAGTGAGCGTATGCGAGGCATTCGTCGCAGTCGTCGTGTCCCAGGCTATCGACCAACCATCGGCGCCATTCGTATCACTTCCAAGGCTCTGGCCGTCCACGAAGAAGGCCACCTGCGTGACGCCGCGGTCGTCACTCGCGTTCGCGGTGACGGTCACCGTGCCGGCGACTGTCCCGGTCGGGGCCGTGATGGAGACGGTGGGCGGAGTGTCGACGGGGCTGCCGCCGCCCAGGGAAATGAGCGCGGCCTTGGCCTGGACGAGGCCATAGCCGTAGGCAACGTCGCGGCCGGCGGTCCCGAGATCCAGGGCCGTGGAGGTCATCGCGGTGCGAATCGCGGCGTTGGTCAGGTCGGGGTTGGAGCTCCAGAGCAGCGCCGCCACTGCCGAGACGTGCGGCGTGGCCATCGATGTGCCGTCCCAGGCTTCGTAGCCGCTGGCGGGTTGGGTCAATGCGCTGGCGACGGTCGCGGTCTGACCGAGCTTGTTGGCCACCAGATATTGCCCATCCTCCTGGCTCACGCTGATCGCGACGATGGCGGAACTGGCGCCCTCGCCCAGGGTACCTAGAAAACCTCCAGGCTCATTGTTGTAGATGACGGCGGCCGCGCCGCCGCTGTTCTGGACGTTCAGTACCTTATCCAGGAAGCTGATGTCGCCGCGCTGGCAGAGCACGACCTTGCCGCTCCAAGCGCCGGTCGCGGTGCAGAGGCCGCCGTCCACGAGCGCCCCTGAGGCCGTTCCGTAGGCGGCATACTCGATGTGGTTCGCGCTGTAGGCGACATTGTCCACAGTGAGGCTGTTCGTCTCCACGTAGGGCACGGTGCTGAGCACGGCGACGCCGGGCGCGGCGAGCTCGACCTGGTCGTTCTGTTGCGAGAAGTCAGCGACGGCCATATTGCTATCGATCGCGGCGACGGAGACCACCGAGGTATAGGAGGCGGGGTAGTTGTAGGCAGTGGTGCCGTCGTTGCCGGCTGCGGCGATCGAGAGGATGTCCTGATTGTATAGCGCGTCGAACTGGGTCCGCTCCGTCCGCAAGGACTTGGTACCGCCCAAGCTCATGCTGATGATATTGGCACCAGCAGCAACGCAGCGGTTGGTCGCGTCGACCAGCGTCGAGCTGTAGGCCCAGTTGCAGTCATCGCCGAAGACCTTGACGATGTAGAGCGAGACATTGGGGCTCACACCGACGACGCCAAGGTCGTTGTTGACCGCGGCGATAGTTCCGGCTACGTGCGTGCCGTGGCCGCAGCGATCGGTGTCCCAGCCTGACAGGTAACCCGTGATCCTTGACGAGTTGGCGGCATGATCCTCGTGCCCGGTGTAGAGGCCCGAGTCGATGATGCACACCTTGATCCCGGCACCGGTCGGTGCCCCCGCGTCGAAGGCGCCGTCGCGATTGGCGTCCCAGACATCCAGTGCCTGGACCATCTCGACGCCGTAGGGCGTCTCCTGGCTCATGAGATAGCGCGGCGCATCCTCCTCGACCAGCACGACGTTCGGGTTGCGCTCGATGCCCCTAAGCGCCGCCTCGGGCAGCGAGACCGCGAAGGTGTTCAGATCATCAAACTGATAATGGATGTTGCCGCCGGCGCCCTGCAGCGCCGCGCGTACCGCCGCCCCACGTCCCGGGGCGAACTGGACCAGCACCCGCACCTCGCCACCCGCAAGCGACGGGGCAGGCCGGGCGATGGCCGACAGGGCCAGGACAACCAGCACCAACACTGCAATACGACCGCTGCGTTTCATGAGACTCCCCTCCAAAGAAAGATGATCGAAGCGCCACCAACGGATTGGGATGGGTGGGTCGGGGGTGTACGGTGCTCGGTATCCGGCCCATAAGCGACGATGATAGGTCGCTGTGGGCGTTGTCAAGGGGCCACGTCAGGCACCAACTCGGCGTCCAGACGCTCGTCGTAGCCCTCCATCCAGATCCCGGCGACGGAGATGAACGTCTTGCCCTCGTCAGGGAGTCGCTCCCACGCCTCGGCGGTCGTTCGTGCCACGTAGCGGACGGTCCGGGCGTGTTCCCCGGAGCCGGTGGGGTTGTCTACGTAGGCGTTGCAGACGCGCACGTGCGCCGCCGCCCACGTTGTGAGGATGCCCGGGCACGTCGTGCGGAGGGCCTCGACCTGCCCGCGTAGCTGCTCACGCACCCTCCGGGCGCTCTCCATCGCGCCGTCCATCGCGGCCCGTGCGGCCTCGGCCTCCGCGGGGGACGGATGACCCCGGTCCAGGTAATCGGCCCACTGACCGGCGTTGCTCTCCAACGCATCGATGTCGCGACGGAGCGCCTCCAGCGCCCGCGCCTGCGCACGGAGGTACCCTCGGGCCTCGGCAGGTGCCATGCGGGTGAGCTCCTCTTCGTCCTCGCTGCCGTTGGTGTGGTACTCGTAGGAGAAGCGGTAGGTGTAGAGCATGCCGCACTCGGGGCAGCAGCGGACGTGGTAGACTTCGGGATCGCGGAGGTCCGGCGTCAGAACGATGGCGAGCCGGGCGGTGGCTGGGGGCAGCGGGATATCGTACTCGGGCGCGGCGTATTTGTAGAAGGACGTCTGGACATCCTTGAGCTGGCTGCAGATTGGGCAGGGATCCGGCATCGCTATCTCCTTCCGTCTCGACCCACTGCTAGGCGCGCGCCAGGGCGATGGCGCGTTCGAGCACGGGGTCGCGCCCGGCGTAGAGGTCTTCACGCCGCACCTCGACCAAAACGTCCGGCGCGATGCCGATGCCCTCGAACGGGGTGCCATCGGGCATGGTCGCACGCTTCGTGCCGACTGCGAGCAGGATGCCCTGCTCGAACGTGTGCATAAAGGGCTGGCCCGTGGAGCCGCCGGTCGTTTCGCCGACGATCACGGCCCGCCCGTTGTCCTTGAAGGGCATCGTGAAATCCTCGGCGGCGGAGAGCGTCCCGCGGTCGACCAGGAGGAACAGCTTCCCCTTGTAGCCCGAAGGCTCCGGATCGCTCACCGAAGCGGGCCACTGGAGGTGCGCGGAGCGGAAGATGGCGTCGCCCCCGCGTTGCGCCTGGACGGCGAGAAGCCCGACTGTCAGAGGGCTGCTCTCCGCCCACCAGCGATAGGGACGGTCCATGAGGTGTGAGATCAGGCCGCCCGGCGTGCTGCCGCCGTGGTTGTCGCGGACGTCAACGATCAGAGCCGATGCGCCGGAGAATTCCTCGACACAGGCCCTGGCGCGTTGTTCGGCCTCCGGCTGCATGAAGCTCGGGACCCGGATCATCGCGAGGTCATCGGTGAGCCAGCGACCCTCGGCGGCTTCCGCCGCAGCCCTGGCCTGGATGGCCGTACCGGCCCGCAGCGCCGCCCGATCGATCGTGAGGGTACGCGGGGCGCCGTCCGCGCCCTCGATCTGAAGGCAATAGCGCTCCGGCAGGAAGGCACCGAGCAGCGCGTCGAACTGGATCGTGCGGGCCTGGGGGCTCCCAAAGGCATAGGCACGGAGCTCCGCATACCAGTCGTCGGCCGACCGGTCCTCGATGCGCAGGATGACGTCGCCGGGCGTCAGACCCGGATAGCCGGACCTCACGGCCGTCCAGCGGCCCTCCACCGGGCGCAGCGCCATGCCCACCGGTGGCAGCGTCTCCAGATAGGGGTCGAAGAGCCTGGTGTGGGCGTTGTTGAAGCGCGCCAGGAAGGCCATGACCAGAAGTGAGAAGCGTTTGCGGCTCTCGCAGGGCAGCGCTGCCTCGACCAGGTCCGCGAACGCGGCGTCCAGGCCATCGCGCGCGAGTTCGGAGTCCTGCCAGTGCGCGAAGTAAAGCGGGATGGCCTGGAAGATCTTGGCGAGGATAAGGGCGCGTTGCGCCAAGGTCAGTGCGTGGGTGTCATCTATCATGGCAATCCTCTACTCGGGAAGCCAACCCTCGCTGCAGACGATGATGGGTAAGTCTCCATCGGTGGCATCGCGCTCGGCGTGGGTGTCGGTGAGGAGTGACGCCAAACCGTGCAGGGTGTAGAGCTGCGTGAGCTCATCGAGGAGAGCTTGGCCTGTCAGGCGCTCCCGCCGCACCCGGTTGAGCGCAGCCTGGACGACGGGGCGTGTGATCGTGTGCTGGAAGACGGCGTCGAGTTGTGCGATCTGCGGCTGCAGGGCAGCATCCGACGCGGCGTAGAGGGCGCGTAACTCCTGCAGCACGTAGCGTTGGGCGCGCGTCTGAGCGGCCGTGTGGCGCTGTTCGGCGCGCCGCGCGCTCACCTCGCGGTCAAAGGTTCGTTTGACGGCCATCACGCGGGCGTTGTGGCCATCGGGCAGTGGGGCCGCCGGTTCATCGGGTGAGCAGGCCATCTGCTTGAGGATGCGTGGGGCCTCGCGAGTGACGATCTCGCCCGACGCGTCTACCTGGTAAAGCTGAGCGTAGCGCCCCGCACGGCAGAGGACGACGGCGCCGCCCTGACGCTTACGGTAGCCGCAGCGGACGCCGTTGCTCAGCGTGGCGATGGTGCGGAAGAGCTCGGGGTCATCCTCGCGGAGCTGACGGACTGTCTCGAGGGCTTCGTTCATATCAATGTAGGCGTCAACATCGGACTCGTCGTCGACGACATCGCCCCGGCCGTAGATCGCATACAGCGCTTCCTCGTTCAGGCGCTCGAGCGGGTCCAGGATCGCGGCGTCCTCGCCGATCGTGTCGTGGATCTCCTGGATGCGCCGGCGAAGCTTCTCCTGCAGGCCCAGGTTCTGCTCGAGCGTGCGCTCGGGCAGGAAGTTGAGCGCGTGGATGCGCGCGTGCTCGGTGCCGATGCGGTCGATGCGCCCGAACCGCTGAATCAGGCGCACCGGGTTCCAGTGCAGATCGTAGTTGATGAGGGTGTCACAGTCCTGAAGGTTCAGGCCCTCCGAGAGTACGTCGGTGGTAATCAGCGTGTCGATCTCGGGGGCGCCGTCTGCGGGCGCATCCTGCGGGTTGGCGCGGGGCGCAAAGCGGCCCACGACCTGGGCGCGGCTCTTGCCCTGGCTGAAGATGACATCGACCTCGGTGCCGGGCCGCGCCACCAGGAGGGCATCGTAGAGGTACCGGGCCGTGTCGGCATACTGCGTGAAGATGAGCATCTTACGACCGCGCAGCTCCGGTTCGCCAAGCCGCGCCAGCAGGGTCTGGAGTTTCGCGTCGTGCGCGGGCGAGACCGGCGCCACGAGCGCCAGCATATGCTCGAGGACGGCCACATCGTGGGCCACATCGGCGCGCAACGCCGAGGCCTCGAAGTCCTCGAGCCGGTAGCGCGTCGTGAGGGCCTCCAGCGCGTCGACGAGCGACTGCTCCTCGTCGGCATCCGATCCGTGGAGGAGCTCCTGGGCCTCATCTCCAGCGGCGACGATCCCCGCTTCGAGCGCGGCGAGGAAGGCACGATGGGTGCGCAGCAGCGTCGCCACCGTCTGCCTGAAGGCGTGCACGCTTGACTCGAGGCGCTTGAACAGCATCACGCGCATGAGGCCGCGCAAGGTGGCGCCGGCCCGCTTGAGGTCGTCGTAGGGCGGGTGATCGCGGTGGCCGGGCTTCACGTAGGCCCAGAGGCCATAGCGGGCATAGGTGAGGGGCGCGCACTCGGATTGTGCGCTGTCGACTGGCGTGGCGCCCGGCGGCGTAGCCGTGAGGCAGGAGCGCAGCTCGTCGTAGAGGCCCGCGTAGGTCGCCTCGATGCTGTACTCGACGGTTTGCAGATGGCGATCGGGGAAGAACTGCTTCCGCCCACCCACCCAGACAAAGGCCTTGCGCTTGCCGGTACGATAGGGCGCGATGGCATCGGGGTCGACGCGCGCCCCGGTCTCCGCGTCATAGCCGTACCAGCGCAACACGTCGATTCGGCGCCGGCGGATCAGCAGGTGGGCCAGCAGTTCCGGGAGGCGCCGCTCACCGGCCTCCACCAGCTGGAAGTAGTCGCGCAGGTGAGGTGGGTCGATCGGCAGGTCGGTGACGTCCTCGGGGTGAAAGAGCTTGAGCTGGTTGTAGACGTCCCAGAGCGACTTGTTGCGCGGGGTGGCGGTGAGCATGACCACGCGCCGCTCTCCTGTCGATAGATAGCTCTGCAGGACGCGATAGCGCTGGTTGCCGGTGTTGCGGAAACTGTGGCTCTCGTCGATGAGGACGAAGTCGCGATAGCGGGTGCGCTCGTCGTGCAGCATCCACTCGGGGCCCAGCGCCTCATCCTCCTTGAGCATTCCCATCGACAGCACCCGCGCGTTGAGCTGGTAGGCCTCGTTGTAGTGTTCCCACATCTCGACGAGCGGGGGTGGGCAGATGATGAGCGGGCGAGCACGGTCGTGACGCTCGAAATGCTTGACAATGGCCGCGCCGATGTAGGACTTGCCCAGGCCGACGACGTCGGCGACGAAACAGCCGCCATAGCGCCGGATCATGGCGATGGCCTGGACGACGGCGCGCTGCTGGAACTCGGTGAGCACGCTCGTGATCTCGTCGTGCCAGAGGAGCTCCGCCCCATCGGCACCCTCCAGCTGGTCGCGCACCAACTCGTAGAGTGTTTTGAGATAGATCTGGTAGGGGGTTACGGCCGCGCGGGACCACGAGGCCTGCAGTGCCTGCATCAGGTGGGCGTCGAAGTCCTGGGCATCGGCCCACAGCGCCTCGAACCAGGCGGTCAACGCGGCGTGGTTCTCGTTGCCGTTCACGATCACATTGAGCTCGGTGTTCGAGGCGATGCCGGAGAGGGTGAAGTTGCTGGAGCCGGTGATGGCGACGCCGTGTTCCAGGCGGGGCACTGGCTGTCCCTGCGCGTCGAAGGCCGGACCGTAGTCGAAGATGTAGGCCTTGGCGTGGAGCCGGCCCCGGGTATAGACGCGGACCGAAAGGCGCCCCGTCTCGATCAGGTCGATGATGACACTCACCAGCTCGGCGGCATCGTCGGTCTGGTCCATCGCTCCCAAGGTCTCGCCGACTGCAGCGGCGGTGCGCGCGGCGGACGTCTCCATAGCAGTGCGTTTGGGGAACTGCAGCGCCTCGGCGGCCTCGCGCACCTGCTCGATGCGGCGATAGCCCTCGGCGATCTGCTCGATCGTCTCGCGGTTGGAGGTATTGCCGATCAGGAGCCGCAGATCGCGAACGTTGCGCAGGCTGTCGGCGACGGCCTCCAGCCCCGAGAGGAAGAAGTAGCCGACGGCGAACTTCGCCGACTCGCTACCGGGCAACGTCGTGCGGATGACGTCGACCAGCTTCACGGACTGATTGTCGATGATGTCGTGGGTCATATACCCTCTGCGCGAAGCTTGGAGAGTCGCGCCGAGGTCATTGCTGAAGCCGAGTCACGGGGAACAGCGCACCAAGTGATTTCGACCAAGTCTGCAGGTTGAAGACCTGGCAGTCCTGCACGAATGGCTGCCAGCGCTGTCCTGGCGGGCCGGCAACCGGAAGGCTACGCCGCAGGCCATCACTGAGCACGATCAGTTCGGGCGGCCGCAAGGCACTCAGGGCGATCAACACGAGGTACTTCCAGGGCTTGTTGATATCCACTGCGCGGTCCTGGCAGCACCACTCGTAGATGAAGGTGTCCCGGCACTTGGGAACAAGTTCACGGGCGGTCAGGACGCTAGACTGCAACTCCTGTGCGAACACAGCGACGTCTCTGGCTTGGGCTAGGGGATGGTCAGGATCCTTGGCCTCGATCAACAGCACAGCGTCGTGGGTCTCGACGAGGAAGTCAACAGCCTTCATACAATGGGTCAGTCCGTGTGCTCCCTCTTCGTCGAATTTCGTGCTGCGGACGGCGCTGGAGAAGTCGAACAGCAAGTTACCCTCGACGGAGACGGTCATAAGACGCCCTCCAGCGTGCGCTGCACTTCGCGATCGTAGATGTCCTCGTAGGCCTGAGCAACCCCATGCGGAAGCGTCTCAAGGTACGCGTCGGCAACGCGATGCGTGATCTCTCTGGTGGCTGAGTCACGCTCCAACACGATGTAGCGGAGTGCGTGGTCCATAGTACGCTGCAGCTCAAACTCCTTGAGCACGACATAGCTGTGTGTCGCGACAAAGAGCTGTACGCCCTGGCGCTGGAGCTGCAACAAGATCGCTACCAAGGTGGAGATCAGTGCCGGGTTGAGATTGGCTTCGGGCTCATCCCAGAAGAGCGTCGATCCCTCCAGCAGGGTGCCATTGGCGATGAGCAGCCAGAGGAGAGCCAGCTTGCGATGCCCCTCGGCCAGCAGCGTGAACTCCAGCTCGCCTTGCCGGTTCCTCAGGTAGAACTGCTCGCCTTTCACGACAACCCGGCCTTCCATAGCCTCCTGCACCATATCGAGAAGGAGTTTTCGGTCTTGCGTGGGAGCGCCCTTGAGAAGGGGCAAATAGGCCTTGTCAATAATGTCGGCGTAGATTTCCTCGAAGTGGATCTCGCGGGTCTGGTAGAGCGAGCGAAAGCCAGGCGCGTTGGCCAGCATCTCCTTGACCGGAACATAGACGGCAGGGCCAATCTCAGAAGGCCAGCGGCTGCGGAACTCCAACTCGTTCACTGCGCGATTGCTGAAGCTGAAAGTCAGGTCACGGCCATGCCGCTTGATCACGCCTTCGCAGGTCTCTCCACCCTTGACGCGGTGTACGAGGCGACCGAGATGCCTCTCGCGCGGAAGAAACACGTTCTGCAGCTTCCTGGCGAAAGCTTCGCCTTCACGGCGCTCGGTGACAGCTTGGCTACTGAGCGCAGCATAGAGTAACTTGAGGACGTGGGTCTTGCCCGTCGCATTGGCACCGATGAAGACATTCGCGCCGGGCAGGAACTCAAGGGCAAGATGGGTGAACGCGGTGAAGTTTCGTACCGTCAGCTTCTCCAGCATTGGGCCACTCCTTTCACGATTCCTCGCGCACCCTGCTCCCAGCGGCGCCAGGTACACTCTATCCCCATCTTCATTATACTGGCTTTCTACAACTCACTCGAAACGCCACGCCCGAAGACCTTTGAGCTGTCGGAGGCCTCAAAGGTCTCGCCGGCTATAGTGTGCCGCGAGGCCTATGAGGCCATCGCCGAGGGACTGCAGGTCCGCATCCGAGAGCGGGTCGCGCAGGTCAAGGCGGAAGCCGTCATCGCGGGGAGTGTAGCCGGGCAGGGTTGCCAGCGTCTCCACCAGGCGCCCGGCCTCGGGGTCATCCTTGATGGACCGGGGCCACGGGCAGGCGACGTCGACGCGGGCGCCGCGCTTGCCGTCCGGTGCGCGCAGCGTCACGGCGGCGTAGGTGGTTGTCAGGCCGGGCCTCTCGCCCGGGACGGTCAGCCGGAGGTAGACGAGGTGCGGGTTGTTGGTGTAGACTGCGAGCCCGGCGGCCTGCCAGCGCTCGATGAGGCGGATGAAGGTGGGGCGCACGGCGTCCGGGCAGGTCTCAAGGGTGGCGTCCACGTTGCGCAGCGTAGCTTTGCCCGCGGTGATCGCGAGCCCCCAGCGGGCGTGCAGGTCGGGCGGGGTGGGCGGGGTGGGCTTGACCGCGCGGGTCATAGCGTCATCCAGCAGCGCCAGCGCATCGACGAGCGCCGCGATCATGCTGGCGGTGAGTGCCTGCACCGGCAGGTGGGCGGAGCTCGTGGTGAGCTCAAAGCCTTCAGGTCGGGGCACGGCGGCGCGGAACGCGTCGGCGTCCTCGGGCCGGACGCCGTAGGTGCGCTCGAGGCTATCCCAGCTCACCGTGACGATCGGGCCGGCGGAGGCGTGCCCGATCAGCACGGCAACCACGGCACCCGACGCCGGCCCCAGGAGTCCGAGGGTCTTGCCTGGGGCGCTAGCCAGGCCACCGCGGGCGTGCCAGTCCTCGAGGAGCGCGGAATAGGACACCTGGGCTTCGGGCGAGACCCCGCGATAGAGATCGCGCACAGCGAAATAGGCACGCTCGTCGAGCGGGATCTGTGGCAGGGCGAGCGCGAAGTCCGCGCGGAGCCGGGGGCCAAGGTCGATCGCAGTCCTGAGAATCGCCACGAGGGCTTCCTGCACAGCCTCAGTCGTCAGCCCCTCGATCGGGCGGATGTCGATGAGGACGACGCTATCCAGGGCGATGGCGAGGTGCGATGCGGTCAGAAACTCATAGTTCAGCCGCAGAAGGGTCTCGCCGAGCTCGCCCTGCAACCGCTCGTTCTCAGGCCATTCGAGGATCGGTGCGATGGCGAGGAGCGCGAGGCCGTCTGTGCCGCGGTCGACGATGGCCACGTCGACCGCAGCCTCGCCGTAGGATGAGGTAGCCGAAACGTTGCGCCAATCCCAGGCTTCGTCAGGGGCTACAGGGACGCCCATGCGCAGCAACGCCTCTTCGATGAGGGCCTGCGCCCAGTGGCGGTCCGGATCCGAGGCGAGCGGTACGCCGCCGAGCAGGCTGGTGTAGTGGGAATCACGATCGGGGTCCATAGATCCTCCTCAGGATAGGTCGGGCGCAGGTAGGGGCGCAGGTAGGGGCGCAGCACGCTGCGCCCACAGGAGGCGGTGTGACAGGGGCGGGCCGGCGATCCGCCGTGATCGTCATACGGCCGTGGTCTCCTCGATGAGGGCGATCTCGGCGGGGGTGAGGTCGTAGAGGGCGTAGACGCGGGCGTTGAGCTCCACCTCAAGCGCGGCGACGGCGGTGGGCTCGGGCGGTGTGGCGCCCGCGTGCAGGTCGAGCAGCCGGCGCACCAGGCCCTCGATGATGGCGCGGTCCGCGGGAGACGCGTCGGGGATGGGAAGCTGCTCCATGTACGGAGTCTGAAGTGCAAAAGCGCCCTGCTGCAGTTTGGACGCCGTGTTGTGCAGGAAGTGCCAGCCGACGCCTGCATTGAGCAGGCCCAGCAGGTACAGGTCGTCGGTAGGAATCAGGAAACACTTGTTGTTCAGTAGTATTGGCTCCGCGCTTAGGGCGAAGAGCTGGTGGGTGGCGATCTCCTGATACACGATCTTCGGTCCATCGAAGGCATCATAGTACGTGCAGGAGCGAAGCTCCCACCAGAACTTCCCCTGGTCCCAGCGCTCGCGCAGCTTTGGCTCATAGGGCTGCAGGTGCCTGTAGATGGCGGGAAGCTCGCGGGCGAAGGTGGATTGCGCCTCGGCCTCTGTAACTGCGCTCGACCACGCGTGGGCGACCCCAGCATCGGTGCTGCTGGGGATCGCGATGATGTAAGTTCCCTGGGACTCGACGCGCCAACGCTTGACATCCCGTCCCCTGATCCAGGGCTTGATGATCCCGGCGCTCCTGGGATCCTCGGCAATCAGGCGGTTGCGCGTGGCGCCGTCGATGACAAAGGCTTGGTTGTACCCGGTGATGATGCCGCGGTAGATATCAACACTTGATAGCTCGCCTAGCGGCTTCCCCGTGCGTCGCAGCTTGGCCATCAGCTCAGAGACGGCGGGCCGTACGAGCGCCCAGCCGTCGGCGCGGAGGCCCTCCGAGGGCTGCGCCCACGCCTCTGTGGCCACGACCTCGCCCAGCCGGTCGACGACGCTCAGATCGTCGACCGTGAGCGCACGCACGGTGGCGCCGCGGGATGGGGCGGTCCTGCGGAAGACGATGATCTGCGGGTAGGCGATCGCCCCGAAGACCGGCAGGTCGCCGAAGTCGATGATCGTGTCCACTGTGGTGCTGCCCGCGAGATGCTCGCGCAGCTTCTTGCCGTAGCCGGCGCGCAACCACTTGTTGGACGTGATGAAGCTCGCCACGCCGCCGCGGCGCAGGAGCTGAAGCGCCCTGCCGTAAAAGGTGACATAGAGATCGGCGGTGCCGGTGTAGACCTCGGGGTAGCGCTGGCGGTAGCGCGCCTTCTGCTCCGGGGTCTGCAGCTCCTGACGCACGTAGGGCGGGTTGGCGACGATGATGTCGAAGCCGGGTGCGTCGGGTACTCCCACGTCGCCATGCGGCGTGAAGACCTCGGCGAAGTCGACGGCCCAGTCGAAGGCATTCGCACCGCTCTCCTCGCTGGCCCATGCGGCGATGGAGGCCTTGAGGGCACCGATCTCGGCACGGAGCTGCGTCTTCTCCGGTCCGTGCGCGCGCAGGAACGCGCCTTTGAGCTCGAAGAAGCGCGCGACGTCCTGCTGGCGGAAGAGATCCGGCTGCAGCGGGGCCGGCGCGGGGGCGGTCAGGCTGTCGCCCACCTCGATCTTGAACTCCAGGTTGGGCAGCGGCGGGGGCGTCGCCCCCTCGAAGTCGACCATCAGCGAGAGCCACAGCCTGAGCCGGGCGATGTTGACCGCAAAGGGGTCGATGTCGACGCCGTAGAGGTTTTGCTGGATGATCTCGAGCTTTCGCGCATAGGTCGACCCGGCATCGACGGCGCGCGACGCAAAGAGCGCCTGACGCAATGCCACCAGCTCGTGGAGCATCCCCAACAGGTAGGCGCCGCTGCCACACGCCGGGTCGCACACGCGGACGCGCCGGAGCGCGGCAAGCACGCCCTCGGGGCGGCGCAGATCAGCGGCGTCGCGCTCCTCGACGAAGGCAGCCAGAACCGATGGCGGCTCATCGGGGCAGGTGTCCCGAAGGTGGGCCTTGAGCGCCTCGCGGCACATAAAGGCGACGATCGGTTTGGGCGTGTAGTAGCTGCCCGTCTCGTGACGCCCGGTGACCAGCTCCTCGAAGATCCTGCCGAGCATCTCGGGGTCGACCGCCACCTCGACATCGAGCGGTGTCGACTCGGTGACGGTGAAGTTGTAGGCGTAGAGCAACGACGCCACGAGGTCGGCGAAGGTCGCGTCGGGAACGGTCACGCCGAGGCGGTCGTCGAGCTCCTCGCGCTCGAAGAGCCCGCCGTTGAGATAGGGCA
>Ga0123329_1002008_pt1 | contig 18415 bp, 17 predicted proteins | sample BioC12SIPDNA_FD_89703 | JGI IMG/M metagenome (GOLD analysis project Ga0123329, IMG submission 89703) | Anaerobic biogas reactor microbial communites from Washington, USA - Biogas_R1_B C12 SIP DNA | ecosystem: Engineered > Bioreactor > Anaerobic > Unclassified | place: Washington, USA | collected...
GGCCTGCTGCACCAGGCGCTGTTCGAGAGCGACGTCGTCCGCTGTGCAGTTCAGGACGATCGACACGCCGCGGCTTCGGGCTTCCTCTTCGATCGTATGGACCACCGGCGGATAAAAGTACTCCATCGTCGGAACGATCACCGCCCAAAACCCCTTGCCGTTGCCGGCTGCCGTGGGGGACGAAACCGCCGTCCCGATCCGCGGCACGCGGACCAGCTTGCCTTCCTGGGCCAGAACCCGCATCGCCCGTCGGACTGTCCCCACGTTCGCCCCCAGCCGCTGCGCCAACGCCCGTTCGCCCGGGACAATGCCGCCGCGTCCGAACTCGCCCCGCGCGATCATCCGTTCCACCTCCTGCTTAATCCGCAGATACTGGGGAATCTGTGAGTTCTTCTCGACCATGTTCATATCCTATCGATGGGTACCTGGATTCTGTATAATGGTTGCAGCTACATACTACAAAGGTGCGGAGGTTCTGTCAATCCCATGACGACAGGATTGTCATGTCGAGCTGAGAAAGCTGTAAGCATTGGAATAATAATTCTTTAGGGAAAGCAGACGAGGGATTGAGCCATCTCGGCCAGATCAGTTGCAGTTGCCCGACCGGCCGGAAGATGGTCCGGCCCACCTGATCCTTGCGTTGGCCGTCGACACAGGCCATAATAGGAGCACGCAAGAGCCAAGCAGTGGCGAAGGATATGGTCTCCAGGATTGTCGATTTTGTCAGGACGGACGTATGGCGAATTCCGCTGGGCAAGATGCCTCGCCGGAAGTCGTTCTTTATCAGACAGTTGCGCATCATCCTCTTGGCGTTTCGGGGATTTGACGAGAACAAGTGCCAACTGCGGGCCTCAGCCCTGACGTTCTATACGCTGCTTTCGGTCGTGCCCGTCGTGGCCATGGCCTTTGGGGTCGCCAAGGGCTTCGGGTTCGAAAAACTCCTCGAAGCGCAGCTCATGGAGCGACTTCCTGGGCAGGAAGAGGTGGTTGGGCGGATCATCACGTTCGCTCAGACGCTGCTCGATAACACCCGCGGCGGCATGATCGCGGGGATCGGCGTGGCCGTCCTGTTCTGGGCCGTCATCAAGGTTCTGGGCAATATCGAACGTTCCTTCAACGACATCTGGGGCATTGAGAAGGATCGGCCGCTTGGCCGGAAGTTCGCTGACTACCTGTCGGTCATGCTCGTCTGCCCGGTTCTGGTCATCGTGGCGAGCAGCCTGACGGTGTTCATCACCACGCAGGTGACGCTCATCACCGAGCGAGTGGCGCTTCTGGGCGTGCTCAGCGGGATCATATCCCTTTCGCTCAAGCTCCTGCCCTACGCCGTAATCTGGATCCTGTTTTCGTTCGTCTATGTCTTCATGCCGAACACGAAGGTGACGCTCCGCTCCGGCATCCTGGCGGGGATCGTCGCGGGGACGATCTACCAGGCCGTTCAGTGGATCTATATCACGTTTCAGGTCGGTATGGCCAAGTACAATGCCATCTACGGCAGTTTTGCCGCATTGCCGTTGTTTCTGGTGTGGCTCCAGCTCAGTTGGCTGATCATCCTCTTCGGCGCGGAAATCTGCTTTGCCCATCAGAACGTGGAAACCTACGAATTTGAGCCTGACTGCCTGCGCGTCAGCCGTGGTTTCAGGACGCTCCTGTCGCTGCAGATCACCCACCTGCTGGTCAGGAATTTCCGTGAGGGGCTTGAGCCCGCAACCGCCACCGGTCTGAGCCGTGCCCTGGATATTCCCGTTCGCCTCGTCCACCAGATTCTCGACGACCTCGTCAAGAGCGGGATTCTCTCCGAGACCAGGGCTCAGGAAGACAAGGAGACGGCGTATCAGCCCGGCCGGTCGACCGAGAACTTGACGATCGCCTGCGTGATCGATGCGCTGGCCAGACAGGGCACGGACCGAATCCCCGTGGCCCGGACGCCTGAGCTGGCCGCACTGGCCGGTTCGCTCGAATCATTCCGCGAGACCGTCGAACAATCACCGGCCAACAAGCTTCTTCGCGAGCTGTAGTACAGGCGGCCTCTACGCCTGTGGCCGATGCTCCGACGGCGCCGCCGGGCTCGGACTGGTTTCGCGAGTCGATCGAGCCACGCCGTACTTCTCGCTGATGGTTCGGAGAACCTCCTTGCGGTAGAGAAACCAGGTGCAGACGGGGATGGACTGCAACGAGCCGTCGCGAGCGTCCTCATACGCGAAAACGCCTCTGCACTTGGCCAGCCGCTGGGATTCCACGGTGAGATACTCCTCGAACGGCAAGGTCCCGACCCGCAGGAGACTTGGCAGTCCGGTCACGCGGCGCAAGGCATCCCAAATCCGTTCGCCACGCACCGCGCCGGCGAGGATTCTCGCCGCGGCGCGGAACGGATGCCCCCTAAATACGGCGCGCAGGTCCGCCGCCCGGCACATCAGGGGAACGAACGTTCTGGCGACCAGCCATCGTCCGCGCCATCGTTGAAGGAACTTGTGCGGGTCCAGGCGGGCGAGCCGGTCGTTGAGGACCCTTGCCCGGCGAAACACCTCTTCGGCGAGGCGGTCCAGGGGCATCTTAAGGTAGTGGTTGATGCTGCGGTAGTTCGTGCCGTCGGAGACGAGGAAGGTGACCGACTCGCAGTTGGGATGAGAGCCGCTGAACATGAAGTTCTTGGACCGCGGATTCTCCGTGAAAAACCGCCTCGACGGGGCAAGCCAGTGGACGAAACCGGCGGGAATGAAATCCACCCGGCCGTCCACAACACCCTCGCGGATCGCCCGCTCGGCGTCTTCCTGCGTGGTATGGTGGGGCGGCTGAACGCCGTCGCCCTGCCAGTCCTCCTTGAGAGGGATGAAGCCCACCTGTTCGATGACGTCGCGGTATTCGTGACACGTGGCGAGGATGTCGCCGACGTGCTTGTCGTTAACCTTCAATCCGAGGCAGCAGAGCATCGCGTGTTTTCGCGGGTTGTACTTGCGGAGGTTTGCCAGTGCCCGCCGTTTCAGTTCGCCCACGTGCGGGTCGCCTCGCAGCCGCTGGTACGTCTCCGGATCGGGCCCGTCGTAGGATATCCGCAGGGGCACCTTCGCCTCGCACAAGCTGCGGCAGTAGTCTTCGTCGGCGAGGCGGATGGCGTTGGTCACCACCCGGGGACGAAGGCCCTGGCGGCGTGCCAGACGCACGATCTCCACCAGGTCCTCCCGCAGGGTCGGCTCGCCGCCATACAGCTCGACGAACGGCTTAGGCTTCAGACGGCCCAACTGAACGAACAGCTTCGCGAAGTATTCCAGGGGCGGATGATAGTCGAACCCGACGCTCTGAACGGTCGCGATGCAGATCGGACAGCTCATGTTGCAGCGATTTGTCACTTCGACAAAGACAATCGTCGGCGTATGGTCGATCCGACAGGTGTCGCAGTGCAGGCTGCAGCCGGTCGGCTCGGTCGGGTCATAGCCCCAGATGTCGCGCTTGTGCTGCCAGGCCGCGGCGTCCGTGCTCACCAGGGCCTCGCTCCCGCCGCAGCGCGGGCACTGCTTGACCAGGAACACTTTGCCGTCGCGGACTTCGTGCCTCGCCGCCACACGCTGACGGCAGTGCCCACATACTGCCGTTAAGTTGACCGTCATCAGTGCCTCCCTTCCGCGCTCACCCAAGCGGTGCTCCATTGTTGCCGAATTCGCAACCCGGGTCAAGGCGGTGTTCAGAACCGGTCTGCGACAGGGCCGGCCTCGCCCCCGCTCTCCCGGCGGAATCGGGGTCGTTGAGGAGAAATGCGCTTGCTTTTCCCGTTTCGGCCGGCAAACTAATGATAGATATTATTGGTGGAAGCCCCGTGGGGCGTCCGCTGGTATTCCATGTATGGGGTATAGTGGGCTGGGCGAGAAGCGGCCGGCGGTTTCGCAGATGGCTTTGCGTTCGGCCTCTGACCCTTGGATCGAGCAAAGGAGATGGTGATGTACCGGATTAGGGAAGTTGTGACGGTAGTGCTGACGGTTCTGCTGGTCTGCGGGGGGCTTACTGGCTGCGCGTGCTGCCGGCCGAGGCCCAAGCCCTTTCCGGAAACGGTGATGGTGGAGCCGGTCACAGCGCCGCCCAGACCGACCCCGACTCCCGCCCCGGCTCCCGTGGTTGAGCCCGAGCCTGTGGTCACCCCGGCGCCCGAACCGCCGCCGGTTCCGCCAGCGGTGGTCGCGGCCGTGGAAGATCTCGACCAGAGGTACCCGAATCTCTTCGAATTCGACCGGGATAAGGGCATGTTCCAGTTCCGGTCCGACACCACCTTCGACTCGGGTTCCACCGTCGTCAAGCCGCGGGCCAGGGCCGCCCTCGAGAAGCTTGCCGAGATACTTAACAACGATCAGGTGAGGGATCGGGCCCTGACGATCGTAGGCCACACAGACACCGATCGGGTCGCAAAGTCGGCCACCATCGCCAATCTGCGGCAGCTTGGCAAGTCCGCCGACAATCAGGGGCTCAGCGAGGCCCGCGCCGAGGCGGTGGCTGAGGTGCTTCGCGGCGGCGGGATTGACGCGGGTCGCATGACCACCAGGGGTGTGGGGCAAACCCAGCCGATCGCCGAGAACCGCACACCCGAGGGCAAGGCCAGGAACCGCCGCGTGACCATCTATTTGGCGACGATGGACAGGTAGCCGAACAGATACCGGAGTAGAACCTCCGGTCGGCAATCTGCGGCATCGTCGGTCCAATCCGACCAGACTTCCAAGACCTGATCCGATGGGGTCAGGTCTTGAGTATTAAGTTAACGCGGGCGCCGAGGGCGCTATGGTGCCGGTTCGGTGGGGATGATGACGGTCTGGCAGGAGGGGATGCGGATGGGTTGGCCGTCGTGGTCGATCACTTGGTCGGCGTCGGAGAAGTTCGCGATCACGGTGTAGAGGTTGTCATCGGTTCCGCGGATGCGGACGGCGCGGACGCGGTCGCCGGACATCGGCATTTGGGCCATACCGCTGGAGTCGTGGAAACGTTGGGTGGTTGCCGGGTCGGCGTCGGCGAGGACGGCCCAGCCGACGTCGAGCACGACGGTGCAAGGCGGCGTATCAAAGACGCCTTGACGGGCGCCGAAGCAGAAACGCTCGACGTAGAGGGATGGATGGGCCGGGCCGCCGAGCCGGTCGGCGGAGCGGCGAAGGAACATCTGATCGGCGCCGTAGAGCCCGATGGCCCCGATTGTGCCCTCGATGTTGATCCACGCGGTCTCGAGCGGCACAAGCTCGTCGCGGCTGGGCGGCGACTCGATCATCGTCTCACCCTTGGCGGTGACGATCCGGCGGCGAAAGTCGTTGTAGAGGTCGTTGGGCAGGTTCAGGCCCATGCCTTCGATGCGGCCGAGGAACAGCCGCCGGTCGGCGGTCACCGCGTGCTGAAGGCCGACCAGCGTCCGCCCGTCAGGCAGCGCGGCGTAGGCGATGGCGTGGCGGATGCAGTCCTCGCTGCTCCATCCCTCCGCCAGTTCGACGTGCGCGCTCTCCCGGAAGACCCCGGTGGCGACGAAGCCGCCGTCGATGGGCTCACCGGCGGTCTTCTCGATGCGGATCGCCGGCGGTCGAGGCGCTTCCCGGTAGCGGTGGTTAAGGACCTCAACCCAGCCGGAGAGGTTGCGCTCCCACTCGGCGGTGTGGCCGTCGCTCGGACTCTGGCAAAACGCGATCGGGCCGTGGAAACCACGCCAGGCGACCGAAACCAGGCGTCTAGCGGTCCGATGCAGGATCGCCCCGTACTCCGGTTCGTGCCAGCCGCCCGAGACGCTGGCCTCAAACGGTTCGTCAGCCGGTTCGGGCAATTCGGTCAGGGCCAGATGGACGCAGAGCTGGGCCAGCGAGCACGAGCGGTCGGATTCGACACGGGTGTAGTAGTAGGGTGTGTGCGAGGCGAGCTTTTCAAGCCGCTGGCTGTAGAAGGAGCCGTCGCCGCAGAACTCGGCTTCGCGCTCGATCATGGCCAGTTGGCGGTCGGCCAGGCTCAGGGCGTGATGGTCGCCGAAGCGGTCGGCGGCGAAGATGAGGCTGGGCAGCAGGTACTCCTGGCAGTAGGTGTATCGCAGGCGCGTGTCGCCGCCGATACGGGCAAGTCGGCCGTCGGCGAAGACCATGCGGCGAAGCACAGCCCACAGATCGGCTTGGTGGTGGTAGAGCGTCTCGGGCGCTGGCCAGCCGAACCCTATGGCGTCGAAGTGGAGCATGGCGGCGTTGCTGACGCAGATGGCCATGTAGCCGACGTTACAGTACCCGTGGTGATCGAGGGCGTAGTGAGGAAAGAAATTGTCGCCCAGATGACGTTCACGCACGGTCTTGCCGGCAAGAACGGTCTCGTTTTCGGCGTCGCCGGGAACGCTGACGCTGTTGACCAGGAACAGGTGGGCCCGCTCGCGGAACTCATCTGCCCGCGGATGATCGCCGTACATGGAGGCGGCCCGCCAGAGGATCGCCCCGTTCCAGATGTTGGATTCGGGCACGTTGAGCCCTTGGCTGGCCCAGCGGTGGCCGCCGATGGTGCTTTGGTTGTGACGATGATAGCCGTCCAGTATCCACTCGGCTTCGTCGATCAGGACCCGCCGCAGGGCCCGACGGTCGTCGCCGGTCAGGTGCGGGTCGAGTAGCCTGATCGCGAACATCATCCGTTCGATGCCGAGGCCGCTGATCCACGTTCGGCCCCACGTCGTCTTGTCGGTGCAGTGGTAGTCGCCGCTGACGTGGCTGGCCAGACTGAACCGCAAAGCGGCCAGGGCGCGGGCGGTGGCGCGGTCGCGGTTTCGCATCGCGCCCAGCGTGGCCGCCGCGGCGATGTACTTCTGGTTGGTCTGGACGCCCCACGAATTGTAGCCGGTGCCGTAGCAGCCGAGTTCGGGACGGTCGGGACAGGTGTACCAGTATTGCTCGGACGCGTCGATCCAGCGGTCGAGCAGGTCGAGGGATCGTTCCGTCAAGTTCTGTGGTGTCATTTCATGAATCACGTCTTCGCCGTTAGTCGCCAGCCACGTTTGTCGATACTGCCTATACGGCGGCCGTGCCCACTCAATGCTCGATGACCAGCGGCGCGATCGACGGAAACGCCGGCGCCTGGTCGCGGGCGACCGTCGGCGTATGGGATTCCAGCACGCGGCAGATCGAATCGAGATTGTCGGCGACCTGGATGGGCCGGTTCGCCAGTTCGCCCTTCGGCTCTTCGACCGGCGGCGGCGTCGCCTTCTTCATGTTGATGCCCGTGTGGTAGGCCACGGTGGCGTCCGGATCCTTGAGCAGGTGCCCGGTCAGCACGCACGCCACGCTCTCGGAGGGCGCGATCACGCCTTCCTTCAACAACAGGTGCAGCCCGGCGACCGAGGCGGCGGAGGCGGGTTCGCAGCCGAAGCCGAACCGGCCGACCATCGCCTTGTGCTCCATGATGTCCTCGTCGGAGACCTCGCGGACCACGCCGCTGCAGATCTCTAGCGCCCGGATCGCCTTCTTGAGGTTGACGGGCCGGCCGATCTCGATGGCTGAGGCGATCGTGTGGGCCTTGTAGTTCTCCGCGTCCAGTTTGGCGTAGTGGGCGTCGATCTTGGCCCGGTCGATGTGCCCCTGGTTCCATCGGACGCCCTGGCGTTCGTAGAGGTCGTAGAGGGTGTTGGCCCCGGTCGCGTTGATGATCGCCAGCCGCGGAATGCGGTCGATCAGGCCGAATTCGTGGAGTTCGGCGAAGGCCTTGCCGAACGCGCTGCTGTTGCCCAGGTTGCCGCCCGGAACGATGATCCAGTCCGGCGGCTGCCAGTCGCGGGCCTCCAGAATGCGGTACATGATGGTCTTCTGCCCTTCGAGGCGGAACGGGTTGACCGAGTTCATCAGATAGAGGCCCAGCCGATCGGAGGCGGCGCGGACCTGCTTGAGGCACGTGTCGAAGTCGCCCTGAACCTGGAGCGTCAACGCCCCGTACTCGAGAGCCTGCGAAAGCTTGCCGTAGGCGATCTTGCCCGACCCGATGAACACGATCCCCTGCATCGTGCCGGACATGCCGGCGTACATCGCCAGCGAGGCCGAGGTGTTGCCCGTCGAGGCGCAGGCCACCCGCCGCATGCCAAGCTTGCGGGCCAGGCTGAACGCAGCGGTCATCCCGTTGTCCTTGAAGCTGCCGGAGGGGTTGAGCCCCTCGTACTGGAGGAAGAGCTTGCCAGGCTGATGGCCGATGTACCGGGCGAGCAGGTCGGCCCGCTGGAGCAGCGTGCGGCCTTCGCCGACGGTGATGATGTTCTCCGGCTCGACGAACGGAAGCAACTCGCGGAACCGCCAGACGCCGGAAAAGTCGTACGGGCTGGCCTTGGTGCACCAGCGGCCCTCGAAGTCGCGCAGCGTCCGGGGCGGCGCCAGCCTGTCCCAATCGTATTTCGTGTCGAGCAGTTCGCCGCATCGCGGGCAACTGAAAATGACCTCGTCGACCCCGAAGGTCGAACCGCATTGCGGGTTGATGCACTGCTGGAAAACGAGTTCCGCCACCGTCCGTCTCCTGAACTGTACTACCTGATCTGCCGTCTGTGCACTATCGTCTCAAATCGCGGCGAATGCGTTCGTCACGATTTCGCTGGTGTTCCGTGGCCTGCCGCAGAACCTTCTTCTCATGGCGAGAAAGACTGCCGATGCCCTCGCGATGAACCTTGTCGAGAATCCGATCCACCTCTTCCTGCTCGGTCTGCTCCTGTTGCACGCGCTGCTGCCACTGGCCGCGCCGGGCTTCGGTGCGAAACTGCCGCCAGAACGGCTGAAACGCGATGAAAACGACTCCGGTGAGCATGCCGCCCAGGTGGCAGACGTCGGAGAGGCTGCCGGACCAGATGATGTTCAATACGTACAGCACGCCCAATCCGATCGCCAGCCAGCGGATGGGCACGGGGAAAAACAGGAACAGGACGATCATCCGCGGAAACAGGATCGCGCAGGCCGCGAGCAGGCCGAGAATCGCCCCGCTGGCCCCGACCAGCATGTCCTCGCCGGCGATCAGCGGCCCGAGAATCAGGAACGCGATGCCTCCGGCCACGCCGCAGACCAGGTAGAATATGACGAATTGCCTCGATCCCCAAAGCCGCTCCAACTGAGTCCCGAAAAAATACAACCCGATCATGTTGACGAACAGGTGCCACGGATCGCCGTGGAGAAACTGGTAAGTCACCAGCCGCCAGAGCTCCAGAAGGCGGACGCCGGTGAAATCGCGCAACGCGAAGGCGTCGTATATCCAGCTCCGGTTGCCGCCGGTCAGGGCGGTCAGAATGAGCAGGCCGACGTTGGCCATCAGGAAGTACTTGACGATCGGCGTCAACGGCGGAAACGCGAAGTTCAGCGCGCCGCCTCCGCCGCCGAAGTGGCCGGGCTCCTCGCGGGAATAGTCGCGATCGTACCAGCTCATGACCGCTCCAGCATCTGGTGGTAGAGCAACAGAGCAAGGGTCTTGCCGTCCATGATCCTGCCGGTGCGCATGGCGTGTTCGACCTGCTCAAAGCTCATGATCTCGACCTTGATCTTCTCGTCACTGGAAAGGTGTTGCTCGTGCTGGGTCAGGTCGGTCGCGACAAACCCGTGCATCAGCTCGTTGGTCACACCCGGCGAGGTGTAAAAGCGGCAAAGCGGCCGCAACGTCCCAGCGGCATATCCGGTCTCCTCCTCGAGTTCGCGGCAGGCGCACTCTTCCGGCTCTTCCAGCGGTTCCAGCGTGCCGGCTGGTAGCTCCAGAAGCTCACGATTCACTGACCACCGGTAGTTGTAGACCATCACAATGCGCCCGTCGTTGGTGATGGGCAGGATGACCGCGCCGCCCGGATGGACCATCAACTCCTTGGTGACCGGTTCGTCGCCCCCAGCTTCGATCATCCGGCGGACAATCTTGAATTTGCTTGTCTTCAGCAGAAGTTCATCCATAGTGATCTTCCAGAAGCAGAGCCTTCGCGAAACACCCTTGGAAGATTATAAGCGTGTCGAGGGTGGCAAACAAGTGCGATTCAGGCCTAAAGCGGGGCGCGATGCGGCTGGATCATCATGATACGACCGTCATGGTGTGTTTCCTTGTCTCCAAATCCTTGTCCACGTACGCGAATCGTGGTCCAGAAGATCGCGCCACACCCACCATCGCGTTTCACGTACCAGCCACGTGTGCCGTGCTGTCTCTTTGACAGACCGGCTGCGGATTGAAGTGAGACAAGGACAAGGTTCTAATGACGCATGCCATGATCGGTGCGAAAGGAGCGAAGGGCGGTGGATGGCGGGTGCGGCGCTTGGGTGGTCGGCTGCGAGGATTCGGATGGAGAACGCCCGTTCTGGTCGCAGCCGAAGTGACTTGGCCACGAGAGCGTGATGAACGAGACTACCATCCCGTTGGGCGGACAATGGTCACTGTCGGTCAGCCGCTGCGGTTTTATCGGACGTTCGCACTTGGCTGCTTCACGGTCGGCCCAAAAGGGAGGTCTCGAATGACGGTGTCTGCCGGGGACGACATGGCGGCGGAACGCTGCATCCCGGAAGATGCGGGGCTCAGGCCAGTATAAGTCCTTGACCGAAAAAGGCTTACGATCGATCGGGCGGCTGCCGCTTAACGCCGGTCCTTCTGGTAGGCATGCAGATACGCCGCCATGAGAATGTGCCGGAGTTCGTCCGTGGACAGGCCCTCGACGTACTCGGGAGTAAAATCGAATTTGAACGTGCCAGGGAAATGGAGGAGGCGGTCGATGAGGTCGCGTCGGTCCAGTTCGGCTAGTTCGGTCAATTGGGGCATGACGGCGTTTTGCATGTTGGGTTGGTTCCGATGTTTGGTTCTTTTTTTGCTCATAAAAACTACGGAACAGTTCAAGAATCGGCAATTGCAGGCAGCCGCTTAAGATGCCGATCAAGGTGAATCTCATTGTAAAGGAATACTTTATGGCGGACATCCACATTGAACAAGGAGATATTACGACATACGCCGTAGACGCCATCGTCAATGCTGCCAACAACGACCTTATCCTGGGCGGCGGGCTGGCGGGGGCGATCGCCCGCCGGGGCGGGCCACGGATCCAGGAGGAATGCCGCCGCCACGGGCCGGTTCGGGTGGGGGAGGCGGCGCTGACGGGGGCGGGCGATCTGCCGGCGCGGTACATCATTCATGCGGCAAGCATGCGTCTGGGCGGCCGGACGACGGCTGAGGCGCTGGAAAGCACGGTGCGGGCGTGCCTGGCGATCGCGGAAGAGCACCGCTTGCATTCGATTGCATTTCCGGCGATCGGGACGGGAATCGCGGGTTTTCCGCTGGACCGCTGTGCGGAGATCATGCTGGGGGTGGTGCGGGAGCATCTGGAGGGCAAGACGGCGTTAAAGGATGTGTATTTTGTGCTCTTTGACCAGCAGGCCTACGAGAAATTCGAAAGTGTCTATGATAAATATGAGCGGTAACGCGGACCAGAAATTCCGGGGATTTTTCTGAAAAAGATGGGTTGACGGGCTGTGGAAGAAACCGTATAATTCGGTGTGTAGTGGTTGAGCGGTTGACAAACGAATACGCAACGGAATTGAATTTGGCCTAATAATGCGGCCGTGGGTAGTTCCTCCCCTCTTCCGGTACAGTGTCCCCCCCGCACTGTATCACCCCGCGGTCGCATTTTTTTATTTTTACGGTTTGTCAAGTGCCGTCGGCGGTTGATTGACATATGCAAAGGCTGGTCGGATAATGGGCCTCAAATCAGGGGTGAGGCATGAGAACGCACGGCCCGGGCTGGGTGGACCGCATAACGATGATCCTCATGGCTATCGCGCTGGCGGTTTGCGCGGTCGGCCAGGGGCCCGCGACCCAGCCTTCAACCCAGCCGGAACCGTTGACGCTGGCGGGCAAGGTGCTGGTGCTGCGGGTTACCGGGACGATCGACCCGGCAGTGGCTGATTACCTGGCGGAGGGCATCGAGCGGGCCGATCCGGAGCAGTACCAAGCGGTGGTGATCGAGTTGGACACGCCGGGCGGGCTGGTGACCTCGATGCAGGAGATCATCAAGGCGATCCTGGGCAGCGAGGTGCCGGTGGTCACGTTCGTCTGGCCGGAAGGCGCGGGCGCCGGTTCGGCGGGCACGTTCGTCACGATCGCCTCGCACGTTGCGGCGATGGCGCCGGGTACGCGGATCGGGGCGGCGACGCCGGTGGGCGTGGGCGGGCAGACGCCGGAAGGAGCGATGGGCACCAAGCTGCTCAATGACGCGATTGCCTACGCCCGTTCGCTGGCTGAGCTTCGCGGACGCAATGTCGAATGGGCCGAGGAGGCGGTGCGCAGCGGCGAGTCGCTTCCGGCGAGCGTGGCGGCGGCCAAAAACGTGGTGGACCTGATGGCGACGAGCCTGACCGACCTGCTGACGCAGATCGACGGAAAGGTGGTGGAGGTCTCCGGTCGCAACGTGCGGCTGAGCACGCAAGGGGCCGAGATTGTGCGTCTGGAGCCGACGTGGGTGCAGGAGTTCCTTCACGCGATCAGCAACCCGGAGGTGGCGTACATCCTGCTGATGCTGGGGGTGTGGGGGTTGTACTTCGAGCTGGCGAGTCCGGGGATGATCTTCCCGGGCGTGGTCGGCGGGGTGTGCCTGATTTTGGGGATGTACGGATTGTACATTCTGCCGACGAACCTGGCGGGCATCCTGCTGATTATCCTGGCGGTGGTGCTGTTTATCGCGGAACTCAAGACCACGACCAACGGCATCCTGACGGTAGGGGGGATCGCAGCGTTCGTGCTGGGATCATTTATGCTGTTCCCAGCCCAGTCGCCGTTCGGGCGGGTGCCGTGGGATCTGATCCTGGTCACTACGGTGATGACGGCGGGATTCTTCCTGCTGGTGATGGTTCTGGTCATCAAGGCGCAGCGGCGGCGGGTGGTGATGGGCGTCGAGCGGTTGGCGGGCATGCAAGGGGTGGCCCAGTCGGCGCTGACGCCGGGAGGCGTGGTGCTGGTCGAGGGCGAGCAGTGGACGGCCCAGAGTGTGGATGGGCCGGTGCAAGCGGGCGAGCCGGTCGAGGTGGTGGCGGTGGACGGGTTGAAGCTGAAGGTGCGTCGGGCTCAGGGGTCGCGTCGCGAGGCCTGACCCATTGGGTCGGAGTGGTTTGGCAAACCGTCAACGACGGGCGTTTTGAAGGAGACCGACGATGCTGTTGGCGCAGGAACTGGAGTTCAACTGGGTGCTGATCCTGGCGTTCGTGGTCATTTTCCTGATCATTCTGCTGGCGATGGCGATCAAGATCGTGGCTGAGTACGAGCGGCTGGTGATCTTTCGTCTGGGCCGGTGCATCGGCTATCGCGGGCCCGGACTGGTCTGGATCATCCCGGTGGTCGATCGTCCGGTGCGGGTGGATTTGCGGGAGCAGTTCCTCGAGATCCCGCGGCAGACGTGCATCACCGAGGACAACGCGTCGATCAGCATCGACTTTCTGATCTATTGGAAGGTGACCGATTCGGTCAAGTCGGTGGTCGAGGTGGCGAATTTTGCCGGCGCTTCGCAGGGAATCGCGACGACCACGCTGCGGGCGGTGGTGGGTGATATCACGCTGGACGAGGTGCTGGCCAAGCGCGAGCAGATCAACCAGATATTGCGGACGAAGATGGACGAGGTGACCGAGCGGTGGGGCGTGAAGGTCACCAGCGTCGAGATTCGCGAGATTCTGCCGCCGCGCGAGATTCAGGAGGCGATGACGCGGCAGATGTCGGCCGAGCGGAACCGCCGCGCGGTGGTCACCGAGGCCCTGGGCACCCGCGAGGCCCGGATCACGGTGGCTGAGGGCGAAAAGCAGGCGGCCATTCTGCAGGCCGAAGGCTATCGTCAGGCCCAGCTCCTCAACGCCGAGGGGTTGGCCCTGGCGATCAAACAGATTTTCGACCAGGTCAGCAAGGTCGATGAAAAGACGATGGCCATCCAGTACCTCGATGCGTTCAAGGCCCTCGGCGCCAGCCCCTCGACCAAATTCGTGGTGCCGATGGAATTCATGAACCTCGTCCGCCCCTTCGCCGACTACGCAGCGAAATCAAACGAAGCGAAGGCGTGAGCGTAGGGTGCGTCGTCTTGACGCACCATTCAACTCGGAACCGTCAACATCAGACATTGGAGGCACTGACCATGTCGGACATTACGACCAGGCAGGCGCAGAACGTGGTGAAGGCGGCGTTGGCGAAGGCGGAGGGGATGGGCGTGAAGATGAACATCGCGGTGGTGGACGCGGGGGCGAACCTCAGGGCGTTCATCCGGATGGACGGGGCGTGGCTGGGCAGCATCGACATTGCGATCAAGAAGGCCAAAACTGCCCGGTTCTTCGACATGCCGACCGGCGAGATCGGCAAGCTCTCCCAGCCGGGCGGGTCGCTGTACAACATCGAGCACTCCAACGGCGGGTTGATCACGTTTCCCGGCGGGCTGCCGATCAGGGACAAGGACGGCACCGTGATCGGGGCGATCGGCGTCTCGGGCAGCGTGGTGGAGAACGACCACGCGGTGGCTGAGGCGGGAGCCAAGGCCATCGAGTAGAGCCGCTGACAGTCTCTTTCGGAGCGGCACGGAGCACGCGGAGCACGCGGAGAAGGCGTCAAGGCTGAGTAGCATCTCGGAAGCTGAATTGATCAACGGCCCCGGCCTTCTTGCAGGGCCAGTTTGACGTGGCCATCCAGGTGCAAACAACATCGGGGACTTGCGCCAACAGAGACGGTGTGTTTCGGCTATGCAGGCCGGATGCAATCCGCTATAATAAAGATAGCCTTTTTGAGAGGGTCGCCAATGATCTTTCACGTCAAGATGGAGCAGGCCGAAGACGGTTGGTTCGTTATCGAGTGTCCGGCCTTGCCGGGATGCGTGTCGCAGGGCAAGGACGAAAAGGAGGCGCTGGAGAACATTCGCGAAGCCATCACCGCATGGCTCTGGGCCGAGGATCAGAAGGCAGCCGCCGAGCTGTCGCGATCATCGGACGCTCAACCCATCGTCGTGGCGGTGTAGCTTCGTGGGACCTCTTGGGAACATTTCGGGCAAGACAGCGGTCAAGGCCTTTCAAAAGGCAGGGTGGCAGTATTCGGGGCAAGAACGTGGGAAAAGGAGTATTGCTGTGAAGCAAAGGGTGCATCTTGTTCGCAGCAGTAAGTGGTTCAGAACGCTCCTCCAGGAGTGACCGCGGCTTCATAGCTTCTCGATAAGCTCTTCCCGAGTCAAATCGCAGTCTTTCAGGATCTGAGCGAATAACCCTCGGCCGATCGTCTCTCCGCGATGTACCGGAACGACCGTACAGCGACCATCGGCGTGTTTCAAGAAATGATGGCTGCCCCTCACCCGGACGACGTCGAAGCCGAGCCGGCGAAGCGCCCGAATGAGTTGAATGCCCGTAACGGCCGGCAAGCTGCTCAATTCTCCACCGCCACCCACTGAACGCCGATGAACTCGTTCGCAGCGGGCTGCTCGACCTCAAGGCACAACTCGATGGCTTCCTTTACCCGCTTCATCAAGACATCGAGCGACTTGGCCTGGGTATGACAGCCGCGCAACGCGGGGACGGTGGCGACGAAGTAGCCGTCTTCATCCTTTTCCACGATAACGCTGAATTTCCTCATGCTATCTCACTCCCACCGCTCACCTGATATTGTGCCGGTCCTCATTCAATAATAATCATTCGCCCTTTAATGTCAACTGGAATGATTGCCTCATCGCGTGCCGCACGGGCGGCTGTCGCGTTAGCCGTCAATACTTCCGGCGGTCGGGCAGGGTGAGATAGGATTTCATCAGTTCGCGGCAGGCGTCGGCGGCTACGTCCGGAACGAATTGCACCCGCCGGTCCGGCAGGTTCTTTTCCAGCTCGCGGTAGATATCCTCATCGGCGAAGCCGATCTTCGCCGCCTCCTGCCTCCGGCAGCCGAAGTAGACTTTCTCAATCCGAGCCCAGTAGATCGCCGACATGCACATCGGGCACGGCTCAGCCGTCGCCAGCAGGCAGCAGCCCTCCAGCCAGAACGTGCCCAGTTTGGCGCATGCGGCGCGGATCGCGTTGACCTCGGCGTGGGCGGTCGGATCGTTGTCGCGGATTACTGTGTTGGTTCCGACGGCGATCAACTCATCGCCGCGGATCACGCACGCGCCGAACGGTCCGCCGTGTCCGGCCCGCATCGACCGCTGCGCCTCTTCGACGGCAAGGCGCATAAGATACTCGATTCGCTGTGGCGAAAGGCCCATCGCTACCCCTCCCTGCGGGTCCGTCCGTCGGTCAGCCGGATCGTCCGATCCGCGGTCCTCGCGATCTCCTGGTCGTGAGTGACCATCACGATCGTCTGTCCGCCGCGGTGCAGGTTCATCAGCACCTGGATGATCTGCCGTCCGGTGGTCGCGTCGAGGTTGCCGGTCGGTTCGTCGGCGAACAGCACCACCGGCTGGTTCATCACCGCCCGGACGATCGCCGCCCGCTGGCGCTCGCCGCCGGAAAGCTGGCTGGGCAGATGATGGGCCCGATGGGCCAACCCGAACTGCTCGAGCAAAGCCATGCCCGTCTCTTCCGACCGGTCGGCCTTCGAGAGCCAGGCGACCACGCTGGAACCCACCAGTTCCGGCATCAGCACGTTCTCCAGCACCGTCAGTTCCGGCAGCAGGTGGTAGAACTGGAACACGAAGCCGAACCGGCGGTTGCGAAGCTGATTGCGATAGGACTCATCGGCGGCGAAGACGTCCACGCCCTCGAAGGTCACCTGCCCCTGATCCAGCGTATCCAGCGCGCCGAGCACGTGCAGCAGCGTGCTCTTGCCGCTGCCCGAAGCCCCGACCACCGCCAGAAACTCGCCCTCGACCACCTCCAGATCCACCCCCTTGAGCACGGGCACCTCGATCTGCCCGAGCCAATAGCTCTTGTGGATATCGCGGGCCTCAAGGATGACGTTCGCGTGCTTACTCATAGCGCAAAGCCTCGACCGGGTTCATCCTCGCCGCGCGGATGGCTGGGATGATCGCCCCGACCACCGACGCCGCCGTCGCCACGATCACGATGTTCACCGCGTCCTCGAATTTCACCTGGTCCGGGATCAGGTCGAACACGTAGACCTCGCGATCCCACACCCGCCAGCCGAACACCTGCACCACCCAATCGTGAATCTCGTTGATGCTCCGCACCACCCGCCAGCCCAGCACCGAACCGACCAGCGAACCGACCAGCCCGATCACGCCCGCGTACGCCAGAAACACCAGCGCGATCTGCGTCGCCGACGCCCCGATGCTCTTGAGGATCCCGATGTCCCGCGTCTTTTCCACCACGATCATGTAGAACACGCACAGCACCATGAACACGGTCACGATGCTGATGATCCCGAACAGGATCATCATGAGCTGCTTTTCCGTCTCGACCGCGGCGATCCGCTTGCGGTTGTAGCTTTCCCACGTGTAGACCTCGACGCGACTCAGCAGGTTGTACGGGTCCTCGAACTCCGCTTGGTAGGTCTCCCAGAGGTACCAGATGCCGTTGCGCAGCTCTTCGAGGTTGACCCCTTCCTTCAGCCGGATCTGGATCTGGTGGGCCCGCGCGGGAACTGTCCCGCCGTCCTACAACTCCTGCTCTTCCATGTACAGCATCTTCTGGAGCGTGTTGAAATCGACGTACACGCTCCGCTCGTCGATATCGAACACGCCGGTCCGGGCATCGTCGATGATGTAGAACTTGCGGACCACCGACGGGTTGGTCGCCCGCAGCACGCTGCCCCTGGGGCTGACCGGAACGACGGTCAGCGTGCAGGTCGACCAGTAGTCCACGAGCCGATGGTAATTGCCGTCCGGATCGCGCCACGCCAGAATGTCCAAGCCGTAGATGAGTCCCGGAAGCTCCTGGGCGTTCGGATCGCCCGGCGGACGCACCTCCTGGTCCAGCTTCACCGCCGACGGGTCCACCTTGTACCGCGTCAACCCCTTGGCGAAGTCGCTCACCGCGATCTTGCCCGCCAGGTCGATGCCCACCGCGCTGACGCCGGCCGTGATCGTCCCGCTCTGCGTGTACGTCCCCGAGACGTTCAGCAGACCATACGTGTAAATCACCGGTGTGGCCACCTCGACGTACTCGCTGAGCGCATCGCTCTGGAGCACTCTGATGAACTCCGCATAGTGCGGGAATCCCCGCATCCCGTCGCCTTCGAGGATGATATCGCCCATCAGCCCGTGCGTCGCCCGACGGATGTTCTCAGCGAACCCGCCCATGATGCTGATGATGATCAGCAGCATCGCCGTGCACAGCGTCACCGCGGCCAATGAGAACAACGCGATGCGCTTCTTCTCCAGCAGCCGAACGGCTGAGAACCACACGAACTGCCGCCAGCTCGAGCGCCCTTGCAGCGTCCGCCAGCTTAGGACCATCAATCCCGCCGCCACGATCGCCGCCAGAAGCCCCAACGCCCCCTGCAGCCACGCGTTGTTGGTCCACACGCCGCGCAGCGGCTCCTGGGCCAGCAGCGTCGTGTA
>Ga0123329_1002010_pt1 | contig 18388 bp, 12 predicted proteins | sample BioC12SIPDNA_FD_89703 | JGI IMG/M metagenome (GOLD analysis project Ga0123329, IMG submission 89703) | Anaerobic biogas reactor microbial communites from Washington, USA - Biogas_R1_B C12 SIP DNA | ecosystem: Engineered > Bioreactor > Anaerobic > Unclassified | place: Washington, USA | collected...
CCTCTCCATTCTCGCTAGGTTTTTGTATTGTATTTTCGTTTATGTTTCGATTTTGTGACACACGACTGGCATTCCTCGTTCGCACGCTCGCACGGCACCTTATGCGCTTGCGGATTACCCCATCTGGCATTCATAATGTCGCTCATGCCGCCGCCCAACGGTTGAGTGCGGCCGTGCGTGGTCCAGCCGTGCTGAGAGGTGATTCGTGAGCGGGGACTTTGTCAGACATGCTCGGACGATGTCGTTGTTGACCATGGCCAGTCGGCTGCTGGGCGTGGTGCGTGATGCGGCGTTGGCCTTTGCGCTGGGCACGTCGTTGCCCATGGACGCCTTCAGCGTGGCGTTTCTCATTCCGAACCTGTTCCGCCGGCTGTTCAGCGAGGGGGCCCTCTCGGCCGCATTTCTGCCGGTCTTCACCGGCCTGGACGAGCAGGGCGACCGCCCGGCGGCCCAGCGGCTGGCGAATCTGGCCATCACGCTGCTGGTGGCCATTCTGGCGGCGCTGGTGCTGGCGGGCGAGGGCATTATCCTGGCCTGGCGCACCCTGGGCGATCCGTCGCCGCGGCTCGGGCTGACCCTGGGCCTGACGGCCGTCATGCTCCCCTTCGCCATCGGCATTTGCCTGGTGGGCCTGCTCCAGGCGATTCTGAACGTGCGGGGCCATTTCGCCATGCCGGCCGCGGCGCCGGTGCTCCTGAACGTCCTGGTGATCGTCGCGGCAGTGCTGGCCGCGCCGCTCGTGGGCGACTCGAAGGTCGCCCGGGTCTACGTCGTCGCAGCGAGCGTGCTGGCGGCCTCCGTGGCGATGGTGGCGGTCCAGGTGCCCATGCTGCGACGCCACGGCCTGCACTACCGGCCGGCGTGGGACCTGGCGTCGCCGCACTTGCGGCAGGTGGCATCGCTGATGCTGCCGATGATGCTCGGTCTGGGCGTGGTGCAGTTGAATGTGCTGATGGATCGCGTGATCGCGCTGGGGCTGAGCGGCTCGATCGGCGCCGACGGCCGCGAGATCACGGAGTTTCATCTCCTCGGCCGCACGATCGCCTATCCGATGCGTCAGGGGGCGGCGTCGGTGATGTACTACGCGCAGCACCTGTACCAGTTGCCAATGGGGGTGTTCGTGGTGGCCATCGGGACGGCGATCTTCCCGGCGCTGTCGCGGCACGCCCACCACGGGGACCACCGCGGCCTGGCCGAGACGCTGAACCGCGGCCTGCGGGTGGCGACGTTCATTGCCCTGCCCTGCACGGTGGGCCTGATGCTGGTGGCCGAGCCGCTGGTGCGCGTGATGTTCGAGCGAGGGCGGTTCTCGCCGGACGACACGCCGCGCGTGGCCATGCTGACGTGCGTGTACACGGCGGGGCTGGCCGGCTATGCGACGCTGCACCTGGTGACGCGGGCCTTTTTCGCCCTGAAGGAGACGCGGCTGCCGGTGAAGCTGTCGGCGGCGGCGGCGGGGCTGAACCTCGTGCTGAACCTGGTGCTGATCTGGCCGTTCGGCGTGCAGGGACTGGCCCTGGCGACGGTCATTGCCGCGGCAGCGCAGGTGCTCGCGCTGGTGCTGCTGCTGCGGCGTCGGATCGGCCGTCTGGGTCTGCGCCGCTACGTGGCGGGGCTGCTGCGCACGTCGCTGGCCACGGGGGCCATGGCCGCAGCCGCCTGGGCCGCCATGCGCGCCGCCGCATGGACCGGCTGGGAAGGCGATTCGACGCGGCAGGCGGTGGTGACGGTGGTGGCCGGAGTGGTCTCCGGCGCCGCGGCCTTCGTGGCCGCCGCCAGACTGATGCGCATGAGCGAACTGAGCGAAGCCCTGAGCCGGGGGCGGAGCTGACCTATGCGACGCCTATCGAGGCAACCGCTTCGGTATGCGCGTCGGGCATCTCGTCCCATGTGCGTCCGTCGAGCAACCGCCCAGCCCGTTTCTTGCGGACTCCGCCCCACTGCTTGAAGAAAAAGGGCACGTCCGCGTCCAGACACTGATCGCGGATGTCCGTGACCCAGGCCTGATCCATGGGACGCGCGCCGGGGCCCGACTCGCCGCCAACAACCACCCAGTGAATCCCATCAAGATCCAGTTGCGGCAAGGGTCCGAGCAGGGGTTCGATCGAAAGGAATCTGACGGCAGCATGCACTGAGCGCAGGAGGTCGATGCGGTAAGCACAGTCGGCATTCTCGACGGTGACTCCCATCCAGACGTTCGGCCCCCAGTCGAGAGCAGGGGCAAGCTCGGCAAGACGCTCGGCGCGTTTGGTGAGCACCTGATAGGTGTGCCAGTCGGCTGTGCGCATGGTATGGAATACGTCATGAATGAACCGCACCGACACTTTCTCGTGGAACAGGTCGCTCATGGAATTGACGAAGATCATCTGCGGCTTCCGCCAAGACAGAGGCAGGTCGAGCACGTGGGGATGGGTCGTCACTCGAAACCCGTTGCGGTAGTTGGGCTGCCCCATGGCCTTCAATCGTCGCGTCATGCGTTCCGCATAGCAGTGAGCGCAGCCGGCACTGATCTTCGTGCAGCCCGTGACCGGATTCCACGTGGACTCAGTCCATTCGATAGCAGAGTTGGCACCCATTCACAGATTCTCCAGAAGGTGTGATGCAATACGAACGGCTATCTCGGCGGCCGTGCCTCTCCTGTTACTCGCAGCGAAGAACAACTGGAACAGCGGCGAGCCCTTGCTGTTGCAGAGCACCCGAGGCTTCTCGGCCACCTTGGCAAAGACGCCTCTGAGACGCTCCAGGTAGAAGTCGCGTATACGGTCAAAGTCACCGGCTTTCGTGACCTTCTCAAACGACTGGCCCAGGATGTCATCCTCCCGCCTCGTCTGATAGAACCTCTCGAACCACTCGTCGGTACCGAAGATGCGGCCCAAGGCGGAGCGATGAACCTTACGAGAATCCCGGGAAAGCAACCGATTGACGGCCATGAGAGGAAACAGTATCCAGACATCAATCGCCTGGGTTCTGGCAATGGCCTCGATGGTCGCCCACTCCACCTCGGTAGCAAATGGATCGATGAAGACAACCGCACGAGCGCCGACCCAACTCTGGTTCGTGCAGAAGTCACGCAGAAAAGCATTGGCGTCCGACTGGATGACCTGAATACAGCCCTTCTTGTCCGGATGGTCCTGGCCGAGTTTGCCAAGTTCTGAGACCTTGGCCGCATCGGACTCCACGAAGATGTACCGGTGAAACGCCGGCTCTGTCTCCAAGGCGAGTTTCGCCGATCCTTTCAGGAATCCCTGCGACTCGTCCTGATCAGTCTCCTGAAACAGGTCCGGCATCCGAGACCGTGAGCGACGCTGTTGCCTGTACCCTGTTCCCGCGAAGGCATCAACGTAGATGCGGGTGAAGGGTTGCTTCTTCAACGCCGTATTGTAACTTGAAAGGTACTCGGCCAAGATGGCGAGTTTCTGCTCGGTCCAACTGCCGCCAAACAACTGCATCTGGTCGTTCGTCATGGTCGCTCCCGCCTCGTCACCTCCATCATTCTATCGGCATCTACTCCCTCTGCCACTTGTATTTCATGATGCCGCCGGTGTCCTGGGCGACGTAGGCGTGGTGCTGGTCGTCGAGGGCGAAGCCTTCCTGGTTGTCGCCGGGGAAGGCCCAGGTGCGGACGACGGCGCCGTCGCGTTTGACCTCGAAGAGGGTGTCGGTGCTGTCGCTCAGGACGTAGAGGCGGTCGCGGGAACCGTCGTAGCAGACAGCCGAGAGGTCCACCGTGCCAAGGTCGATCATGCGGACGATCCTGCACGCGGGCTCGTCGCCCTTGCCGCCGCTGACCAGCGGCACCTCGACCTCGAACAGGGCCGAGACCTCGCCGGAGGTCGTCCGGTTCATGCACTGATGGGCCACGATGAACGTGCCGCCCTCGGGGTGCCTGGGGTCGGGGATGAACGTGATGCCTTCGATGCCGTCGCCGCCGGGTTTCATGACGGTCTTGCCCTCGAAGGTCCGCTCGACGGCGAAGGTGCGCCGGGTGGCCAGCGTCTCGGGGTCGATCTCGAGGATCTTCTCCTCTCCCTCAACGGCGACATAGACCATGCCGGTGACAGGATGGACGGTCACGTCCTCGTAATCGCGCCACTTCTTGCCGCGAAGTTGCCGCACCATGGTGCCGTCGCTACGCATTTCGCAGACGTGGCCTTCGTCGCTGACCACGAAGAGGGTTTGCCGCTTGCCGTGCCAGGCGATGCCGGAAGGTTCGGGCCAGCGGTTGCCATCGATGTTGGCGATCCACTTGCCGGGGAAGGGTTCGCGGGCGACGAGGTCGCGCCTGGCGCCGTCGGAGGCGACCACCGCGGCCAGGGTGAGTCCGAGCGCAACGGCCAGCACCACGATGGCCACTCGTCGCATGGCTGTCCACCTCCCGATCCGTTGAACCCGCCCGGGGCGTCCCGGGTGCTGCCTCAAAGGCGTGCCGCCCGCACGTATTCATTATAGGGTGTCACACGAGGACCTCCAGGGATTTCGCGCCATTGGACGACGCAAGCGGCAATCCCCATGCGACACATGCCAGAACCTTGACTCGGCGTGCGTGTTCTGGTAGAGTCAAGTGCTTTTTGAGGCCCGTGTATGGTCGGCAGTGGGCCACGGACCCGGAAGAGTCACCGTCGTCTTTGTATCGCGAGGTAACCGTGAGCACGGAAAAGGATGGAAGTAGTACGGGCAGTCCGGTCATGGCCATTCTGGAGTCGCGACTGGACAAGGCGAACCTGTCGAAGTTGCTGGCGCTGAAAAACCCGGCGATGCACAAATTCGTAGCCGACGCACTGGAGCTCTGTCGGCCGGACTCGGTGTTTGTCTGCACGGACTCGGCCGAGGACGTGGCCTATATTCGGGATCAGTCGGTCGCCCGGGGCGAGGAAGCCCCCCTGGCGACCCGCGGCCACACGATCCATTTCGACGGCCAGAGCGACCTGGCCCGCGACCCGGGGAGCACCAAGTACCTGGTGCCGCGCGGCGTGGTGTTCAGCAACAAGCTGAACCACGAGCCGAAGGAAGACGGGCTGTCGTATGTGCGTGATCTGCTGACCGGCGCAATGGCCGGCAAACAGGCCCTCGTGCGGTTCTTCTGCCTGGGACCGACAAACTCCTCGTTCGCCATTCCGTGCGTGCAGGTGACCGACTCGTTCTACGTGGCCCACAGCGAGGACCTGCTGTATCGCCGGGGGTACGAGGAGTTCAAGCGGCTGGGCGGATCGTCGAAAGGGTTCTTCAAGTTTCTGCACTCGGCCGGCGAGCTGGAGCACAATATCTCGAAGAACGACCACAAGCGGGCGATCCGGATCGACCTGGAAGACAGCGTGGTCTACAGCGTCAACACGCAGTACGCCGGGAACACGGTGGGCCTGAAGAAGCTGGCGTTGCGTCTGGCGATCAACAAGGCGTCGCGCGAGGGGTGGCTGGCCGAGCACATGCTGCTGATGGGCGTTCACGGGCCGAAGGACCGCGTAACGTACCTTGCGGGGGCGTTTCCGAGCGCCTGCGGCAAGACGTCCACGGCGATGATTCCGGGCGAGACGATCATCGGCGACGACCTGGCGTACCTGCGTCTGGTCGGCGGCACGTGCCGCGCGGCCAACGTCGAGGCGGGCATCTTCGGCATCATCCGCGACGTGAACGCGGCGGCCGACCCGGTCATCTGGAAGGTGCTGACGGAGCCGGGCGAGGTGATCTTCTCGAACGTGCTGGTCAAGGACGGAACGCCCTACTGGGAAGGCGATGGTCGTGAGGTGCCGGAGTCGGGCACAAACTACGCCGGCCAATGGCGTAAGGGCATGAAGGACGCCGAGGGCAAGCCGTTGCCGCACAGCCACGCCAACAGCCGCTACACGATCGCGTTGCGGTCGCTGGCGAACCTGGACGCCGAGTACGACAATCCGGAGGGCGTGCCGGTGTCGGGGGTCATCTACGGGGGCCGCGACAGCGACACGTGCCCGCCGGTGTGCGAATCGTTCGACTGGGCGCACGGCGTGATGACGATGGGCGCGAGTCTGGAGTCGGAAACGACCGCGGCCATTATCGGCAAGACGGGCGTCCGCCGATTCGACCTGATGAGCAACATCGACTTCCTGAGCATGCCCCTGGGCCGGTACATTCAGAAGCACCTGTCGTTCGGCGGCAAGGCGTCGCCGGCGCCGCGCATCTTCTCGGTGAACTACTTCCTTCGCGGCTCCGACGGCAAGTACCTGACGGGGATGCTGGACAAGAAGGTCTGGGTCCACTGGATGGAGCGTCGCGTTCACGGCGAGGCTGAGGCCATCCGCACGCCGATCGGCCTGATTCCGCGCTACGAGGACGTGGCGTCGCTGTACAAGGAACTGCTCGGCAAGGAGATCAGCCGCGAGCTGTATGTGCAGCTCTTTTCGATCCGCTGCGGCAAGTTGATCGAGAAAATCGACCGGATCGAGAAGATTTATCGCAGTGAGATCGACGTTCCCGACGTTCTATACAAGACCCTGGCCGATCAGCGGCAACGCCTGGTGTCGTTGCAGAAAGAGGTCGGGGACGTGGTTTCCCCGGAGGTTCTCGCGGCGCGTCGGTGATCTGGCGCGGCGGAGGCGTCGGCAAGCCGGCGACCGAGTGCCTGTGGACATGGCAAACGGGAGGCCCACTCGGGTCTCCCGTTTTTGTTGGCACCGTCAGGCGGCCGCAGCGGAGCTGAGAGGGCAAGCGGATTGTCTGCGAAAGAACCCGTAGACAGCGGCGGACGGTTGCGTGATAATGAAGCCCTGCCCTTTCGGCGGGCAAATTGCGGAAAGCGCGGCCCTGAGGGCCGATTGTGTGGTTTACTGACGGGTAGGCCCATCCTCTGAACAATGGCAGGTGGCGATGTACCCGAGGGATTTCATGCGAGTGCGGTGCGTGTTGCTTGTGACGGCGGCCCTGGCGGCCTGCCCCGGATGCCGGCAGTGGTACGCCGCCGACGCGGATCGGCAGGTGTATGCCACGCTGAAGGACGAGCACAAGCACGAGTTCGGTTACGAGCGCCCGTTCACGATAGACGACGGCCCGTCGCGGAACCTCCACATGACGGCCGAGCAGATTCTGGGCGAATTGCCGTTGGCGCCGGCGCTGCCGGAGATGATGGCCGAGAGCGAACTGGCCCGGAGCAAGTCGCCGTTGCGGCAGATGGATCTGGCGACGGCCCTGACCCTGGGCAAGCGCAACAGCCGCGGCTTCCAGACGCAGAAGGAGTCGGTCTTCACGGCGGCGTTGGACTACACGACGCAGCGTCACGTCTTCGAGCCGCAACTGGGCCTGACGGGCGACGTGATCCGCGCCAAGGACGGCGCCGGCGGCGAGGACCAGCTTCGGACGTTGGCGACGGGGAGCAACTTCACGCTGTCGCAGCGTCTGACGACGGGGGCCCTGGTGGCGTTGGACCTGGGCTTGACGGGGCTGAAGTATCTGAACGACGAGTTCGGGACGACGCTGGAGAGCGCGTTGAGCGTGTCGGTGGAGCAGCCGCTGTGGCGCGACGCGGACCGCCTGGTGGTGGCCAACCAGTTGATTCAGTCGCAGCACAACGTGGTGTACCGGCTGCGCGAGTTCGCTCGGTACGAGAAATCGTTCTGCGTGGACGTGGCGACGCGGTACTACAACGTGCTCCAGCAGTTGGACGTGGTCCGCAACGAGTGGGACAACTACAACAACCTGGGCACGAACCTGAAGCGATCGACGGCGTTGGCCGAGGCTGGGCGGCTGCCGATGTTCGAGGTGGACCAGGCGCGTCAGGACCATTTGCGTGCCCACAGCCGGTACCTCAGCGCCCTGGAGGATTACGAGCGTCAGCTCGACGGGTTCAGGGTGTTCCTGGGTCTGCCGACGGATGCGCCGGTGGTGCTGGACGGCAACGATCTGGCAGCGCTGGCGGCAGCGGGCATCGCGGAGCAGGCGCGGATCGGCTACGAGGACGCGATGGCGGTGGCGTTGTCGCGTCGTCTGGACCTGAAGAACGCCCTGGGGCGGATCGAGGACGCCGAGCGCGACGTGACGGTGGCGGCCGACGCCCTCAAGGGAGACGTCCGCCTGGTGGGCGGGATGAACGTGCGGAGCATGCCGCCGGCCCACGCCGGGCGGTTCATGTTCCACGAAGGGCTGTACGAGTTCGGCCTCGAGGTGGACCTGCCGCTGGACCGGCTGAACGAGCGGAACGCGTACCGATCGAGCCTGATCGATTACGACACGACGCTGCGGTCGTACATGGAACAGGTGGACACGATCAAGCAGTCGATCCGGCAGTCGCTGCGTCAGCTTCGGACGACGCAGCAGACGTATGAGATTCAGAAGAACAGCGTGGAGCTGGCCCAACGCCGGGTGAGCAGCACGCAGAAACTGCTGGACGCAGGCCGCGCCGACACGCGCGACGTGCTGGATTCGCAGGACGCCCTGGTGACGGCGCAGAACGCGCTGAGCCAGGCCCTGGTGGCGCACCGGATCGCGCGGCTGGAGTTCCTGCGCGACATGGAATTGCTGGAAGTGGACGAGCGAGGACAGATTCATGAAGGACGCCTCGATGGACACAACGAAACAGGCGGCGCTGCGAGCCGGATTGACGAGGGGCTCTAGCGGCCGCCGCGGCAAAGGCAAGGTCGTCGTGCTGCTGCTGACGGTCGGAGCCGTGATTGGCAGCGTGGCCTGGTGGCTGAACGCCAAGGGCGCCGAGGATCCCGAGCGCGCCGTCTCGGGCGGCACGTCGGTGGTGCGCCGCGGCGACCTCGTCGTCACGGTGACCGAGGGCGGCAACCTCCGCGCCAGGAAGAGCACCGACATCCTCAACAAGGTTGAGGGCACATCGACCATCATCGAACTGGTGCCCGAGGGCACGCAGGTGCAGCCGGGCGACGTGCTGGTGAAGCTCGACGCGGCCGACCTCCAGGAGAAGCTGATCAGCGAGGACGCCCAGCTCCAGACGCTGAAGGCGAGCTACCTGGCCGCCGAGGAGGCGCTGGCCATCCAGCTCAGCACGCGGGAAAGCGAGCTGAAGAAGGCAGAGCTGAACGAGACGTTCGCCAAGATGGATTTCGAGAAATACCGCGACGGCGACTGGCCGCAGCAGAAGAAGACGGCCGAGTCGGAGATCAAAGTGGCCGAGCAGGAGCTTGTGCAGGCGCAGAACCGCCTGAAGTACACGATCGACCTGGAGAAGGACGGCATCGTCACGCGGGAGGAACTGGAGAGCGACAAACTATCGGTCACCCGGGCGGAGATCGACAACGAGAAGGCGAAGGAGTCGTTGCGGCTGCTGGAGCAGTACGACTACCCGAAGCAGATGGCCAAGCTCAAGAGCGACTGGGACGAGGCGATTGCGGAGCGTGAGCGCGTCCAGCGCCGCCAGGACAGCGAGGTGGCCCAGAAGGAAGCCGACCGCACCGCCAAGAAGGCCAACTTCGAGATCCAGGATGCCCGCGTCAAGAAGCTACGCGAGCAGATCGCCTACACGACGGTCACGGCGCCGCAGGCGGGCATGATCGTGTACTGGACGCCGGGCAACCGCTGGAGCGACCAGCGGCCTCCGGAAGTGGGCGGCACGGTCCGCCACCGCCAGACGCTGATGACGCTGCCGGACGTTTCGCGGATGGAGATTGACGTGAAAATCCACGAGTCGCAGATCGACCGCGTGGCGGCCGGTCAGCCGGCGACGATCAAGATCGACGCGTTTCCGGAGCGGACCTACACCGGCACGGTGACGCCCGAGATCGGCGTCATGGCCGACAGCCAGCGATGGTTCAACCCCGACGTCAAGGTCTACAACGTCGTCGTGGGCATCGACCAGACGACCGAGGGCCTGAAACCCGGCATGAGCGCCCAGGTGGAGATCGTCTGCAACGTGATCCGGGACAAGCTCCTGGTGCCGGTGACGGGCGTGCACGTGCTGCGCGGCCAGACGGCGGCCATCGTGAAGAAGGGCAACGCCCTGGAAATCCGTCGCGTGAAGGTCGGCGCGACCAACGACAAGGACGTGATCATCGAAGAAGGGCTGGCCGAGGGCGAGATGGTGATGCTCTACGAGCCGGACGTCATGCCGACGATCCCGTGGGAAGAGCCCAGGAAGGAGGCTCAGGATGTGCCGGCGGCCGCGGACAACGTCTCGGCGCCCGCGGCGCCTGCCGCGCAGGGGATGAACGGCAACGCCCCGGAAGGCTCGTCGTCGCGGCAGGAGAAAGCCGGCGGCGAGCCGGGCGCCGGCGCAGCGTCGCAGCCCGCTGGCGAGGCCCGAGCACCTCGCGCGAATCGCCGGCCGCGCAACGCCTCGCCGCGAGCCGACGGAGGCGCTCCGTGACTCTGGCCGAGGTCCGCAATCTCTGCAAGAACTACCGCGTCGGTCCCGAGACCGTTCACGCCCTGCGCGACGTGTCGCTGGTGTTCGACGAAGGCAGCTACACGGCCGTCATGGGCCACAGCGGTTCGGGCAAGTCCACGTTCCTGAACCTGCTGGGGTGCCTGGACGTGCCGACCTCGGGGCAGTACCTCCTGGGCGGCCAGGACGTGGCACAGATGGACGACGACGAGCTGAGCGACGTGCGCGGCCGGTACATCGGCTTCGTGTTCCAGAGCTTCAACCTGATTGCGCAGCTCACGGTGCAGGAGAACATCGAGTTGCCGCTGTTCTACCAGGGCGTGCCAGCGCACCTTCGCCGCGAGAAGGCCGATCAACTGGCCGTCGAGGTCGGGCTCGCCGAGCGGCTGCGGCACCGACCGAGCGAGTTGTCGGGCGGCCAGCAGCAGCGCGTCGCCATCGCGCGCAGCCTGGCCAACGATCCACTGATCATTCTGGCCGACGAGCCGACGGGCAACCTCGACTCGGCGACGCAGCACGAGATCATGGCCCTGTTCGGGCGACTGAACGCGCAGGGCCGCACCATCATCATGGTGACACACGAAGACGATGTGGCGGCCTGTGCCAAGCGCGAGGTGCATCTGAGCGACGGCCACATTGATCGCATTACCGAACACTGAGGAGAGAGCGACAGCGGCCGGCAGGATGCCCCGCCGCGTCAGGCAACGTCATGCTGCCCTACAAGAGCCTCGAAATCATCCGCCTCGGCCTGCGCAGCCTGAAGCAGCACGCGCTGCGTTCGCTGCTGACGATGCTGGGCATCCTGTGCGGCGTCAGCGCGGTGATTTCCATGCTGGCCATCGGCGAGGGCACGAGCCAGGAGACCCAGGAGCAGTTCCGCCGGCTCGGGGCCACGAACATTCTGTTGCGCAGCATCAAGCCGACGGACGTCGCCTCCTCCAGCGGCAGCCGCGCGATCGAGTATGGCCTGCGATATGCCGACGCCGAACGGATCGAGAGCACCTTGGCGCACGTCGAGGTCGTCGTACCGCAGCGGCGCATTTCGCGCACGGTGCGGTACCTTCACCGCTCGGTGAGGGCCGACGTAGTGGGCACCGTGCCGTGGTCGTCGGACCTGGCCCACGCGGACCTGGCCGGCGGGCGGTTTCTGACCGAGCTGGACGAGCGGCGGCAGTACAACCATTGCGTGCTGGGCAGCGAGGTAGCCGCGCAGCTCTTCGGCTACGAGGAACCCGTCGGCAAGGCCATCCGGATCGACTCGTCCTACTATCGCGTGGTCGGCGTGATGGCCCATCGCAGCACCCCGGGGGCCTCGGCCAGCGGTGGCGGCAACGGCGAGGCCAGACAGGCCGACGCCAACCTGGAGATCTACATTCCCCTGTCCGCCGCCCGGACCCGGTTCGGCGAGACCATCATGAACATCGAGTCCGGAAGCCAGTCCGTCGAGACGGTCGAGCTTCACGAAATCCAGGTCCGCTGCGACGACGTGTCCCAGGTGCTCGAAACCTCGCGGGCCGTGCGAGCCATGCTCGAACGGTACCACAAGAGCACCGACTACACGATGACGGTGCCGCTGGAGCAGATTCGCGCCGCCGAAGAGGCCGGCCGCCGGTTCAGCATCATGCTCGGCGCCATTGCCGCCATCAGCCTCCTGGTCGGCGGCATCGGCATCATGAACATCATGCTCGCCAGTGTCACCGAGCGCACGCGCGAGATCGGCGTTCGTCGCGCCCTGGGCGCCAAGAAACGCGACATCATCATGCAGTTCCTCGTCGAGACCGTCGTCATCTCGTTCCTCGGCGGCCTCATCGGACTGGCCGCCGGGTACTTCATCGCCTGGGGCATCGAGTACTTCGCCGACCAGAAGACCGTCGTCACAGCCTGGTCGCTCCTGGTCTCGGTCTCGATCTCCCTGGCCATCGGCCTGGTCTTCGGCATCTACCCGGCATCGCGCGCCGCGCAGCTCGACCCGATCGTCGCCCTGCGACACGAGTGACCGTCGCTCATCCGACTGCGCGTCCACAGCCACCTACGGTGCGTGCAGGACACTCTCACACCGACGGCACCAGGTGCTCGCGTCGCCGGGAGCCGTCCGTGACGACGATCCGCACGAGTTGGTCGAGACCGTCGTCGAACCGTTCGATCTCGGCGACGCGCCACACCGGGCCTGCGCCGAGCGGTTGGTACAGGGCGACGAAGTCCGCCTGCGTCGCGCGCACACAGAGGGCAAACATCTCGCGGCCGCCCTCGGACCAGTCGCTGGCCACGGGCCACGAGCCGCGGATCGCGCGGCCACTCCGTCCGGCCGACACGTCGGCCCGAAATGCCGCACTCCCCTGCCGCCACATCAGCGACAGCCGCCCGTCGCGCGCCTCGGCTGCTCCGACATCCCGCAGCACGCCGTAGCCGGCCATGTCTTTGCCCTCAGGGTACACCGCCGCCGCGAACGCCAGCCCGCACTCGGCCGGCCCGTCGCTCCGCGGGTGGACAAGCCAGTCCCAGGCGTGCTCGTCGTCGGATGCGGTCTGGAACAGGTCCAGGCAGTACTCGGGCGTGACCGCGACACTGCGTGCCATGCGCACGCCGTCGTACAGCCTGCCCTCTCGGTCCGTCATGGTCGCGGTGCAGCAGCCGGGAAGGTCCTTCAGCTCCGTCACCGGCACCGGCCGCCGCAACGTCGCGCGGTCGCGGCCGTCCATCACAACGGTGTTATGGGCCAGCACGGTCCGGTTGAACGCGGCTTGAATCGAGGCGGAGAACCCGTGGGCCTCGACGGCCCGGCTCTCGACGTCCTCGACCCACAGCCGCCCGGCAGCGAACACCTGGAGACTCATCGCATCGTTGTGATGATGTACGCCCGAGAGGTCGCCGGCCAGCACCGCCGCCACGCCGCCGGGCTGCCCCGAGGGCTCCAGTTCCCAATAGTCGCGCCCGGTCCGGCTCGTCAGCAGCGCGTAGCCGTGCTCGATCCAGAATCGCGAACGTCCCATGGGCGGCTCGGCCGGTTCGAGACGATCGGCGCCCAGCAACAGGGCCGCGGCCGAACTGCGCGGCCCGCCCTGCCGCAGCAGCCACGCATACCGCGGGTCGCCGTAGACCGCGAAGGCCGTTTCGTAGTACGCCTGGCATCGCGCCGCCAGGGGCCGACGCTCCGCGTAGCAATCGCCCACGGGCGCCAGCATGCCGTTGGGCAGCAGCAGCCCGAGCGGCGCGTCGAACATCTGCTTCAGTGTGCGGCCGTTGGCGCACGTCTGGCGATAGTAGTCGCGGCCCAGGCGCGGACAGTGCCGCACGAGTTCCGCCAGCATCAGGAGCCCCTGGAGCGTCGCGTAGTGGTAGAGCGTGCTGGACTCGTAGCACAGACCGTCGTCGCGCGTCGCGCCGACGAGCATCTCGCCGAAGTGCCGCGGGCCATCGAGCACCTCGTCCACCCAGTCCTGCCGGTCGAGCGCCAGGGCCAGCGCCAACTGGCCGTAATGGTGAAAGACGAAATGGTTGTTGTACGGCATCGGCCGCAGAACCGGATCTGTCAGCCAGTGCCGCGTGGACCAGCGGATGGCCTCGCCGCAATCGGTCATCGCCCGGTCGAGGCACTGCCGCTGGCGGTCGCTGAATCGCCCGGCCAGCACGCTTCGCGCCTCGGCCAGCGCCACGGCCGCACCGCCGTACTGCATCCCGCTGTCGTAATGGCGCACATGGAACCGGAACCGCTCGGCCAGGTGCAGCGTCCAGTCCTGGGCACGGGCCAGGCACCGCTCATCGTCGAACACGGCCCCTGCCCTGAGCAGCACGCTCACGCCCGCCAGCACCCGGTTCAGCGGCCGCACATAGTCGTGGTACCGCACGTACGTCTCGGCGAAGCTGCGGTCCGGATCGGCGTCGTACCACGCACAGTCGAACTCGGGCAACGGGCCCGCGTCGGCCAGCAGCGCATCGGCCTCGCGCCGCAACGCCTCGGCCGCCGGGCGCCACTCGGGCATGGCCACGCGCGCCTGTGCCCGTCGCAACTCGTCCTCGCCAATCAGCAGAAAGCGTCCGACCATCGATGGCTCCTCACTCTGCATCGCCGTACCGTTCCAGGTAGTCCTTCACGCGCACCTTGCGCCGCGTGCTGTCGCTGCTCATGAACCGCACCTTCCCGAACACCGGCCGCTCGGGGCCCCAGGCCCGGTCGTACCGCCCCAGTACCCAGAACACGCCAGAATACGAGTTCGGATCGCAGCCGTCCAGGGCATAGCGGTTGTTCAGCTCGATCATCACCTCCAGGGCCTCCTGCGGCCTTCGGGTCCACTGGAGGATCTTCTTGCCCCAGAGCATCCGCAGATAGTTGTGCATCCGCCCCTCGCGGACAAGCTGCCGCTGGGCGGCGTTCCACAACGGATCGTGCGTGCCGGCCTGTTCGAACTCGGGCAGCCCGTAGCGGTACTCGCGCCGATCGCGGGCGTGCTCGCCCAGCGTCCGGGCCGCCCACGGCGGCAGGCTCTCGTAGCGGTCGTGGTCCTCGCGATGCCAGGCCATGTTGAAGCCGACCTCGCGCCACGTGACCGCCTGGTCGAGAAACGCCTCGGCCGACGCGCCGACACCCCACCACCCCTGGCGGCTGCCTGTGGCCCGACGCGACAGCCGCTCCGGCAACCACCCCTGGCTCTCCAGCACCGCCGCCGCCACCTCGTGGGCCGCAAGGTGTCCCGCGTGCAGGTAGGGCGACAGTCCGCTCGTGGCATCGAGGTCCGGATGGTTGCGGTCATCCGCATAGCGCGGCAACTGCGCGGCGACAAACGCCTTGAGCCGTCGCAGCGCGGCCCGGCGCCCACCTGCGATCGCCGCCGGAGCCACCGCGTGGTCGATCGGCAACGCGGCCAGCGTGGCCCGGTCGCCGCGGAGCAGACTCGCCGAGGCCCGCGGCCACCGACGCGCCACCGACGCCGGCAACGACGTCAACGTCGGCAGCGCGAGCCGCGCGAAAGGGTTGGCCTGCGGGCGCTCGTGCAGGTGCTCGGGCAGTGTGCGCTGAAGCCATCGGCGGAAGGCGTGAGCCGTCGGATAGGCCCGATCCGCCGCCGCGAGCGGCAGTAGTCCGTTGGCGTCCACGCTCTCGACCAGCACAGGGCACCGGGCCGCCAGGCGCGTCGCCAGGGCCCTATGAGCCGCGTCCGGAAACTCGTCGGCCACAACGACGCACGCCTCGGCCCCCAGGGCCGCTGCCAGGGCCTCCCCGTCGCCGGCGCGGCGGTCCACATAGGGATAGTACAGGGCCGGTGCGTCGGCCATCGCGGCAGCGTTGTCGGCCATGCCCTGGAGCACGAAGGCGTGCGAGCGGTCCGTGTCCCATCGGCGGCCGCACGGCAGATGTTCGAGAACGACCAGCGGCCGCCCGAGTTGCCGCGCCCACGCCACCGCCCTGTCCAGAGCGAAGTTCCACCGCGTGCGCCGGTGGGCCGTCATCCAATAGAGCACCCATCGCCCGTCGCCGCGAACGGGCCGGAAACTCGCGTCGCGAATCCGAATCTCTGGAACGGCCGTCACAGAGTCCCCCTTTCCACACCGTCTCCGCGCATCCCCGCCTCTCCCCTTCCAGGAAGAAGTCTCGAACGGACCCGGTCGCGCGGGTGCATCAACACCTCTGGGAAGCAGGTGCCGGATGCCCCTGCCACTCACGGGCAAGATGCCCGTGCCACGGCACACCCAGGTGCCGGGTGCCGTGCCTGCCCCGTCAGGCATGATTGTATCTGTGCGGCCGGATGCGGCATAGAATGTGTTCAATGGGGTGGCTGAACGCCGCAAACGATACGAGGAGGAGAAGGCTGTGACCATCGCCGGAAACGAACGCGACACCCTGAGGCGTCTGGCGTCCCGCGTGGCCGAGGCCGCCGCCGACCCGGCACAGACCCACGTGGCCGACCTGTGGCGGCGGTTCAACCGCCTCGACGCCGCGGGGCCGATGGTGCTCGCGTTTCCCGAGGGCGGCTGGCGCGAACTGGTGCCCGAGTCGCTCTGCGTGTGCTCCGACCCCGTCCTCCGGCAATGGGAGCATCACCTGCGGTGCACCGTGTTCCGCATCAACCAGATCGGCGACGACTGGCCGATCACACGGCGGCTGAGCGTGCGGCCCGTGGTGCGCGTCGGCGATTTCGGGCTCCAGGAGCGGCGCGATCGGACGGACGAGGTCGGTTCGTTCCACTGGGATCCGCCCGTGAAGACCGAGGCCGATTTCGACAAGCTCCACATCCGCTCCGTCGAGGTGGACCGCGCGGAGACCGAGCGACGGCTCGCCCTGGCCGGCGACCTCTTCGGCGACCTGCTCGACGTCCGTCCCGGCGGCATGCTCTGGTGGACCGTCGGCCTGACGCAGGACCTGGTGTTCCTGCGCGGCCTCGACCAGATCATGTTCGACATGTACGACCGGCCGGAGTTCCTGCACCGGCTGATGGCCCTCCTGCGCGACGACATGATGCACCTGATCGACGTCTGCCAGGAGGCCGGCGTGCTGTCTCTCAACAACGGGCCCGACGACTACGTCGGCTCCGGCGGCGTCGGATGCACCGACGAGCTGCCGGCGGCCGACTTCGACGGCGTCGTGCGGCCCAGGGACATGTGGTGCCTCGCCGAGAGCCAGGAGACCGTCGGCGTCGGCCCCGACCAGTTCGCAGAGTTCATCCTGCCGTACCAGTTGCCGCTGATGCGGCGGTTCGGCCTGGTCTGCTACGGATGCTGCGAACCGCTCGACAAGCGTTTCGACATGCTGCTGGAGCACGTGCCGCACCTGCGTCGCGCGTCGGTGTCGCCGTGGTGCGACCGTGAGACCGCGGCCGCAAAGCTCCGCGGCCGCGCGATCTTCTCGTGGAAACCCAATCCGGCCCTGGTCTGCGCTCCGGTCCCGGCGTGGGACGAGGTCGAGCGCGTCACGCGCGACACCCTGCGGATCGCCAAGGGCTGTTGCGTGGAGATGATCCTGAAGGACACGCACACGTTCTGCAACGACCCGACGCGCATCGGCCGCTGGGTCCGCACCGTCCGCCGCATCGCCGAAGAGTTCTAGACCCTGCCTGAAAACCGTAGCGTGGGCATCTTGCCCACAAGTGCCACGGGCAGGAAGGGGCCCATGGAAGGCGTAGACGGCGGGGCCAGGGCCCTGCCACGCACGGGCAAGAGGCCCGTGCCACGATCCATGCACAGCGGGCCGGCCCGCACGCAATCGGACCGACCCGCAGTAACCGTCACGCCGTCATGCGACGACGTGCGTGTTGCGACTTACCGCTTCCGGCGAAGCACCAGGCCCATCAGGCCCAAGCCCAGCAGACCCATCGTCGCCGGCTCAGGAACCACGATGTTCGAGTTCAGGTAGAACGTGCCGACATACGACTCGCCGGGGTTCAACGCCACGTGCTCGGTCCGCGATGCGCCGATGAACTCGCGCGGAGCGCCTGCGATGAACATACTCGCGTAGGTTCCGTTGTTGTCCGCGTTGCCGATGGAATCGGCCGGGTAGTACGCGATGGTGCTGCTGCCGGCCTCGAAGATCAGCCCGGCCGTCATGCCGAGGCCCTGCGACGCGGCGTTGTCGAGCACCGTCGCGCGGCCGTGAAGCGTGTCGGTCGTCACCAGACCCGTCGCGTTGCGATCCACGTTCTCATTGACCAGCCACGGACCGACATCCGTCCCGTTGTTCTGATACCGGTCGGCCATGCCGCTCGTGCCGTCAAGAACATAACCGTCCGCGCCGTGGTACCCCGTCCCCGCGGCCAGGCCCAGCCGCCAGTCCATGAGGTTGTAGGGCTTCGTGGCCGTCGCGCTGATGTTGGTGATCGTGTTCGTCGCCGTCCACGAGGTTCCGCTGGCGTCGCTCATGTTGATCGTGAACCGCGTCACCACACTGAAGGAACCTTCCGTGTGGGCCGCTTCGAACACATAGCGGCTGGCCGACTTCTCGATTTCGGTCCAGCTCGTCATGGTCGAAATGCCGCTCTTCTGGACGATCCACATCCCGTCGCCCAGGGAACTCGTCGGCGAGTAGTTGTATCCGGACGCGTCAACGAAGCGCAGAAACTTCGTGCCGCCCGCCGCGGCCCGGACCAC
>Ga0123329_1002012_pt1 | contig 18386 bp, 14 predicted proteins | sample BioC12SIPDNA_FD_89703 | JGI IMG/M metagenome (GOLD analysis project Ga0123329, IMG submission 89703) | Anaerobic biogas reactor microbial communites from Washington, USA - Biogas_R1_B C12 SIP DNA | ecosystem: Engineered > Bioreactor > Anaerobic > Unclassified | place: Washington, USA | collected...
CAAGGCCGATGGCGTCTTGGTGGCCGATCAGGTGACCGGCGATGAGCTGGGCGTGATGACCACGGGGTTACGGGAGGCGGTGATCGATAGCGCCGGCAGCAGTCCCGGCAAGCCGCATCTCGTGGACTCGCGCATGCGGGTGGGGCTGTATCGGCCCCTCATGCTCAAGCCCAACGCCGCCGAGGCGCTGCGGGCGCTGGGGCGCGAGGCCGAGGATGCGATATCCCTGGAAGAGGCGGGCGCCATCGGTGTGGAGCTGGCTCGCCGAGGGGAGCGCACGGTATTCCTGACGGTCGGCGAGAAAGGCACACTCGTCTGCGACGCTGACCACGCCGAGAGGGTGCCGGCGGTGCCAGTCCGGGGCGAGATCGACGTGGTGGGGGCGGGCGACACCACCATCGCGGCCATCGCGGCCTCGTTATGTGCTGGCGCCACGCCTCTAGAGGCGGCCTCGATCGGCAACCTGGCGGCCTCGGTGACCATCCAGTGCGTCGGGACCACGGGCACTGCGTCGCCGCAACAGATCATGGCGGCCTGGGAGCGGAACCTTCGCTAGTAGACGCTCACGCCTGGAATTGGCTCGCGCTGGCCCAGGATCGGCGTGGGGTGCAGGATATTGAGATCCCACCAGGCGGCCCAGGTGGCGGCCAACTCGCGCCACCGGTAGCGCTGGATGTAGACGTAGGCTCGCTTGTCGGCCGGGACGCCCACGGCGTCGATGCCCAGCCGGTTGGCTGTATAGAGCGCCCGATCGAGGTGGTAAGCCTGCGTGACCAGGACGGCATCTTGGACGCCAAAGATGTGTAGCGCCCGATAGCACGAGTCATAGGTGCGGCGCCCGGCATAGTCGAGGATGATCGCTTCGGCTGGCACGCCAGCGCTGACGGCATATTCTAGCATGGCCTGGGGCTCGTTATACTCCAACCGTGAGTTGTCGCCGCTCATCAGCAACACGCTGACCTTGCCGGCGTGATAGAGCTCGGCTGCGGTGTCGACGCGATCGGCCAGCACCGGCGTGGGGGAACCATCTGCCCAGAGGCCGGCCCCAAACACCACGGCGACGCTACGAGGAGGGACGTCCCCAACGCCATAGACGCGATCAGCAAAGCGGCGTTGGGTCCAGGCCCTTAGCCCGAACGGCCACACGATCAGAGCAATGGCGCCGCATAGGACGGCGACCAGTACCATCATCCACTTGGGCCTACGACGCTGCTGACCATGATCGTTGATCATCATCCTCTCTCGGCGGGGAATTCGTGGTTGGGTTGGTTGCTGTATAGACTCTCCGCGGGGCGCCAGGGTTCCATGGGGGGCGCATCCCGCCTCCGCACGCGGTGTTCCCATACTAGCAGGGAAAGGGGGATGCGGCAATGAGCCAGTCGAGCTCTGGGCGTTGGTTCGAGGATCTGCGGGTGGGTGACGTGGTGATCAGCCCCGCTCGGACGGTGACCGAAGCGGATGTGACGCTGTTTGCGGGACTATCGGGCGACTATAACCCCCTGCATACGGATGCGGTGTTTGCTCAAGCCACGCCCTTTGGCCAACGGATCGCCCATGGGCTGCTGGGGTTGTCGGTGGCCTCGGGGCTGGTGGCTCGGGCGGGCTTGACTGATGCCAACGTGCTGGCCTTTATGGGGCTGACGTGGAAGTTTCGGCGGCCCGTGTTCTTTGGCGATACCATCCGCGTGCGCGCCGAGGTGAAGCACACCCGGGCCATGCCTAGCGCGGGGGGCGGCTTGGTCACGCTCAAGCTGGCGGTGATCAACCAGGACGATGCCGTGGTACAAGAAGGCGAGTGGAAGCTGATGGTGCGTGCACGTGACGGGGCTCCCGGCGACAGCTGCTAGTCGTCGAGTCCGGTCAGCGGCAGCAAGAGGCGCCAGAGCCGCTGAATGGCGCCGCGCCATGTTCGCCGGCTGCGGCTGCGAACGTGAGCCCACCCGTACAGGGCCTTGCGCCCCAACGAGTGCCACCAGGACACCCGTCTGCCAAGCTCGGCGTCGCCCCATTCGAGCAGAGCCGCCGCCCAGGTTAGGCCCGCACCGAACCCTACCAGGATCACCTGCTCGCCGGGCCGGAATCGCCCGCCCTCGGCCGCCTCGCACAAAGCAATGGGCACTGACGCGGCCGAGGTATTTCCAAAGCGCTCCAGGTTGCAAAAGAACCGGCTCTCATCAACCTGGAGCCGCTTGGCGGCCTGAGTAATGATCCGCTGGTTGGCCTGGTGCGGTACAAAGTGGTGAACGTCCTTGACCGGCACCCCCGCTCGTTCGGCTACGCGCTCACAGGCGTCCGCCATGGTCTGCGTGGCAAAGCGGTACACCTGGCGGCCGTCCATGCGGAGGGCGTGCTCCTTCTGGAGCACTGTCTCGGCACAAGCGGGGCGGGCGCTACCCCCGGCGGGCACATACAGCATCCGGCTGCCAGAGCCATCAGAGCCGAGGAGCGTGCTGCGAATGCCTGCCGATCCCTCGGTGGCCCGCAGCAGCACGGCGCCGGCACCATCGCCAAAGAGCACACAGGTGGAACGATCGTCCCAGTCCACCATCCGCGAAAGCGTATCGGCACCGATGACCAGAACCAGGTCGCTCTCGCCTGACGCGATCGAGCGGTGGCCCATCACCAGTGCATAGACAAAACCCGAGCAGCCGGCCCCTAGATCAAAGGCCCCGGCATCGGCCGCGCCGATGGCGTCCTGAACCAGGCATGCCGTGCTGGCCAGGGGATAGTCGGGCGTCGCGGTGGCGACGATGACCAGATCCACCTGGCGCGGATCGGCATCGGCGCGCTGGAGGGCCTGGCGGGCGGCGGTGATGGCCAGCGAGGCGGTAGTGTCTCGCGCTTCGGCAATACGTCGCTCGGCGATGCCCGTACGAGAACGGATCCACTCGTCGGAGGTGTCCATCCTCTCGGCCAGATCCGCGTTGGTGACTACCTGCGTCGGTAGACCCACGCCCCAGCCAACAATGGCGGCACGGCGAGTCAGCTTAGGCCTCCCATCGCCGGAAGGCGAGGCACGCGTTGTGGCCGCCAAAACCGAACGAGTTACTCAAAGCTACGTGGAGGTCGGCGGTGCGAGCAGCGTTGGGCACATAGTCGAGGTCGCAGCCAGGATCGGGGTCGTCCAGGTTCATGGTGGGCGGCAAGACGCCCTCCTGGAGGGCCTTGAGCGTGAAAGCCGCCTCCAAGGCGCCGGCAGCCCCCAACAGGTGGCCGGTGACCGACTTGGTAGAGCTGACGGCAACGTCGTCCGCCGCCGCGCCCAGGGCCGCACGAATGGCGCGGGTCTCGGTGACGTCGTTGAGTGGCGTGCTGGTGCCGTGGGCGTTGATATAGTCGATTTCCTGCGGCGCCAGGCCGGCCTCAGCCAAGGCCAGGCGCATGCAGCGAGCCGCCTCGGCACCATCCTCCAGCGGGGCCGCGATGTGGTAGGCGTCGTCGGTGGAGCCATAGCCAACCATCTCGCCATAGATGCGGGCGCCGCGAGCCTGGGCGTGATCCAGCGACTCCAGGACGAGGACGGCCGCGCCCTCGGCGACGACAAACCCGTCGCGGGCCTTGTCAAAGGGGCGGCTAGCAGCCTGGGGGTCATCGTTGCGCTCCGACAGGGCCCGCATGGCGCCAAATCCGGCGACGCCGATGGGCACGATGCTAGCTTCCGTGCCGCCACAAAGCATGGCGTCGACGACGCCGCGGCGGATCATGGCACCGGCCTCGCCGATGGCGTTAGCCCCGCTGGCACAGGCCGAGGTCACGGCCATATTGGGCCCGCGCAGGCCACAATCAATGGCAACTTGCGAGGCAGCGGCATCGGGCAGAATCATGGGCACCAAGAAAGGGCTGACGCGCTCGGGGCCGCGCGAGAGCAGTACCTCTACCTGCTGGGAGACGGTCGTTAGTCCGCCGATGCCGGAGGCGACCACCGCTCCCATGCGATCGGCGTTGGGTGGCGGGGTGGCGAACCCGGCGTCGGCCATGGCCTCGCGAGCGGCGATCACGCCATAGAGGATGACCGGATCCATGCGCTTGGCCTCGCGCCGGTCGAAATGATCGGTCGGATCCAGGTCTTTGACCTCGCCGGCGATCTGGCTGCGATAGCCCTCGGGATCGAACCGGGTGATGCGCGTGATGCCAGAGATGCCCGCTACCGCTGCAGCCCAGCTGGTCGGCAGATCGTTACCGAGGGGGGACACTGCACCCATGCCCGTTACCACCACGCGAATCGCCATCGACGAACCTCCCGCTACCCACTTGCTCACACTATCGATCAGATAAACACTCGGTCACCCCGATGGTTGCACCGAATCGTGGCCAGACAGGCAGCGCAACGTCGTGCCTAGGGCGGTGTTAGAGCCCACAGACCGTCTACATGAGGAGGATAGATGCTACGCACACCACTCACCGAGCTGCTTGGAATCCAGCACCCCGTCCTGCAAGGGGGCATGGCGTGGGTGGCCACGTGGGAGCTGGCGCTGGCGGTCTCCGAAGCGGGGGCTCTGGGCATCTATGGCGCCGGCAACGCTCCGCCCGATCTGGTGCGCGATCAGGTGAGACAGATCACCCAACGCACCGAACGCCCCTTTGGCCTGAATATCCCGCTCTTTAGCCCGTATGTCGATGAGGTTTTGGCGATCTGCGTGCAGGAGGGGGTGCCCGTCGTGACCACGGGTGCGGGCAACCCTGCTCCCTACATGGACCGGCTAAAGGCCGCCGGCATCAAGGTGCTGCCGGTGGTGGCCTCGGCCGCCCTGGCCAAGCGGCTGGAGCGGGCTGGCGCCGATGGCGTCATCGCCGAGGGGTCCGAGTCCGGCGGGCATATCGGAGAGGTAGGCACGCTGGCATTGGTGCCAGCCGTGGCGGATGCGGTCGACATTCCGGTGGTCGCCGCAGGCGGCATCGCCGATGGGCGCGGGCTGGCGGCCGCTCTGGCTCTGGGCGCGGCGGGCGTGCAGATGGGCACGCGGTTCATCTGTACGGAAGAGTGCATCGCTCACCCCAACTACAAGCAGGCCATCGTGCGGGCCAGCGAGCGCTCCACCATGGTGACGGGCGTGACGCTGGGGCATCCGGTCCGCTGCATCCGCAACCAAATGGCGCGCGCCTTTGACGAGCTGGAGAAACGTGGCGCCTCGGAGGAAGAGGTGCTGAGCTTTGGGACCGGCCGTCTGCGGCAGGCGGCCATGGAGGGCGACGTGACCGCCGGCTCGCTGATGGCGGGCCAGGCGTCGGGCTTGGTGCATGACGTGGTGTCAGCGCGCGAGCTGGTGGAGCGCACGATCCGCCAGGCGGAGGAGGCCATGGAGCGGCTCCAGCATTGCTGTGGTGGAGAGGTATCATGAGCGGTGGACGTGCGTTGGCCTTGGTCTTTCCGGGCCAGGGAGCCCAGTTTGTAGGAATGGCCGCCGATCTGCTGGACGGCTCGCAGCGCGCTAGCGAACTGATGGCGCTGGCCGATGACGTGTTGAGCATGCCGCTCACGCGCATCCTCCGGGAGGGGCCAGAGGATCTGCTGAACGATACGACGGTGACGCAGCCGGCCATTCTGGCGGTGAGCGTTGCCCTGTGGCGCGAGATGGAGGCTCGCTTCGATGAGCCGCTTCCCGTTGCCTGTGTGGCCGGCCATAGCCTGGGCGAGTTCACCGCCCTGACCGTGGCCGGCGCCTGGTCCTTTGAAGATGCGTTGCGGCTGGTGCAGCGTCGCGGCCAGGCTATGGCCGCAGCAGGTGAAGCATCGCCCGGCGGCATGGGCGTCATCCTGGGCTTGAGCGAGGACGAGGTTCGGGCTATTGTGGAGGAGGTGTACGCCAAAGATCCGGGCGTATGGATGGCCAATCTGAACTGCCCAGGCCAAACGGTCATCTCGGGCCTGGTGGGGCCCTTGGGGGACGCTCTCGAGCTGGCCCAAGCCCGCGGAGCCAAGCGAGCCGTGCCCTTGGCGGTGAGCGTAGCGGCGCACACGCCTCTGATGCAGGATGCAGGCAAGGCGCTGGCCGAGGCGCTGGATCTGGTCGATCTGCGTTCACCGCGGTGGCCGGTGATCTGCAACGCGTGGGCCCAGCCGGTGACGGCTCCGGAAGACATCAAGCGGGCGCTGTTGCAGCAGCTCACCAGCCCGGTGCAATGGACGGCGTCCGTCGAACAGATGGCGCAAGCGGGCGTCCGCATGGCGCTAGAGATTGGACCCAAGGCAGTGCTCGGCGGGCTGATACGTCGGATCGCGCCCGACATGGGGCGGCTGGCTGTGACCGATCTTGCGGAAGCACGCGGCTTGATGTTGGAGGCGCTACCATGACCGACCTGCAGGAGCGTGTTGCCATCGTTACCGGCGCGTCACGGGGCATTGGCCGTGCCATCGCGTTGGCGTTGGGTCAAAGAGGGTCGGCGGTGGTGGTCAACTATCGCGACAGCGTCGATGCTGCCGTCGCCGTGGTGGAGGCGCTATCCGCGATGGGAGCACGTGCCGAGGCGATCCAGGCCGACGTATCCACCGAGGCCGGCGCCAAGGATCTGGTCGCGGCCTGTGTCGCCCGGTACGGCACCGTCGACATCCTGGTGAACAATGCCGGCATCGCCCGTGACCAGCTTTCGGCGCTGATGCGCGAGGATGACTGGGACGCGGTGCTCGACACCGACCTCAAGAGCGCCTTTCTCTGCGCCAAGGCCGTGCAGCGGGTTATGCTGCGCAAGCGTTGGGGAAGGATCATCAACATCGGGTCGGTGGTGGGGCTGCGCGGCAACGCGGGCCAAGCCAACTATGCGGCGGCCAAGGCCGGGCTGGTGGGCCTGAGCAAGACGCTGGCGCGCGAGCTGGGACCACGCGGGGTCACAGTGAACCTGGTGGCGCCTGGCTATGTCGAGACCGACATGACCGCCTCACTGGGCGAAAAACTGGTATCCGAGGCCCTAGCGAATATCCCCGTGGGTCGCCTGGGCCAGCCCGACGACGTGGCGGCCGCCGTGGCGTTCCTGGCGTCGGAGGAGGCCGCCTACATTACCGGCCAGGTGCTATGTGTGGATGGGGGCATGGCGATGTAGCGCCCCCCGGACGCGCTGTGTACGAGCGCGCCGTCGTCACCTCGGGCATGAAAGAGAGCGACGTTTTGACAGGCTGCCCTGATAAAGTATACTTGGAGGCCGTGCAGGGGGCTGTAGCTCAGCTGGGAGAGCGCATCAATCGCACTGATGAGGCCAGGGGTTCGAGTCCCCTCAGCTCCACCACCGCAAACAAGGCAGCTTTCGCTCGGCGCAGGCCGCTTACTCTGGCCCGAGAGGGCACACAACCGATAGACCCGGGGCTGTAGCTCAGTTGGGAGAGCGCTTGAATGGCATTCAAGAGGTCAGGGGTTCGACTCCCCTCAGCTCCACTAGTTTCTCCCCCGCCGACGCGCGGGGGAGTTTGCTTTGGGCGCATGACTCTTGACGGACCATGGGCGGTGTGCTATGCTCGCGCTATGTTCACGGAGTGATGTGATGGACGCGACGAACAGGAACGCGCATGGGCTCACCCTATCTGGGCTCCTCGGCGACGAGGAGCAAATCCGTCGTGGGGTAGAGTCATAGAGTAGCACGTCAGCCTTGTTCCTCAAGCCTCTCCCCGCCGGGCGAGGCCTTTCTTTTGTCTGATATCTGCCAGTACACCTTCCATCGGGATGCCGAGGAAAGAGCAACAGCAACACCACCGAGCCCAGGGGATGGCGAGAGAAGGAGCGGTATGAAGGTTATCAAGCGGGCGCCCAGCTACAGCCCAATCAGGATCGAGAAAAAGTGGCAGGAGCGCTGGAAGCTCACCGGTCTGTACGATACCCGCGAGGACCCTGCCCGGACCAAGTACTATGCCCTCACCATGCTTCCCTACACCTCGGGCGACCTGCACATCGGCCACTGGTACGCCATGGTGCCTTCTGATGCCCGCGCCCGGTTCATGCGGATGCAGGGCCACAATGTCTTTTTCCCGGTGGGATTTGATGCCTTTGGGCTGCCGGCCGAAAATGCCGCTATCAAGCAGGGGATCCACCCCCGCGAATGGACGCTCAAGAACGTCGACAACATGCGGCTTCAGCTAAAGACTATGGGTGCCATGTGGGCCTGGGACCGTGAGGCCATCACCTGTCTGCCGGCGTACTACAAGTGGACCCAGTGGTTCTTTATAAAGTTCTGGGAGATGGGACTCGCCTATCGCAAGCGCTCGCCAGTGGACTTTTGCCCGGCCTGCAACACCACCCTGGCCCGTGAGCAGGTGTGGGGCGATGACCGGCACTGCGAGCGATGTGGCACGCCGGTGATCAAAAAGGATCTCGAGCAGTGGTTCTTCCGGATCACAGACTATGCCGAGGAACTGCTGGAAGGTCTGGAAAAGATCGATTGGCCCGAACGGGTCACGACCATGCAGCGCAACTGGATCGGCCGGAGCGAGGGCGCGGCTGTCACCTTTCGCTCGGAGCAGGGTGATGCCATCGAGGTCTTTACCACCCGCCCGGATACGCTCTGGGGCGCCACGTTCATGGTGCTGGCGCCAGAGCATCCCCTGGTGGACAAGCTCACTACGCAAGAGCACCAGGCTGAGGTGAGCGAGTACCGGTCTCAGGCCACGCGCCAGACCGAGATCGAACGGCTCTCGGCTGACAAGGAAAAGACGGGCGTGTTCATCGGAGCCTATGCGCTGAACCCGGTGAACGGCGAGCGTATCCCGATCTGGATCGCGGACTATGTAATGATGACCTACGGTACCGGTGCCATCATGGCCGTGCCGGCCCATGATGACCGCGACTTGGCCTTTGCGCTCAAGTTCGGTCTGCCCGTCATTCCGGTGATCGACCGGCCCGACGGCATGGCCAAGAGACTGGTGTTCCCTGGCTCGGTTCGTGATCTCGACGCCCTCGCAGGCGAGCTGCAACAGCTCGGCATCTCTTTCGAAAAGGCGCCAGTCGGCGACCTGGGGGATGGCCTCTTTGTGACCATGACAGGCTCGGATCAGATCGACCGGTACGTGGCCTTGATGGAAGGGATGCTCGTGCCGGGCAACTGGAACGAGGTGGTTGGGGCCCGCTGGCTGTTCATCTTTGATGATGGCGTGCGGGCGTTCGAATCCAAGGTCTCCGAGCGTGAGATCTTGGAGCGCTGCAAGAGCCTCTATCCGGCCGTTCGGCCATTCTGTACCATCATGGAGATGTTGCACAGCCTGCCGTTCTACCGAGATGTGCTCTTTCATGTCCAGTATGGCACGATGATTAACTCGGGGCCGTTCAGCGGGACGCCCGGCGGTACGGCCAAGGCTGACGTCATCGCCTGGCTGGAAGAGCAAGGCATTGGCCGTGGCGAGGTGAACTACCGGTTGCGCGATTGGCTGATCAGCCGCCAGCGTTACTGGGGCGCGCCTATCCCGGTGATCTACTGTGACGAGTGTGGGGCGGTGCCTGTGCCGGTGGAGGATCTGCCGGTGCGGCTTCCCGACGACGCCGAGTTTATGCCGACGGGCGAATCCCCGCTCAAGTACCATCAGGGGTTCCTGAACACGACCTGCCCGCGGTGTGGTGGTCCCGCCCAACGCGAGACCGACACCATGGACACGTTCCTCTGCTCATCATGGTATCACTATGCGTACGTCAGCCCCTACTATGAGGGAGATGTCCCATTCGACCCGGACAAGGGCGCCTACTGGCTGCCCGTCGATCAGTACACGGGTGGCATCGAGCATGCCACCATGCACCTGATGTACACGCGGTTCTTTACCAAGGTGATGCGCGACATGGGGCTGGTCGATTTCGATGAGCCGATGCTGCGCCTGTTCACCCAGGGGATCATCCTCGGCGAGGACAACGAAAAGATGTCCAAGTCGCGGGGAAACGTGGTCAACCCTGACGACTATGTGGGCACCTTGGGGGCGGACTCGGTTCGAGCCTTTCTGATGTTCCTGGGCCCGTGGGAACTGGGGGGCAGCTGGAGCTCGACGGGCATCGAGGGCGTGAACCGGTTCCTGCGACGGGTCTGGCGGGTCTGCCTGGAGGAGCGAGAGCCCAGCGGCGTGGCCCCTTCCGAAGAGGCAGTGACAGAGCTCTTGCGAGAGACGCACCAGACCATCATCCGCGTGACCGAGGATGTCCAGGCCTTCAAGTTCAACACGGCGCTGGCGGCACTGATGGCGTTCAACAACACACTGGTCAAGGTTGCCACCACCGACGTGTGGGGTACCGAGGCATGGGATCAGGCGATCAGAACTCTGGTGCTGCTACTGGCGCCCTTTGTGCCGCACGTTGCTGACGAGCTGTGGGAGCGCCTGGGAGGCGAGTACTCGATCCATGAGCAGGCCTGGCCGGTCGCTGATACGGACCTGGCCGCGGAAGAGGTGATTAGCTTGGCGGTACAGATCAACGGCAAGGTGCGTGGCCGCCTGGATGTCCCCGCCGATGTCTCGGAGGAGAGCGCAGCGCAGCAGGCACTGGACCATCCCAACGTCAGCAAGCATCTGGAGGGCCTGACCGTGCGCAAGGTGATCTATGTGCCGGGGCGGATCGTGAATATCGTCGCGCGATAGAATCTCTTGCCCATAGTGTAGAATATGGGGGCGCATGCCAGCGGCATGCGCCCTTGCTTATGCATTGACACACGCCTGGCCGCAACGTAGAATTGGGGTAGGAGTAGCCGCCCCGCCAGCACGCGAGGTAGCAGCAATGTCCAGACTCATGAAGCGATCGTTTCTGCTGACGCTAGCCATAGTCCTGTCACTCGGCGGGGTCTTGGGCTGTACGATCCAGCCGGGCCAGCGATCGACCAAACTGACCTACAAACTACCCACGGTGCTCACCGTCGGGCTGGGCGAGGCCTTGCCAGGTACCAACGTGATCTATGGCGAGCATGATGAGGACGGCGCCGTTTTTCTTCTGGGGGGGCAGAGGGCGCTCAAGCGTCAGGGCGACTCGCTCACTTGGGAGGGCGAGCCGGTTGCGGGAGCCAAGGTCAAGCTCGATCTGCGGGTTGCCTGGTACAACGAGCAGTCGGTCCATCTGGCCGGCACCGCCCACGTGACGGTGACCGACGTGAGCCCGCAGTCAGCGCCGCCGGTTACCGAGTCTCCCATCAAGTACTCGGGGGCGGTGGCCTACTCGTTGGCCAAGGGGGCCTACGTTCCGGGGACCCTGCTGAGCTTTGAGGGACAGCATGAGCAAGGAGCTGAGCTCGGCGGGCTCCCTGAGAACGACTATCCCTATCGGCATGCGGGCGATTCCGTCCTGTGGGAGGGGCGGCTCCGCGACGATGTCCACATCAAGCTGGAATTGCGTGTGGTCCAGTACAACGAGCGCACACTGCGCCTGGGAGGGCTGGTCACGCTGTGGCTGGGCGGTGCCTAGGGCACGTCCGAGACCGGCCTTTGCTTGCTGAGATAGTCTTCATATAATGGGGCCATCTCACAAAGGAGAAGGTGTGCGCATGCAGGGTCAACAGTTTGCGGATTCGGGTTTGCAGGGTGGCGATGGCGGGGCTGCGGTCCACCCCATGTCGTTGCTGATGGAGGAGGAGCTCACTCTCGGCCTCCCCAAGCGGGGCGATGTCGTCGAAGGCGTCATCGTGGGGGTACGCCCGTCCGAGGTGTTCATCGACATCGGCTACAAACGCGAGGGGATCGTCACCTCGCGAGATCTGGAGCGCCTGGACGGAGAGACGCGCAGGTCGCTCAAGGTGGGCGAAAAGGTCCTGGCGTACGTCGTTCGCCCAGAGGACCGCGAGGGCAATCTGATCCTCTCGCTCCGTCGAGCGCAGATGGAGGAAGATTGGATCGAGGCGCAGCGTCTCTACGACAACGACGAGATCGTGGAAGAGACCGTGGTTGGCTTTAACCGGGGCGGCCTGATCGTCAACGTCGGTCAGGTGCGCGGGTTCCTTCCGGCCTCGCAGGTGGTGAGCGTCCGCGTCTCGCGGGATGGCACCGACGAGGAGCGCGAGGAGGCTCTCAACAGCGTCGTGGGCACCAAGCTGCATCTGAAGGTGATCGAGATAGATCGCCGACGGAACCGGCTCATTCTTTCCGAACGGGCCGCCGTGCGCATGTGGCGCAAGGAGCAAAAGGACAAGCTGCTGGACGCGCTGGAGGCAGGCGAGACCCGCAAGGGCATCGTCAGCAGCCTGTGTGATTTCGGTGCCTTTGTGGACCTGGGTGGGGCAGACGGCCTCGTGCACCTGTCGGAGCTCTCATGGAAGCGGGTCAATCACCCGCGCCAGATCCTAAAGGTCGGCCAGGAGGTCGAGGTCTACATCCTGGGGGTGGATCCGGATCGCCGCCGCATTGCCCTCAGCATGAAGCGACTGCAGCAGGAGCCTTGGGCTGAGGTCGCCGAAAAGTACAGCGTGGGCCAGGTCGTGACGGCGACCATCACCAAGCTGACGGACTTTGGGGCCTTTGCACGGTTGGACGAGTTTATCGAAGGGCTGGTTCACATCTCGGAGCTTTCGGACCAGCACATCGAACACCCTAGCGAGATGCTCGCCGAGGGCGAACAGGTAGAGCTAAAGATCATCCGCATCGAGCCTGATCGGCAGCGCATCGGCCTGAGCCTGAAGCGTGTGAACGAAGATCTCGGCGCAGAGGACGCGGACTGGGCCACGGATGACCTGTTGAACGATCTAGGTTCAGCAGAGGAGGACGAGGGCTAGGGTCATCCTGGGGCCGCACGCCACGCCGGAATGTGCCGGTCTTGCCGGTCCCATCACTGAACAAGACCGACTGTGCCTGGTTTTGCCGTCGCGATGGCGGCAGGGGCAGTCATCATCCTGGACCCATCAGTGGGTACGAGGGGCCGGTGTAGCCAAGGCACTGGCCCTGTCTTGTCTCTGATAAGCGCCTTGTAGCTAGGTGGCTGAGCGGCATCAGCGATTGAGAGATTAACCATGGCTAGCACCAGTGACCGCCTAACCAGCAGAGCGCGGCATGCCCTGAGTCAAGCTCAGGCCGAGGCTCGCCGCCTCAACCATTCAGTCATCGGGACTGAACACCTGCTCTTGGGGCTCATGCACGCCGAGGGCGGCATCGCCTACGAAGTACTTGAGGACCTCGGTGTGGATGCTGCTCGCGCGCGCCGCGCCGTGGTTCGCTTTGTGGGCCAGCCCGAGCGGCCCACCCAGGGGTTCACCCTGGCTGAGCAGACTCGGCTGGTGGTATCCAAGGCCTTTGGTGAGGCGAACAACCTGGGCGACAAGCACGTCGGCACCGAACACCTACTGCTTGCCCTGGTCGGTGAGCCCAACTGCATGGCCGTTGGGATTCTGGAGAGCATGGACGTCAAGCCCGAGACCGTCCGACGCAGGGTTTTGGCGGCATTGCAGCGCCGGCCGGCTATCCCGGAGCCCAGCACCAAGCGAGAGGCCAAGGGCGATTCGTTGCTCGAGCAGCTAGGGCTCGACCTCACAGAGGCGGCCCGGGCTGGCGATCTGGACCCGGTGATCGGACGACGGGTCGAGATCGAACGCGTGCTGCAGATTCTGGCACGCCGTACAAAGAACAACCCCTCGTTGATCGGCGAGCCCGGCGTGGGCAAGACCGCTATCGTGGAGGGGTTGGCTCAGCGCATCGTGGCGGGGCAGGTGCCAGGCGATCTCCAAGACAAGCGGTTGGTGCGGCTGGATGTGGGCTCGTTGGTAGCTGGCACCATGTATCGGGGCCAGTTTGAGGAGCGCCTGAAAAAGGTGATCGACGAGATCCGCACCAGCGAGACTATCATCTTTATCGATGAGCTGCATATGCTGGTGGGGGCTGGCGCAGCGGGCAGCTCGGTGGATGCTGCCAACATCCTCAAGCCGGCTTTGGCGCGCGGCGAGCTTCAGTGTATCGGCGCTACTACCCTGGAAGAGTACCGCAAGCATATCGAGAGCGATCCGGCGCTGGAGCGACGCTTCCAGCCGGTGTACGTCGACGAGCCCACGCAAGCAGAGACGCTGGACATCCTGCGGGGCATCCGCCATCGGTATGAGGAGCATCACGGCCTCGAGATCACGGACGAGGCCCTGCAGGAGGCCGTGCGCCTTTCGGCCCGCTATGTCAGCGACCGCTTTCTGCCTGACAAGGCGATCGACCTGGTGGACGAGGCCGCGTCGCGGGTGCGCGTCTTCAAGTCGGGAGCGGTGTGGTCGCGCGCGGCCAAGGCCGAGGGTGAGGACCGCGACAATGTCGATGACGAGAATCTCCGCGCCTTTGGCGTGGGATCTGGGTCGTTAGGCGGCGACCAGCTCGGAATGGATCTGGACGAGGCGCCCGAGCGTGAGCTGCGGGTGGGGCGGCAGGATATTGCCGAGATCGTGGCCATGTGGACGGGGGTTCCGGTGGCGAATCTAGCCATCGAGGAATCGCGGCGGCTGCTGACCATGGAGGAGGCGCTACACAAGCGCGTGGTCGGGCAGGACGAGGCCATCCGCGCGCTAGCCAAAGCGGTGCGTCGCAGCCGCGCTGGCCTCAAAGACCCGATGCGTCCCATCGGCTCGCTGCTATTCCTGGGGCCGACGGGCGTTGGCAAGACCGAGCTCTGCAAAGCTCTGGCCGAGTTCCTTTTCGGCACCGAGGAGGCTTTGCTTCAGTTCGATATGTCCGAGTTCATGGAGCGGCATACGGTCTCGCGCCTCGTGGGAGCGCCGCCAGGGTATGTGGGTTACGAGGAAGCCGGCCAGCTTACCGAGACCGTTCGACGGCGCCCCTATGCGGTGATCTGCTTTGACGAGGTCGAAAAGGCGCATCCTGAGGCGCTCAATATCCTGCTGCAGATCATGGAGGATGGGCATCTCACTGACGCAAAGGGACGCAAGGTTGATTTCCGCAACGCGGTGGTGATCATGACGTCCAACGTAGGGACGTCAGAGATCAGCCAGGATAGCGTGATGGGTTTTGCCACCGCCGAGGTGGGAGAACCCGACCGAGCGTCGTACCGCGAGATGAAGAGCCGCCTTACCAAGGAGCTCAAGCGCGAGTTCAAGCCCGAGTTCTTGAACCGCATCGATGAGATCGTGGTCTTTCACCGCCTGTCTCGCGCAGATATCGAAGCCATCGTCGATCTTCAGATCCAGCGGCTACTCGAGCGGCTGACGGACCAGGAGCTTGGCCTGGTCCTCACCGATGCGGCGCGGGCGCAACTGGTTGAGGACGGGTTCGATCCCCAGTATGGGGCCCGTCCGCTGCGACGAGCCATACAGCATGGCGTGGAGGATCAGTTGGCCGACCGTGTGCTCGAGGGTGACTTTGAGCCCGGCGACACAGTGGTGGTAGACGCTGACGAGGGCCAGATCATCCTGCGGCGGCAGCCCCGTGAAGAGCACGAGGCGATGCTATCGTCGCCACGCGGGTAGACATGGCCAAGACACGAACGCGCTATGTCTGCCAGGCTTGTGGCGAGGTGCGGCCACGCTGGGCCGGCCGTTGCCCCAGTTGTGGCGAGTGGAACACCCTGGTCGAGACCCTAATCAGCGAGGAGCGGGCGAGCGCGACCCGAGAGCCTCGCCCAGGAGGGGCCCCTCAGGCCCAACCCCTGTCCCAGATTCCTCGAGATGCTCAACGCCGCCTCAAGGTCCCCATGGCAGAGCTCGACCGCGTCTTGGGTGGGGGCATCGTTCCCGGGGCGGTGGTGCTGGTTAGCGGCGATCCGGGCATCGGCAAGTCCACGCTGTTGCTGCAACTGGCCGCCGCCATGGGCCGCGAGGGCTTGCCCGCGCTCTATGTCAGTGGGGAGGAATCGGCTCAGCAACTCTGCTTGAGGGCCGATCGCCTCGCTCTAGATGCAGAGCACCTCCTGGTGCTGGCCGAGACCGAGCTGGAAGGCATCCTGGACGAGATCGAGGCGACCAAGCCTTGCCTGGCCATCGTGGATTCGGTGCAGTCGGTGCGCTATGGGGCGCTAGAGTCGTCGCCTGGCTCGGTGACCCAGGTCCGCGAGTGCACCAACGCGCTGCTTCGACTGGCCAAGGCTCGAGGCATCCCGATCTTTATCGTTGGGCATGTGACCAAGAGTGGAGCTATCGCTGGCCCTCGGATCATGGAGCACATGGTGGATACGGTGCTCTATCTAGAGGGCGAGCGGTTTCACGCTTACCGCCTGTTGCGCAGCGTCAAGAACCGCTTTGGGTCCACTGACGAGATCGGTGTCTTTGAGATGCGCGAGTCCGGCATGGTAGAGGTGCCCAACCCCTCCCAGGTCTTTCTTGAGGAGCACCTGCCCAATAGCGCTGGTTCGACCGTCGTGGCGACGCTCGAGGGCACCCGGCCTCTGCTGGTGGAGATTCAGGCCCTTGCCAGCCGGGCCAGCCTGGAGCATCCCAGGCGAACCTGCAACGGGGTGGATATCAACCGACTGCTGCTGCTGACGGCCGTGTTGAGCAAGCGCGTTGGGCTACGGTTGGGCGATCAGGACCTCTTTGTGAACCTGGTGGGAGGTCTGCGCATCCGCGAGCCGGCGGTGGATTTGGGCATCGCTATTGCGGTGGCATCCAGTCATCTGAATCGCCCGGTGCGCCAGGATCTGGTCGTCTTTGGCGAGGTTGGGCTGGCTGGCGAATTACGCAGCGTGGGGCGGACCGAGCAGCGGCTGCGTGAGGCCGCCAAACTGGGCTTTCGTCGCGCCGTCTTGCCCAAGGGCCGCCATCTGGAGTTTGGCGCTAGCGACGGCTTTCAGGTCCAGCCCGTTCGGACGTTGGCCGAGGCCATCGATCTAGCGCTTACGCCGGCGTGATCGTCATGACCACGCCCGAGGCAGGGACGTCTGCGCCGGATGGGACAGCGGCCCGCGAGAAGGTTCGCACACGGTACGATCTCTTTGGCAGACCGCTGACACTTGCCGAGGCGCGCCTGGCCGTGGCCAACGCGACGCTGGCCGAGTCGCTGGGCGGCGAGCTCGTCTTGGTGCGCCAGGACGATGGCGGCCAGGTGGCCCAGGAACAGGTCTCCTTGTTGCGATGGCTGGGCCTGGCCTGGGTGGACGTGAGACCGGAGGATACCCGGCCGCTTGAGCCCCTGGGTGATGGGCAGCTATCAGAGGCGTCGGGCTGGCGCCGGCTGTGGGAGGACCACAATCTGGGCGTCACACACGCCCTGGTCTGCGGCAGGGTCGAAGACCTGGAAGTGTTCGGCAGGCGTGCCGCTGAGACGTTGGGCTGGCGGCCGGCCAGCTATCTGGAGCTGGGGCCGACGGAGGGCTCGGATAGCCTCCCCTTTTCACTGGCTTGGTACCGGTCGCGAGGCTACCTGCCGGAAGCCCTCCGCACAGTCCTGGCCGCCTCCGCCTGTTGGGCGACGCCTCCAGTAGACCTCAGCCACGATGAGATCGCGGATCGCTATCGTTCTGGGCGTCTGCACAGAGGCCCATGGCGGCCGGAGCGCGGGTGGTTGGCTTCGGCCGGCCGGCATGCTATGCGACTCGCCGATCCTGAGCGCATCGCTGGCCTGCTGCGCCCCTGTCTTGCAGACGCCTACGGGGTTTGGCATCGAGCCGAGGGCACCACTCACAGCTCCCTGGGGTGGCTGGCGATCCTGGCAGGCGCGGCGCAACAAGAGTGCGCCTGCTTGGATGATGCGGTCCATCTATCGGCGTTTGCATTCGAGGATAGAGTGCATACCATCACCAGCGAGGCACGGGCGGCTCTCGAGGAGCCCGATGCGCTTGCGGTGCTGAGCGTATGCCTTGGGAGGCTGAGCTCTGAGGCGCTTAGTACGCCAGAGCGGGCGGCAGCGTTCTTTCAGGACCTGCGCCATCACTTTCGCGACACGTTGGGACTGCGCGGGCGCCAGGTGATGTTCCCAATCCGCGCCGCGCTGGCAGGCACCATGACGGGGCCGTGCCTGGGCATTGTGGCCAGCCTGCTGGGGGCCGGGCGGTGCCGTGATCGACTCGGCGCGGCTATCGAAACGAGGCAAGGACGTGAGGGATCGAGGCTAGGATGACAGATACCAACCCGCTGATGCTCTATAGCTCGCTGGTGCGAGAGAAGCAGGTCTTTGAGCCGATTCGCCCGGGGCGCGTGCATATGTACGTGTGCGGACCGACTGTGTACAACGATTCCCATCTGGGGCACGGCAAGACCTATGTGAACTTTGATACCGTCGTGCGGTACCTGCGCTATCTGGGCTACCGAGTCCTGTATGTGCAAAACATCACCGACGTGGGGCACCTGCTGGATGGCGGCGAGGACCGCATCCTCAAGGGGGCTGCCCGCGAGCAGCTTCAGCCCATGGAGCTGGCAGAGCGCTACACCCGGCGCTACGATCGCGATATGGACCGCCTCAACGTGCTGCGGCCCGATATCGCCCCCCGCGCGACCGGGCATGTGATCGAGATGATTACCCTGATTCAGCAGCTGATCGATTCGTGCCACGCCTACGAGGCTGACGGCTCGGTGTACTTTGCGGTAGAGTCCTTTCCCGA
>Ga0123329_1002014_pt1 | contig 18374 bp, 9 predicted proteins | sample BioC12SIPDNA_FD_89703 | JGI IMG/M metagenome (GOLD analysis project Ga0123329, IMG submission 89703) | Anaerobic biogas reactor microbial communites from Washington, USA - Biogas_R1_B C12 SIP DNA | ecosystem: Engineered > Bioreactor > Anaerobic > Unclassified | place: Washington, USA | collected...
TGCTGACCATCGCCGGAAGCGATATTTTCGGCGGCAGCGGCTCCCTGGGCAGCGCCGGCGCCGCCTTCATCATGCTTCGCCCCTGGGACGAACGCAAAGAGCCCTCCCGCTCCGCCCAGGCGATGGCGGCCAAGGTTTTCGGCATCGGCATCACCGACGGCATGGTGGCCGCCTTCAACCCGCCCCCCATCGTCGGCCTCAGCGCCCTGGGCGGCATCGAAGGCTTCTTGCAGAACCATACCGGCGCCGCCATCGAGGAGATGGCCGAACAGGCGGGCAAACTGGCCGCCGCCGCCGCTTCCCGTCCGGAACTGCGCGGCGTCGGCAGTTCTTTCAGCCTGGGCACGCCCAAGATCTATCTGCAGCTGAACCCGGAAAAGGCCAAGCTGATGGATGTGCACATCGGCGATGTCTATCAGGCCCTCAGCGCCACCCTTGCGGGCAGCTACATCAACGATTTCACCTTGCAGGGCCGGGCCTTCAAGGTGTATATGCAGGCCGAAGCCAAATTCCGCTCCAGCCCCAAAGATCTGGAGGCGATCTACGTCCGCAGTCGTACCGGCAACTTGATTCCCCTGGCCAACCTGATAACCGCCACGACCACCAGCGGCGCCTTTTCCCTGACCCGTTTCAATGGTCTGCCCGCCGCCCGTCTCTCCGGCCAGGCCGCTCCAGGCTACAGCAACACCCAGGCCATGGCCGCCATTGAGGAAATCGCCCGCAGCGAACTTCCCACAGGCTACTCCCTCGCCTGGAGCGGTTCTTCCTACCAGGAGAAAACCAGCGGCGGAACCAACTACACCGTCCTGCTCCTGGGCCTGGGCATCGTCTTTCTCATCCTCGCCGCCCAATACGAAAGCTGGAGCCTGCCCACCGCCGTCATTCTGGCCGTACCCTTCGCCCTTTTCGGCGCCTTGGCGACAATTTTCCTTGCCGGATACGCCAATGATATTTATGTTCAGGTAGCCTTGGTCACCCTGATCGGACTGGCCGTCAAAAACGCCATCCTCATTGTCGAGTTCGCCGCCATCGAGCTGAACAACGGCAAATCGCCCACGGAGGCGGCGCTGACCGCCGCGGCGCTGCGCTTCCGCCCGATCATGATGACCTCCCTGACCTTCATCCTCGGCTGCATCCCGTTGGTGATTTCCAGCGGTGCCGGCTCGGCCAGCCGCCACGTTCTCGGCAGCAGCATCATCGGAGGGATGGTCGCCGCCTCTCTCATTTCGCCGATCTTTGTGCCCTGGTTTTTCAAGGTGGTGATGGTTTGCCAAGGCAAGCTGACCAAAACAACGGAGGAAAAATGAAGTTTCAAACAATCGCCGTGGTCGGCGCCGGAGTCATGGGGCGGGGGATCGCCCAGGCTCTGGTGATGAACGGCTTGGATGTCGTTCTCATCGATGTCGATATCGGCGCCCTGGACAAGGCCTGCCTGGAAATCCGTCAAAGCCTGCGCATGCAGGGGCTTTTCGGCAAGGACAGCGTCGATGTCGAAGCGTGCCTCGCCCATATCCGCTGCACGACGGAACTGGGTCATGCGGCGGCGGCCGATTTCGTGGTCGAAAACATCACCGAGCAGCCCGACCTCAAAGAACCCCTCTATCGGCGTCTGGATGAAGTCTGCCGCCCCGAGGTCCCTTTCGCCGCCAACACCTCGGTCATCTCCATCACCCGCATCGGCTCCTGGACACAACGCCCGGACCGGGTCGTCGGCATGCATTTCATGAATCCGGTGCCCCTCAAACCGGTAGTCGAGGTCATCCGCGGCCACCACACCAGCGACGACACCCTCGACCGGGCCAGGGCCTTCCTCAAACAGATGAAAAAGCGGGCCGTCGTTGTCAACGATCTGCCCGGCTTCGTTTCCAACCGGGTGCTGATGCTCACCGTCAACGAAGCCGTCTGGGTGGTGCAGGACCAGGTCGCTTCCGCGGAGGATGTCGACCGGATCTTCAGATCCTGTTTCGGGCACCCCATGGGTCCTCTCGAAACCGGCGACCTCATCGGCCTCGACACGATTCTCTATTCCCTGGAAAGGCTTTTCGAAAGCTACAATGACCCCAAATTCCGCCCCTGCCCTTTGCTGCGCAAGATGGTTGACGCGGGTCTTTTGGGCCGCAAAAGCGGCAGGGGTTTCTACAATTACCAATGATCCGGCTGCCGCTGAAGCCGGAGCAGAAAAAGGATGAGGAATGGCTGAGGAAATCCGTGAAAAAATTCGGGATTTTGTGCTCAAATATGTCAGGGATGAGGAACTGGCCGATGACGAGAACATGTTCGACCTCGGCTACGTCAACTCCCTCTTTGCCATGCAGTTGGTCATGTTCGTCGAAAAGGAATTCCAGCTGACCCTCGGCCGCGACAGCATCCGTCTGGCCAATTTCCAGTCCATTGACGCCATCGTCGCCCTGATTGAAGGGCAGCGGCAGGGGGCCTGATATGGATCGGGCCGCCTGCATGCGGGAGTGGATCGACGCCTTTGTTTTCCCCCAGGCCAACGCCTGGGAGGAAAGACAACAGCTGCCCCCCGCCATCCTTGACGACTTCGCTTGCCGCGGCTGGTTCGGTGCCGCTCTCCCGCCGCGCTGGGGGGGGCTCGGTTGCGACAGCGAAACCCTGGCCCGTTTCTGTGCCGAAATGGCCCGGGGCAGCGTCTCCCTGCTGAGCATCTTCACTGTCCACAACATGGTCTGCCAAGCCCTGTTGCGCTGGGGGGCCGCCGACCAACAGGCGGTCTGGCTGAGACAGCTGGCCTCCGGCGCGGTGCGGGCCGCTTTCGCCCTGACCGAACCGGAGTTCGGCAGCGAAGCGACGGGGATTCGCTGCCGGGTGGCTCGAAACGGAGATGAGCTGATCGTGAACGGCGCCAAAAAATGGATCTCCGGGTCCTGCCACGCCCAGCTTTTCCTGGTCATGGCGCGGGCCAAGGAAGAGGGGCTGATGGCCCTTCTGGTTCCCGCCGACACTGCCGGCCTGCGAATCACGCCGATGCCCGATCTTTTGGGCTTCCGCGCCGCCGGCATCGCCCGCCTCGACTTCGCCGACTGCCGCCTGCCCGCCGCCGCCCTGATCGGCGCGCCGGGCGCAGGCTTCACCTTCGTCGCCGCCCATGCCCTGGATCACGGCCGCTTCACCGTCGCTTGCGGCTGCCTCGGGGTTATCGAAGCCTGTCTGAGGGCCAGCGTCGCCTACGCCAACCAGCGCACCCAGTTCGGCCAGCCGTTGCGCCGCCACCAGCTCATCCAGGCGCTGGTCGCCGACATGGCCACCGACCTGGAGGCGGCGCGGGCGCTGGTTGAGCGGGCCGCCAAACAGCGCGACAGCCAGGCCGCGGAGTCGATCACGGCCACCACCATCGCCAAATATTTCTGCTCGCGGGCGGCGCTGCGTGCAGCCACGGACGCCCTGCAGATCCACGGCGGCAACGGCTGTTCTCCCGAGTATCCTGTGATGCGCTACTACCGCGACGCCAAGATCTGCGAAATCATCGAGGGAAGTTCCCAGATGCAGCAGCTGATGATAGCCAGCCACGCGTTCATGAGGGAACGTCCCCAGCGGAGACGCCGCCATGGCTAAGACCATCAAGTGCCTGGTCTGGGATCTCGACGACACCCTGTGGGACGGGATCCTTCTCGAAGGAGGCGGCAACCGCCTCCGCGAAGGGGTTCGCGAGGTTTTGGAAGCCCTCGACCAAAGGGGCATTCTCCATTCCATCGCCAGCCGCAACGACCATGATCACGCCATGGAGCGGCTGGCCCGCTTCGGCCTCGAGTACTACTTCCTCTATCCGCAGATCCATTTCGGCATCAAAAGCGCTTCGCTGAGCACCATTGCCAGGAAACTCAACATCGGCATCGATACCTTCGCCTTCATCGACGACCAGGCCTTCGAACGGGAGGAGGTGAAGCAGGCGCTACCCGAGGTGCTGTGCCTTGATGCCGCGGACCTGGCGGCGCTTCCGGATCTGCCCCGTTTCATGCCCCGTTTCATCACCGAGGATTCGGCCCAGAGACGCCGCCTGTACCTGACCGACATCAGCCGCGCCAAGGCCGAAGAGAACTTCACCGGCCCGGCCGAGGCCTTCCTGGCCACCCTCGGCATGCGGTTCACCATCGCGTCCGTCAGCGACGGGGACCTGCAGCGGGCCGTCGATCTGACCGAACGCACCCACCAGCTGAACGCCACCGGGCTTACCTTCAGCCATGACGAGTTGGACGCCCTGCGCCTTTCTTCCAACCACCTGCTGTTCATCAGCAGCCTCGAAGACAAATTCGGGCCGTACGGCAAGATCGGCCTGGCCCTGGTGGAAAAAGGGACCGAGGCGTGGACCGTCAAACTGCTGCTGATGTCATGCCGGGTCATGTCCCGTGGGGTCGGTTCGGTCATGCTCAACCACATTGTCCGCGAGGCGTCCCGGGCCGGCAAAAAACTGCGCGCCGATTTCGTCGAAACCGACCGCAACCGGATGATGTACGTCACCTATAAATTCGCCGGCTTCGAGGAAATGCAACGGTTCGGCAACCGCTCGGTGCTGGAATACCAGGGAGACGGCCGGGTCAGTTTCCCTGCCTATCTCGATGTGGTGATCCAGGGGTGACCCTGCCCGCTCTTTACCGGGGCGACGCCATGAGAGCAATGGCGACCCACAGACTGAAGGAAACGGATATCCCCGAAAATCAGCCCTGCCGCCCTGCCGTCATGAACCGGTTGTCGGGGGTTGACCGGTTCCGGTTTCTGCCAGCCGCCGGTTTCCAGTTGGCGACTCGCTAGGGAGGTGTCATGGATAAAATGGCTTTCGTATTTTCCGGGATCGGCACCCAGTGGCCGGAAATGGGCCGGGATCTTTGGGAAACCGATGCCGATTTCGCCGCCGGCTTCGACGCCTTCGACACCCCTTTCCGCCGACTCTCCGGATGGTCGGTGGCGGACGTCCTCTACCGGAACCCCGCCGACATCGGACCGGCCCAATGGGGCCACCCCTGCGTCCTGGCTGTGGAATTCGGCCTCTTCCAGGTCCTCCAGCACCACGGATTCCACCCAGACCTCATCCTCGGCCACAGCGGCGGGGAAGTCGCCGCCGCCTGGGCGGCGGGCATCCTCAGACCCTCGGAAGCGGCCCTTCTCGCCTGGCGCCACTCGCTGCTTCTGGAACAGGCGGCCGGCGGCGGGAAAATGCTCTTCATCGCCCTTCCCGCCGCCGAAGTGGAAACACTGCTGGAACCCTACACCGGGCACATCACCATCGCCGCCGTCAACTCGCCCCGCGGCACCGTTTGCGGCGGCGAGGAGGCCCTCCTTCAGGAATTGGCCGCGGCTCAGCCCCCGGATACCTTCTGCCGCCTGCTGCCGGTGGACGTCCCCTTTCACACCGGAGCCATCGAACCGTTTCTGGAGAGTTTCGAAATGGCCCTGGTCCCTTTGAATCCTCGCCGACCGCGGTTGCCCATTGTTTCCACCCTCCATGGCGGCCCCTGGCGGACGGGGGACTTTGGCGGCGCTTACTGGCGGCGCCACGTCAGGGAACCGGTACTTTTCGCGGCGGCGCTGCAATGCGCTATGGACCAGGGCTGCCGGCGCTTCGTCGAACTGTCCCCCCACGCCGTGCTCCAGGCTTCCATCCAGGAAACCGCCGCCGCCCGGGGAATCAGGGTGATCAGCTGCGGCCTCATGGCCCGGGACCTGGAGGGCTCGGTCACCCTTGCCCAGGGCCTCGATCTGCTGCGATCCTGGCAGAACGCGGGAGCCCCCTCGGCCGGGGTTTCAGCGGGGGATGATAGGCGCGAGGATGAGCAGAAGAGCCCTGGCACCCAGCGCCGGCTGCGGGAGTGGATCCGCACCGATTTGGAAAAACTTCTCCCCGGCCAGAACCTGGCGGAAAACGCCCCTTTTCAAAGCCTCGGCGTCACTTCCCTGACCGCCCTGCGCCTCTGTGCCGCCCTGACGGAGCGCCTCGGCGTGCCGGTACCGGCGTCGGCCGTATTCAATTATCCCGACATCGGTTCCCTGGCCAACCACCTCGCCGCCCTTGCCCAGGGAACTTCTTCCCGAAACGCCGCCGGCGCTCAGGATGACAACCCCGCCGCCGCCCGGGAACCCCTGGCCGTCATCGGCGTGTCCTGCCGCTTCCCCGGCGGCATCAACGACATGGATGGGTTGTGGAATTTTCTCGCCGCGGGGCGCGACGCCGTAGTGCCCATTCCCGCGGAGCGCTGGGACCGGGAGCGCTATTACAGCGCCGACCGCCAGGCCCCGGGCAAGATGTACACCAGGGAGGGGGCTTTCCTCGCCGCGCCCAACCCGCCCATCGAGAATTTCGACGCCTTTTTCTTCAACATCTCGGCGCGGGAGGCCCTGCAGCTCGACCCCCAGCAGAGGCTGCTCCTGGAGCTCAGCTGGGAGGCCTTTGAGAACGGGGCCATCGATCCCTTTGCCTGGCGAGGTAAAGAGGTCGGTGTCTTTGTGGCCATGACCAACAACGAATACAGCCACGCCCACCGCGAGTCCTACCACCGCGAGCGCATCGACGCCTATTCCCTCACCGGCACGACGATGAGCGGCGCCTGCGGCCGGCTCTCCTATTTTTACGGCTTCGAAGGCCCCTGCTTTACCGTGGACACCGCCTGTTCCTCGGGCATCGTCGCCCTCCACGCCGCCTGTCAGAGCCTGCGCCGCGGCGAGTCGGCAATGGCCCTGGTGGCGAGCGTTACCCTGATGCTGACCCCCGATCTGCACATCTGCTTCAGCAAGCTGGGGGCGATTAGCCCCGATGGGCGCAGCAAGGCCTTTGACGACGGCGCCGACGGCTACGGACGGGGCGAAGGCGGAGCGGCGCTCGTCCTCAAGCGACTCAGCGACGCGGAGCGGGATGGCGACCCGATCCTCGGCCTGATCCGCGGCACCGCCATCAACCAGGACGGCAAAAGCAACGGCCTCACCTCCCCCAACGGCCGCGCCCAGCAAAAGGTCATCGCCGGCGCCCTGGCCGACGCGGGGCTGCTTGCCGAGGAAGTGGACTACGTGGAAGCCCACGGCACCGGCACCGCCCTCGGCGATCTGATCGAGCTGGAAGCTCTGGCCGACGCCTACGGCGCCCGGCGCCGGCAGCCGTTGCGGGTCGGCTCGGTGAAGGCCAACATCGGCCATCTGGAGCCCGCCGCGGCCCTCGCCTCCCTGCTGAAACTGCTGCTCTGCTTCCGTCACGGCGCCATCCCGGCCAACATCCACATCAAAACCCCCAACAGCCGCTTTGACTGGCACAAGCGCCTCCTTCAGGCGCCGACTTCCCTGGTCCCCTGGGATAGTGACAGGCGGCGCCGCGCCGGCATGAGCGCCTTCGGCTTTTCCGGCGTCAACGGCCACGCCATCGTCGAGGAATACAGCCGCCCGGAACCGGCTGCCGACGGCGCGCCGTCGGCCTTTCTGCTCCTGCTGTCCGCCAAAAGCGCCGATGCCCTTCGTCAGCTCGCCCGCGCCTGCGCCGACAAGGTGGAGCAGATGACGCCCGCCATGCTGGCCGGGCTGTGCCGTTCCGCCGCCTGCCGGCACAGCCATTTCCCCTGGCGAATCGCCATCACTGCCACCGGCCCGGCCGACATGGCGGCGCAACTGCGCCAGGCCAACCCCGCGGCCGCTTCCTCCCCGCCTTCCTCCCTGGCCCTCCTTTTCACCGGCCAAGGTTCCCAGTACCCCGGGATGGGGGAAGAACTTTACCGGAACTATCCCGTTTTCCGTGATGCCATCGATCATTGCGCGCGCATTCTGGAGAAGCAAGGGATCGATCTGATCGCCCTCCTCTATGGCGCAACCCCGGCCCAGGAACTGGCGCGGACCGCCCATGCCCAGCCCGCTATTGTCGCCGTCTCCTATGCCCTGTGGCGCCTGTGGGAAGCCTGCGGGCTCCGTTTCGAGCACACCGCCGGCCACAGTATCGGGGAGTATCCGGCGGCCGTCGCCGCCGGCATCATGACCCTGGAAGAGATGCTGCGTCTGGCGGCGGCCCGCGGTCGGTGCATGGAGGATGCCCCGCCCGGCGCCATGGCGGCGGTTTTCAGCGGCGCCAGCGAAATCCACGAGGTGCTGAAAAAGCACCCGCAAATCACCTTGGCCGCCGTCAACGCTCCGGCGAGCCTCACCCTTGCCGGGGCCGAGGACGCCATGGACGGCCTTCTTGAAGAACTGGCCAAGCGCGGCATCGGCCACAAAAGGCTTCATGTCGCCCATGCCTTCCACTCCCCGGCCATGGAGAGAGCCGCTTCCCGTTTCCTCGCCCACCTCCAGGACGTCGCCCTGTCCCCGCCGACCGGGATGGCCTTCGTCTCCACCGTGACCGGCGCCGCCGAGGAGAGTAGGGTTTGCCGCCGTGATTACTGGGCCGGCCAGATCCTGGCTCCGGTGCGCTTCGCCGCTGCGGTAACGGCCCTGGCCCGGGAAAGCGCCCTGGCGGTCGAGGCCGGCCCTTCCGCTTCCCTATCCGGATTGGTGAAACAGTGTTCCGACTCCTGGCGCTCGATTCCCTCCCTGGCTCCCGGCCAGGGGAGCCTCTTTTCCCTGCTCACGGCGGCGGGGCACCTGTACCAGGAAGGCCTCGATCTGCGCTGGCAGGAACTCTTCGCCCCTTTCAACCCCCAAGTCGTGCCCCTGCCCCCCTACCCCTTTCAGCGGGAGCGGTTCTGGATGCCGGTGCAGACCGATCCGCCGGAGGGCTTCGATCGCCGCCGTTCCGTCCTCGGCCGCCGGCTGTCGACCCCGGCCCTCGGCGCCACCGCCGTCTTCGAAACGACCTTCTCCGATGCCGGACCGCTCTTCGTCCAGGAACATGTCATCTGCGGCAAGGCCATCAGCCCGGCGGCCGGCCACCTGGCCATGCTGCTGGCCGCGGCCCGGGAGCTGTGGGGGGAGTCCGCCTGCGAACTGCACAACGTCGACTTCCTCCACCCTCTGGTGGTGCAGCCGGGGGACCGGCGCCTGGTGCAGGTCATCGTCGACAATCCCGGCGCCGCCGCCAGCGCTTTGCGCCTGGTCAGCCGCGGCGACGGCGAGGAACTCTGGCTGGTGCACTGCACCGCCACCCTGAAACGGGATCCCTCGGCGGCGCCCCTGCCGGCCTTTCAACCAGGCGAGGTTTTTGCCGAGGAACAGGCGCCGGAATCATTCTACGAACGGTTCCTCAGCCACGGCTATGAGATCGGCCCCGGTTTCCGCCGCATCGACCGCATCAGTATCCGCGACGGGGAATCCCTCTGTCGGGTGCAGGCCCGACGCGGCGACTCCTGTGAGGATGGGCATGTCATCTACCCCGGCGCGCTGGATTCCATCCTGCAGACCATCCTGCCTCCCTTTTTCCAGGAGTTGGCCAAAACCATGGCCGCCGAGGAATCGCTGCTGATCCCGCTGAGCATGGAACGACTCCGCCTGTGGCGCCAGGTCCCCGGGGAGGTGTGGTGCCATTCCCGCGCCCGGCGCAGCCTGCGGGACGCCGCCCTGGTGGGGGAAACCCTGGCGGTGGACGGAGAGGGCAACCCCATTGTCCAGCTCGCCGGCCTGACCTTCCGCATGACCGACCGCGCCACCCTCTACCGGCAACTCAACAGCGATCCCCTGGAACTGGTGTATGCCCAGCATTGGGAAGAGGCTGACATGCCCCCGGCCAAGGGTGAAAACCCGTTATTGGTGTTCCCTGTCGGCGACGGCGTGCTGGCCTCAGCCCTGGCCACCCTCCCCGGCACGGCAGGCATTCCCGCCGCTTTGCAGAGCGCCGCCCTGGCCGACTGGCTAAAGCGGAACCTTCCCGGTGCCGGCGGCGCCGAACTCCTGGTCGCCCACAGCCGGAAAACCAGGGAGGCAAAGGAGATCCTCGGCGCCGAGGCCGGAGCATGGGAGGAGGCGGACTGCCGACGTTTTCTGGAGCTGCTGCAGGCGGTGAGCCGGACGCCCCTCAATGTCCGCCTCCATCTGCTCACATCCGGGATCATGGCGGTGCAAAAGGGGGACCCCTGTCGGCCGGCCGGGGCGGGATTGTGGGGGATGGCGGCCAGCTTCGCCCTCGAACATCCCCACCTGTGGGGGCATGCCATCGATATGCCTTCCGACCTGGGAAAAGACCACCAAGAGGATCTCCAGCAGGCGCTGCACCTGTGCCGCTCCGCCGCGGCGGCGGAAACAAGCGCGCTGCGCCAGGGGGTTCTTTACCGGTGCCGTCTGCACCGGGCCAAAGGCAAGGTGGAAGCCGCCCGCCCCTGGCGGGGGACCCACCTGATTAGCGGCGGTAACGGCGCTCTGGGCCTGCAGACAGCCCGCTGGCTGGCCGAGCAGGGGGCCGAGGCGGTAGCCCTCCTCTCCCGCTCGGGAATCCCCCCGGCGGCGCAAGACCAGGTGACGGCCCTGCGCCGTTCGGGAGTGCAGGTCATCGTCCTGATCGGCGATGTCTCCAAGGGCGAGGACGTCGACCGGGCGCTGCAACAGATCAGACTTGAGGCGCCACCTTTGCGGGGCGTTTTCCATGCCGCCGGCGTCCTCGACGACGGCGTCGTCGCCGACCTGACCGCGGCAAGGCTGAGTGCCGTTCTGGCACCGAAAATCCGCGGTGCCGTCCACCTCCATCGGGCGACCTTGGGGGTGGATCTCGACCATTTCGTCCTTTACTCATCGGCGGGCACCTTCCTCGGCAGCCAGGGCCAGAGCAACTACAACGCCGCCAACCATTTCCTCAACGCCCTGGCCCGCCACCGCCAGGCCCTGGGCCTGCCCGCCGCCGCCATCTGCTGGGGTCCCTGGGCGGACGGGGGGATGGCCGCCGAATCGGCACGGCACAGCGACCATCTGTCGCGGCAAGGCATTCTCCCCATCCGCGGCAAGGAAGCCTTTGCCGCCTTCCAGGCCGGAAACTCCCTTGACTTTTGTGAATTCGCGGTGATGATGATCGACTGGCAGCGCTTTGCCGCGCGCCGCCGCGACCTGGGGCAGGCCATCGACGGGCGGGGATATTTTCAGTCCCTGGCGGCCGCAAAACAGGCGGACAAGTCGCGGACCGCACCGCCCCAGGCCGTCCTCGGCAAAAACGATGATGCCGCGGCGCTGCTGACGGGATTGCGCCGCATCGCGGGCAATCTCCTCGGGCTTTCCGAGGTGGCCGCCATCGCCGCCGACAAACCCCTGATGGAGCAGGGTTTCGACTCCCTGCTGGCGGTGGAATTCCGCAACATCGTTGCCCGCGAACTGGAAAGGACGATTCCCGTTTCCATGATATTCGAATACCCGACCCTGGAAAAGATGGCCGGCTGGCTCTGCGCCGGCGAAAATTCGGCCCAGCAGGCCACCGCTCCGGCCGACCGGCGTACCCCGGCCACCGGCCCCAGAAAGGACGGCGCCGATGAGCTGCTGGCGGATATCGACCACCTTCTCGGGAGCGACGCCTGACCGATGGACATGGCTTTGGAACAGCGCTACAAAGAGATCCTGCTCAAGGCTCGGGCCACCATCCAGCGGCTGCAGCAGCAGGTCGACGCCTTTCGCGAACCGGTGGCGATCATCGGCATGGCCTGCCTTTTCCCCGGTGACAACGGCGGCGACGCCGACACCCCCGATCTTTTCGGCCGGCTGCTCGCCGCAGGTTACGACGCCGTCGCCGCCATTCCCCCCGACCGCGCCCGCTGGTGGCGCTCCCGCCATGGCGAAAAGGAAAAACCGCAAAGCCCCGGCCTCGACCGGGCCGCCCTGCTGAAACAGGACATCTTCTCCTTCGACCGGGAACTTTTCGGCCTGACGCCGGCCGAGGCGCGCATGACCGATCCCCAGCACCGCCTGCTCCTCGAGCTCTCCTGGCTGGCGCTCCTCGACGCCGGGCTGTCACCGGAAAGCCTGCGCGGCTCCGACACCGGCGTTTTTGTCGGCAAAAGCGGCACCGACTTTCTTTTCGACATTCTCGGGACAGGGAGAAGTTCCGCCGACGACCCCTATACCCTGACCGGCAACATGCACAGCGCCCTGGCGGGGCGCATCTCCCACTTCCATGACTGGCACGGCCCTTCCCTCTCCTTCGAAACCGCCTGCTCCACCGCCCTGGCCGCGGTGATGGCGGCGGTCACCAGCCTGCGCTCCGGGGAATGTTCCCTGGCCCTGGCCGGCGGGGTCAATCTGCTCCTCGGGCCGACCCCCAGTCACTGGCTCAACAGCATGCATTCCCTGGCTGCCGACGGCCGCTGCAAGGCCTTCGGCGCCGGCGCCGACGGCTTCGGCCGCGGCGAGGGGGGCGGCGCCGTAATCCTGCAACGGCTGGCGGACGCCCGGCGCGCCGGCAACCGCATCCACGCCCTGATCCTCGGCGGCGCCGTCGGCTCCGATGGGAAAAGCGGCAGCTTCACCGCCCCCAACAGCAAGGGGCAGCGCCTGGTAATGACCCGCGCCCTGGCCGATGCCGGCGTCGCTCCGGCAGAGGTCGCCTTTGTCGAAACCCACGGCACCGGCACCCCTCTCGGCGATCCCATCGAGGCGGAGAGCCTCGCCCAAGTTTACGGCCCCCGGGAGGAGAAACTGCTCATCGGCTCGGTCAAAAGCAATATCGGCCATCTGGAAGGGGCCTCCGGCATAGCGGCACTGATCAAGGCGGTGCTCGCCGTCCGTGACGGCCGCATCCCCAAGACCCTTCACAGCGAGCCCCCCAATCCGCTCCTCGACTGGGACTCCCTGCCCATAAAACCCAACCGCCACACTCTGGCCTGGCCCGCCGTTTACGAACGGCGCATCGCCGCCATCGACAGCTTCGCCATCGCCGGCACCCTGGTTCACCTGCTGGTGGCCGAATTCGTTCCCCCGCCCCGGCCGGAAAATGACCAAAGGACCACGGCCGCCCCCCAGATCCTGACCCTGTCCGCCCGCAGCCGCGAAGATCTTCAAGTCATGGCCGACGACTGCCTGCGCCGACTTGAGGAGGGAAACCCATTGGCCGAGATGTGCCTGGCCTGCGCCCTGGCCAGGCCCCACGAGGAGGAGCGCCTGGCGCTGACCGCCGCCGACGCCGCGGAAGCTATCCAGGGCCTGCAGGCCTTCCGCGCCGGCAAAAGCCAGCGCAACCTCGTCTGCGGCCGCCGCCAATCCGGCCCGCCGCCGGTCCTGTTCCTGTTCAGCGGTCAGGGATCCCAACTGGCGACCATGGGCCGGGAGCTTTACGCGGCCTTCCCCTCCTTCCGCCAGACCCTGGACCGCTGCGAGGAAGTGGCGGCGCCACGCCTCGGCGCCTCCCTGCGGGACATCCTTTTCGCCGCCGACGAGCCCCGCCTCCATCAGACACGCTTCACCCAGCCGGCCATCTACGCCCATCAGGCGGCCCTGGCTGACCTCTGTCGGGAACTGGGCATCGGTCCCGCAGCGGTCCTCGGCCACAGCATCGGCGAATACGCCGCCGCCTACGCCGCCGGCGTCTTCACTCTGGAAACGGGCCTGGAAATCACCCTCAAGCGGGGCGAACTGGTCTCCGGGATCACCACGGCCGGGGGCATGGCGGCGGTTCTCGCCGGTGAGACGGATGTCCTGCCGACGCTGGACGCCTTGCCGGGAGTGTCCGTCGCCGCCGTCAACGGCGACGCCACGGTCACCATCGCCGGGGTGCTGAAAGAGGTGGAGGAGGCCTGCCTCAGGCTCCGGGAACAGGGGCTGGAGAGCCGCCCGCTGCCGGTTTCCCATGCCTTTCACTGCCCCCTGGTCGAGCCGCTGCTGGATGACTTCCGCGCCTTTCTGCGCCGCTTCGACTTCCGGAAACCGGCCGTTCCCTTCCTTTCGGCCTGCCGCGGCGCCTATCTTCCCGCAGAAACCGACTGGCCCGATTATTTCTGCGCCCAGACCCGGCAGCCGGTGCGCTTCGCCGACGCCGTCAAGCGGGCGGAGACCGCCACCTTCCTGGAACTGGGGGCGCAGCCGACCCTCACCGCCTACGGCCGCCAGATCCGCGGCGACGCGACCTGGCTCTTCACCCAGAACGGCGCCCTCGGCCTGCGCCCATTGGCCCAGGCCCTGGCCCGGCTCTACGTGGCAGGCTACCCGATCGGCCGCGGCTGGCCCTTCAGCGGGGAATGGCGGCCCGAGGCGGCACCCCGCTACCGGTTTAGGCGGGAACAGCTTCTGCCCCCCCCCTGGGCCGCCGAACCACAGGACCAAGCCGTGCCGCCGCCTCCGGAAACCTTTTTGGCCCCTCCTCCCGCGATCCGCACCTTGGCGGACAGGGAAGACCCCGCGGTACAGCTGGCCATCATGCAGTGCGATATCTTCCGCCAAGTGTGCGCCATGCAGAATTCCCTGCTCGCCGGGGGCGCGGGCAACGCCGGGCCGACGCCGATGCAAGGCGGGCGTGACAAAAATCCGGAACCGGATGTCTTAACGGGATAAAGCCGCCGCGGAGCAGAGAAAAGCTTTTGCCGCCCCGGCGCAGAACGGAGCGATAAACCTTGGAACAATTCGAGTTTCTTTTCAGCCTCATTCGCCGCTCGGGAAACGACAACCGCAAACTGCTCTGGTCGTCCATCGCCTCGGGCGTTCTCCAGGGGATACTCCTCTACACCATCGGCGCCTCGGTGAGCGAGCTGTCGACGGACGGGGTTCTGTCCCTGCGCACCTTTCTGCTCTTCGTCCTCAGCCTGGTCGGCCTCTACAAGAGCCTCAACATCTCCATGAACATCAGTTCCGGGGTGGCCAGGGGCATCGTCACCGACCTGGAAGTCCGCATCACCGACAAACTGAGCCGAACCAGCTACGCCCACTTCGTCACCCTCGAGCAGGGGCGCATCTACGACGCCATCACCGGCAGCAAGGATATCGTCAACGAGGCGGCCATCATGCTGCCGGTATTCATCTGCAGCAGCACGATGCTGGTCTGCTCCCTGGCCTTCTCCGCCTTTATCTCCGTTGCCGCCGTCACCTCGGTGCTGCTGGTCATGGGGTTGGGGGCTGTTACCTTTTTTTACAGCGACAAACAGTTCATCGCCGCCCTCCACGTCTATCGCGATTCCGTCCAGCGCTTCCAGTCCGCCCTCAAGGATGTCATCCTCGGCTTTACCGAACTGAAGATGAACGAGAAACGGCGTCAGGCCGTCTTTGCCGAGCTGATCGCCCCCCTTTCCCAAAAAGCCCTCGAGGGGCGCACCACGGCCGACGGCTTCCGCGTCAAGAATACGGTCATGTACGGCCTTTTCGTCTATTTTCCGGCGGGGGCGTTGCTCTTCATTCTCCCCCAGACCGGCCTGGCCACCCTCGATCAATGCATTACCGTGGTCGCCATAACCATGTTCAGCACCATTCCTCTGATCGGCCTGCTCTCCTTCATGCCGCTGGCGGCCCGCGCCTCTTTCATCGTCAAAGGTCTGGAGCAGTTCGAGGCCTCCCTCGAGAAGATGGTCGATACCGCCAACGGCGCCGCCGATGCGCCTGCCGATTTCCTGGAAATCTCCATTCCCGAAGCGCGTTTCCACTATCCCCTGCAGCCGGGGGCGACGATTCCTTTTCAGCTGGAGGTGCGGGGTTTCCGCCTCAAGCGAGGGGAACTGGTCGTGCTGCGGGGAGGCAACGGCAGCGGCAAAAGCACCTTCATGCACCTGCTGGCCGGACTGATCCCTTTCAACCAAGGGGAGGTTTTCCTAGATGGAAAGTCCATGCAGGCCGAGCCGGCCCGTTATCGCTCCCTCTTTTCAGTTGTTTTCCCCGATTTCCACCTTTTCGGCGGCATCTACGGTCTCCCTGCGCCCCGGGAAAAAGTCCTGGAATTGCTGAAGCTCATGGATCTCGACCGCAAGGTCGAGGTGGATGAACAGGGGCGCTTTTCCACCATCGAACTTTCCTCCGGCCAACGCAAACGCCTGGCGTTGATCTGCGCCATGCTGGAGAACAGGCCGGTTCTTCTCCTCGACGAGGTCGCCGCCGATTTCGACCACCACTTCCGGGAGTTCTTTTACCGCGAGCTTCTCCCGAACCTCAAAGCGGAAGGAAGAACGCTGCTGGTGGTATCCCACGACGACCGCTATTTCGATTGCGCCGACCGGGTTCTCACCCTCGAATACGGCTCCTTCATCCCCACCGCCAACGCAAACGGAGCCGGCCGGCCATGAAGCTGTTTCTTTTGGGGCACGCCGGGGGCAGCCCCGGCACCTACGTCCCCCGCCTCGCCTCCCTGGCCCGCCGCCTGGAACTGATCCCCCTTGATCTGCCGGGGCATGGGCGGCGCATCGATGAACCTCTTGTGGAAACGGTGCCGGACATGGTGGCCGACCTGCGCCATCAACTGCGCCCCTTTTTCCAGGGGAAGGGGGAACGCTACGCCCTCTTCGGCCACAGCATGGGAGGATTGCTCGCTTTCGCCCTGCAGTTGTCCCTGGCCGCGGAAAGGCGCTATCCCCTCGCCGAGCACCTTTTCGTCTCCAGCACCTGTTTTCCGGGGCGGCACCACATTCCTGCCGAGCTGCCCCATCTTGCAGACCGTGAATTGTGGTTCAAAAGCGCCGCCTATTTCAGCGGCATAAGCCAGGAGGTGGCCGCCAGCAGCGAACTGATGGCCCTTTTCGCCCCCATCCTGCGCGCCGACCTCAAGGCGGTGCTCGCCTGGTCCCCGCGGGAGATAGAACCTGTGCCCGTCCCCTTGACCGTCATGGCCGGAAAAGCCGATATCGTCAACCGGAAGGATCTGGAATTCTGGCGGAATTACACGACCCGGAGTTTTTCCGCCCATCTTCTCCCCGGCAATCATTTCCATCTCCTCGACAATCCCCGGGCCGTGGCAGCTCTGGTTCTTTCCTCCCTGCCAACCCTTAAGGATTCCTTGGGGAATCCCCTTTTCCCTTGAAGCCAGCGCCCATGAACCTGCCGATCCGCAACAAGCTTTTTCTGAGCCATCTTCTTCTGGTGGTGTTCATCGCCGGCACCATCGGCGTCTATTTCTACATCAGCGCCTCGCAAAGCCTTCTGCTCCGCCTTCAGGAACGGCTTCAGGCCAGCGCCGCCCTCATCGGTCCCATTATCGACGCGGACGAAATCCGCCACCTGCGCGGCATCGAGGACACTTCCCGGCCGGATTACATTAACAATCTGGCCAAGCTTCGAACCCTGCGGCGGATGAATCCAGACATCGCCTATCTCTATGTGATGAGACAGGAAGGGGAGAAGGTCTATTTCGTTCTCGATTCCGATGAAACCAAAGACCAGGCTCTCCCCGGCCACGAATACAAACACAGGATACCCAGTCTCCTTCAAGGCTTCACCGCCATGGCGGTTGACGATAAAATCATCCGGGACGAATGGGGATCCTTTCTGTCCGGCTACGCCCCGATCCGCAACAGTCAGGGGGAATTTCTGGTGGGCATCGACATGCGCGCCGACGAAGTCACCGATAAATACCGGCATCTGAGGATTTCCGGCCTGGTTTCCCTCCTCGCCGCCGGCGGCCTGGCCTTTGTCCTCTCCCGGTTTCTGGCCGACCGTTTCATGGTGCCCATCGATCTCACCATTTCCCGTTGCGCGAGAATAACCGGGGGACATCTCGACGAGCAGATCTCCTTGCGAACCAACGATGAATTTGACCGTCTGCTCGGCGCTTTCAACACCATGTCGGCCACCCTTGCTGCGGCGGAGGAAAAGAAGCGGCAAGTTATGGCCTCCTTGCGTCAGGCCAGGGACGAACTGGAGATCCGCGTCCGCCAAAGAACCAACGATCTGAAAGAGGTCAACGACAAGCTGACCCGGGAAATCGCCGAACGTCTGGCCGCCCAGAAGGCCCTTCAGGAAGTCGCCACCATCGACCCGTTGACCCGCCTGTACAACCGCCGCTCCTTTCTGGAACAAATCGAGCACGAAGCGATCCGGAGCCGCCGAAACCGACGTCCCTTTGCGGTCGTTATGGTCGATATCGATCACTTTAAAAACATCAACGATGATTTTGGACACGCCGCCGGGGACAGCATTCTGATGGAAACCGCCCTGCGGATGAAAGGCATGCTCCGCGGGCAGGATATGATTGCCCGCTGGGGAGGAGAAGAGTTTGTCATCCTGCTGGTTGATACCGACCTCGATGGGGGCGCCATCGTCGCCGAAAAGATCCGTCGCCGGATCGCCGACGGAATCTATTATTTTGCGGGAGAAACACTGTGGGTAACCGCCAGCTTCGGCCTGGCGGAATATCAGGGGGAAACGAATCTGGAGGAACTCATCAAGGCGGCCGACACGGCCCTTTACCGGGCCAAAGAAAGGGGCCGCGACCGGGTGGAAATTCACCGGGCTCAACAGCCCGGCAGTCTATCGTAAACAGATGCGTTTAGAAAATCACCTTTCCTCAGTAGGCGGCACGGCAATCGATATTCCGCTGGCGGCATTCCTCCTCGATGCGGCGCCGCATGGCGGAAAAA
>Ga0123329_1002016_pt1 | contig 18368 bp, 18 predicted proteins | sample BioC12SIPDNA_FD_89703 | JGI IMG/M metagenome (GOLD analysis project Ga0123329, IMG submission 89703) | Anaerobic biogas reactor microbial communites from Washington, USA - Biogas_R1_B C12 SIP DNA | ecosystem: Engineered > Bioreactor > Anaerobic > Unclassified | place: Washington, USA | collected...
ACATACCGTGCGAAAGGTCACCCGCTATGTAGCGATGCGCGCGCGCCTGCACAGCCTCGACGTAAGCGCCCGCGCCGCAGCCCACGTCCACGACCAGCTCGTCGCCGCGCCAGGCGATCTGGTCCAGAACCCAGGCGGTAAAGTCCCGTTTGGGCTCTGTGTACAGCTCGTGGGTGCGCATGCGGGTTGCCAGGTTATTGTCTGTAGCGTATTGCTCCTTAACGTAATCGACGTCATCACTGCGCATCAGCTTCATCTCTTTGCTCCGGCTGCGGCCAAGGATCGCGCGCCAGCAGAATAGCGCGGTGCCCGCTGGGGAAGCGCAGCAGGCGGTAGGCACGAAAGCCGAGGCGCCGGTAGAGGGCCAGGGCGCGGCTGTTCTCCACGCGGACTGCCAGCTCCAGACGCTCGGCGCCCGCCGCCGCCGCCAGCGCTCCCAGAATACGGATCAACGCCGTGCCGATCCCCTGATTGCGCGCCTGTTCGGCGACCATCAGATCGGCTATTTCGGCAATGGTGTCAGTATAGCTGATGAGCTGGGCAGTGGCGACGGGCCTTTCGTGCGCGCCTCGCACCGCCAGAACGTGGAGGAGCCGTCCCTTCTCCTGCTGGTGCACGCTGCTCATAAAGCGCGCGACGAACTCCTCCAGTGGCTCCTCCGGAAAGCAGGCCCGGTGCAGGGCGCGTACGTCAGCCCGGATCGCCAGCCGGAAATGTACAGATGGAAGATGAAAATCCGGAGGGCGCAGTAGCTCAGGGTCAGGTGTTCGAGAGAAGTTCAATCGGCGAGCGCGAGATCTAGATAGGGCAGGCTGGCGCTGACCACGTCGCGGTCAGACATTTCCAGCGTTAAGAGCGGCGGAGCCGGCAGTGCCCGGAGCTGGGCGAGAACCAGGGAATAGTCGATGATCCCTTCGCCCAACGGCGCGTGATTATCGAGCCGGCCGTCGGTGTTGTTCAGGTGACAGAGCGAGAGGTAGGGCGCCAGGACTTCAATCCAGTGGCTGATCGGCAGCTCCGAATAGAGGGTGGCGTGGGCCACGTCCAGGCAGGCGCGCATGTAGGGATTGTCTACCTCCTCAATCACGTCCCGCAGGATGGCCGGATCGGGCGCCCACATATTTTCCAGCAGCACGTAGATCCCGCGCTCCGCCGCCTCCGCCGCAAAGGGACGCCAGAAGGCGACCTGGCGTTCGTGCCAGCCAATCTGGTAGTTGGGCAGCTTCCACCCGCCCATATAGTTGGCGTGGAACACAAGGTAGTCGCCGCCGAGCTGGCTGGCGATCTCCAGGCCCTGCCGGTAGCGGCGCAGCGTCAGCGCGACGACCTCCGGATCGAGACTGGCGGAGACCATATCATAGAACGCGCCGTGAAAGCCGAGAATGCCGGAGTAACCCTTAAGAGCCGCCGCGTACGCGGCAATGGCCTCGTCTATCTGCCCGTTGGAGCTGAGCAGCGTAGGCTCGGAAAACATGTGCAGCTCAAGGCCCCCCTGCAATCGCTCTGCCTGCGGGCGGTAAAAGGTGATGTCGTCAAGGTTGTAAGTGGCGTAAAGGATACGATCCATGCTCGTCGATTTGCTAAAAGTTAACGCTATTGCTGCAATGCTGCAAACCGGATCTGTTCGCGCATTGGCTCCCGTTTCCTGCTCCCGCTCACCCTCCCAGAAGAGCGAACACAAAAAGCCTTGCTAATCGCAAGGCTTCTTGTGGGAAGAGGAGAAAAAAGGAGGAGTCTGGTTTTCTATTCGCGGAGACCTCGAAACCGTTCAAGGTACAGACCATCGGGTCATTCCGCTCGTATTGTTCAAGTTCCCTGCGAATCTACGGATAGTTTAGTGGCAAATGGCATTGGCGGCTGGCAACTTTGTTACAATCGTAGTGTATAGCAGATTACACCCGCGCCCGGAGAAGGAGAGAAGTGGACCGGCGCTGCCCGTATTGTGACCAGCTCGTATTGCCAGACGACGCCGTCTGCTGGCAATGTGGTCGCGCGTTGGTCGATGGGATTGACAGGACAACAACGCGCGAGCTCTGGCAGGAGGCCGGCCGGCAGTTACAGCTATCGCCTCGCCTGTTCTATGGCGGGCTGACGCTGCTGCTCGTCGTGGCGGCGCTGCTCCTGACCGCATATCTCGGGCGCCAGCCACGCCTGCAGGCGGAGAAGACCGACCTGCCCGCCGGATGGGCCTGGTTCCGGAACAGCCACAACGATTTCATTCTCTTTTTGCCTGAGACCTGGGAGCTTCTGGATCCCGGAACCGGAGACCGGCAGGCCGCCATGGACCGGCTGGTGGCAAGTGAGGTCGAGCTACACCGCAGTTATGAGCCGCTCGGCCTGCTGGACAACGAGCTGCAGACAATCTTCTACGCCACCGGGCCGATTCCGGGCGCCGCCGGCGTGGAAGGACTTCTGCTGGTGGGTAGCAGCCGGCCCCTGAACCAGTTGTCGCCGGCCGAGCTACAGTCGGTAGCGGCGGCGGGGGCTGCACAGCTTGGCCTGACCCTGGAGGAGGCGCAGGAGAGCGAGGAAGGCGGCCAGAGTCGCGTCCTGCTGACCGTAACCAGGGATACGGACGCGGGCGCCCTCCGCTGCCAGCAGCATCTTTATCCCGGCGTCCAGGAATTGCTGCTGGTAGCGGCCTGCGCCCCGCCTGAGAGCCGCCCGCAACAGACCCTGGCGGATATCCTCGGCAGCTTCCAGCGCCTGTCCCCCTGAGAGGTTACCTTGACGCGTTCTACCCGCACCAGTACAATCGCCACCATGTCCAAGGAAGAGCGTGTTCCCCTGAATAAACGCGAGTTCAATTACGGCGGGCAGGCCGTCATCGAAGGAGTAATGATGCGCGGCTCGCGCGCGCTGGCCGTGGCCGTCCGCGACCCGCAGGGCCGCATTGTCGTGCACACCGAGCCGCTCGACGCGCGCATTTACGGCGGTCGCCTGGCGCGCATCCCGTTCGTGCGCGGGCTGACCCTGCTCTGGGACGCGCTCGGACTGGGGGTGAAGAGCCTGATGTTCTCTGCCAACGTGGCCCTGGCCGAAGAAGGCGAGGACGAGGCGCAGAACGTGTTTGACAGCCCGGCCCAGTGGGGCATGGTCCTTTTTTCGCTGGCCGTCTCGATCTTGCTCTTCTTCCTTTTCCCTGCCTTCGTCGGCGACGTCGTCGCTCGCTGGCTGGTCACAGGCCCCGCGCCGGTGCTGAGCAACCTGATCGAGGGCGTGATCCGTCTCCTGCTGCTCATCGGCTACATCTGGGCCATCGGCCAGATGGCCGACGTGCGCCGCCTGTTTGGATACCACGGCGCCGAGCACAAGACGATCAACGCCTACGAGGCGGGCGCGCCCCTCACGCCGCGCAGCGTCGCCGAATTCTCGCTGCAGCACCCGCGCTGCGGGACAGCCTTCTTGCTGACCGTCGTCGTCATCTCAATCCTGGTCTATTCACTGCTGCCGCCACTCTCATTGCCGGTGCGGCTGCTTTCTCGTGTCCTGCTGCTGCCGCTGATTGCCGGGATTGCCTATGAATTCATCCGCTTCTCGGCGCGCCACCAGGGCAACCCGCTGATCCGCCTGCTGTCCAGGCCAAACCTGGCCATGCAGCGGCTGACCACACGCGAGCCGGATTCGACCATGCTGGCCGTCGCCATCCAGGCGCTGGAGCACGTGCTGGCTTACGAGGCGAGCACGGCCCCGGTGGTCACCGGCGACGTGCTGGCCGACGATCTCGACGCCGCTCTACCGGCGTAGAGAGATCTTCATGATTCTGTGAGCCACGCTAGTCATCCCACTAGCCATTGCAATGCGAGGGAAAACAGATGAAGAATAAAGTCGCTCTCTATGGAGCCGGCAACGTGGGTGCGACGACGGCCCACTGGCTGGCGCAAATGGAAATCGCTGATCTTGTCCTGTTTGACATTTTTGGGCAGATCGGCGCCGGCAAGGCCCTGGACCTGTATGAGTCTGGCCCGGCGCTGGGTTTCGACGGGCGAATCACGGGCAGCAACGACCCCGCTATCATCGAAGGCGCGGACGTTGTCGTGGTGACGGCCGGCGTGCCCCGGCGCAAAGATCCCGAGACGGGCAAGTTCCCCAGCCGCGACGAGCTGGTCAAGATTAACCAGGAAGTCATGGAGGTCGTGGCCGAGAATATTAAGAAGTACGCGCCGGACAGCATCGTGGTCCTCGTCACAAACCCGCTGGACGCGATGGCCCACGTGATGCTGCGCAAGACTGGCTTCGAGCCACGGCGGGTTATCGGCCAGGCCGGCGCGCTGGACACGGCCCGCTACAAGACCTTTATCGCCGACGAGCTGGGCGTCAGCGTCGAGGACGTGCACGGCATCGTGCTGGGTGGCCATGGCGATACGATGGTTCCCCTGCCCCGCCTGACATCGGTCGCCGGCATCCCAGTCACCGAGCTGATCAGCCAGGAGAAGCTGGATGCAATCATCGAGCGCACGCGCAAGGGGGGCGGCGAGATCGTCGGCCTGCTCGGCTATAGCGGCTACTACGCCCCGGCAGCGGGTACGGCGATCATGGTCGAGTCGATCCTGAAGGACAAGAAGCGCGTCATCCCCAGCGCTATCTACACGCAGGGGGAGTACGGCTACCACGACCTGTTCATCGGCCTGCCTGCCGTACTCGGCCGGAATGGCGTGGAACGGGTCATCGAATTTGAGCTGACCGCCGAAGAGCGGGCCATGCTCGACCACTCGGCCGAAGCTGTCCGCTCTGTCGTCGCCGTGCTCGGCTACGATTAGGCGCCGGTCCTGCAAAAGAGAAAGGCCCTCGCCGCAATAACGGCGAGGGCTTTTTTGTTGGGTCTACGGCTTTCCTTCCGGCGGGCGGCCGACCCGTTTGGCCATCCAGATGTCGGGCTTGCCCCAGCCATTGGCATCGGGGATGACGCCCACGATGGCATAACCTAATTTCTGGTAGAACTCGAAAGGATGGCGACGCCGGTTCTGGATCTGCGCCAGATGGACGAGAGGGTCGGGGTAGAGATCGACGCCCGCCAGAGAAGTCATCCCGCTAACGTCGTCGCTGCCGAGGTAGATAGTGAGGCCGCCGCGCTCACGTACCTGCTCCTCCAGGTCGGCGACCAGCGCCCGGCCGACGCCCTGCCCCTGCACCGCCGGATCGACGACAAGCGGATGCAGCTCCCAGGCATGCCCGTCATACTCGGGAATGGCGCCAATCCAGCCCACGACGTTGCCCCGGTCGTCCACGGCGACCCGGCAGATGCGCTCCTCGTCCAGCGCTTCGTGCACTTCTTCCAGCGCGTCGTCCATATCCGACCAGGAATCGGGCCAGTTGTGCCTGAACCCCTCGACAAGCAGCGCAGCCGCCTGCCGGACGCGCGCCTTATGGTGTAGTCGCAGATCGACAATCCTCACGATACTGCCTCCAGCTCGGCCATCAGCTCGTCGAAACGCGCCAGCACCGCGCCCTCAGTGGGCGGCAGGTTCGCGGCGATATCCAGCAGCAGCGGCTCGTCCCAATGCGGTCGCCACGTCTCCGGCGGCGGCACGTAATGGCGCGACAGAGCGTGGATGCGGCCCAGCGCCTCGCCGTAGCGTTCAAAGAAGGCCGGCCCCCAGATGTCACCGCGCGGCGGCCCGCCGGGCGCGCGCTCGAAGGTGGTGGCAAGGAACTGCTCGCCGTGCCCATCGGGAATGAGCTCTACCAGCTGACCGTGCTCGGACAAAATGGCCCGGCTGGCTGCAGCGCCGCCGTCGGCAAGATAGTTAATCCAGGCGACCTCGCCCTGGATCAGGGGGATGGTGCGGCGCGCGCTGTGACCAATACGCAGAATGAAACCGGCTCCATCGCGCTCGAACTCGTAGATAAAGCTCTCGAAACCGCCCAGATCTACCAGCCGCTCCGTTTCCACCCCAAACCTGCGCCCTGCCTCCGCCAGAATCCCCTCGTTAAAACGCCTCTTGATGCGCGGTTCCACGTTTGCTTCCTTTCTCCCCAGCCCTGCAGGCTTACTCCAGCGGCAGCGGCGGCTGCCACACCGCCGGCAGACTTTCGACCTCCATACGCGTGATCCATTTTACCCACGCATAGCCCCGGCGTCCCGGAGCGACAAGCCGCATCGGCGCCCCGTGCCCGTGAGTGAGCGGAGCGCCGGCTACGCCCGTCGCCAGGAGCCAGCGGCGCGCATCTTCAAGATCATAGCGCCGCCAGTAACCTGTGACGCTCTCCACGCGCAGACTTCGCGCCCCCTCTCGCAGGCCGGATTCCGCCAGCAGGGTTTCGAGCGGCACGCCCTGCCATTCCTGCGTCGTGTACCAACCGCCGGTACAGTCGAGGGTCGCCGTGACCTTCGCTGTAGCCCGCTCCAGCACGGCGGCGTAGCTCAGGCGCAGGGGCCGCTCGACCAGCCCCGAAAGCTCCAGCCGCCAGCTTTCCAGGTCCAGGGGATCGGGCCGGTCGTTGATCCAGCTCACGCGCGGGAAGAAGCCGCCGAAGCTGCCCATTTCGTAGGAGCCGGTGAAGCGACGCCTGCGCTGCCAGCTCCGCAGCGCCAGCCAGACGAGCGAGCCGCCCAGAGCCAGCGAGCCGCCTCGCAGGAAGGCGCGCCTGTCGCGGCTTTCAGGTCGCCGCACGATCCAGCGGCGCCGCCAGGCGTGCCAGGCCATCAGGGCCAACAGAGGTACCGCCACGTAGATGTGCAGCGAGACCAGGCTGAAGCCGCCGAGCGTGCGGTAGCCGGCGAACGTCCAGGCAATGCCCAATAGAAGTACCAGCAGGAGAAGGAACAACATGAACAGGAAGGCGGCCCGCTCGCCGCGCCAGCGCACGCCGCGGCTCGCCACGTTCCAGATAATGGCGCCCTTCCACAGCAGCACGAGGGCGATCGCGTAGGCGCCAATGCCGTGCAGCCAGAGCAGCCAGGCGCGCCCGCCCGTGCCACTGGTGAAGCCCAGATAGCCCGTTAGCGCCTGCAGCAGCAGCAGGAGGAGCAACGTCAGGTTGGCCCACGGGAAGCGCATGGTACAATTACCGGGTGTCCGTCACACATTCTAGTTGAGTTATGCCACACATCCTTTTCATCTGCACTGCGAACATCTGCCGCTCACCCGTTGCCGAGGGACTGCTGCGCAAGCGACTTGATGAGGATGGGCTGGTTAGCTGGGAGGTCAGCTCGGCGGGTACGTGGGCGCAGCTGCGGCGGGGGGCCGCCACTACCAGTGTCCAGCTCATGGCGGAGCGCGGCATCGACATCAGCAACCACCGGGCCCGCGAGGTCACAGCCGAGCTGCTGGCCGATGCCGACCTCATTCTCTGCATGGAAGCAGGCCACGCCGAGGCCCTGCGCGTGGAGTTCCCCGAAGCCAGAGAGCGTATCCACGTGCTCAGCGAGATGGCCGGGAGCAACCACAACGTCGAAGACCCTTACGGCGGTCCCTACCAGGGCTACGTCAAGATGGTGGACGAGCTAAGCGAGCTGATCGACGCAGGGCTGCCGCGCATTATTGGGCTGGCCGGCCGGAATGCCTACAACAAGAGGCAGAGGGAGGAGTAGCGCGCCCTACCAGCCGGCGATAAACGGCTCCCACTCGGCCCTGCTTTCCAGATGGCGTCCAAAACGATAGGCAGCCGAGCTGCTCGGCTCGTACGGCGGGCGGAGCAGCTGCATGTTGGCCTGTTCGGGGGTGCGCCCACCCTTCCGGCGGTTGCAGGCCGAACAGGCGGCGACGAGGTTTGTCCAGCTATGGGCGCCGCCAGCATGGCGGGGTACAACATGGTCGATGGTCAGCTGGTGGCTTGGGCGCCCGCAATACTGGCAGGTGTAGTTATCGCGACGCAGCACCTCTCGCTTGCTCAGGGCCACGCGCGGTCGAGGACGCTGGATCATGTGCTGCAATTTGATGATCGAGGGCAGGTCAAACTCGGCGGTAGCGCTGCGGATTTTGCCACGTCCGTTGAGAATCAGCTCCGCCTTGCCCGTCATCAAGAGGGCGAGCGCCCGCTTCATATTGCAGACATGAAGCGGCTCAAAGTTAATATTGAGAATGAGTACTGGTTCTTCCAGTAGGCTCTTACTCATAAGATTCGTCACGAAAAGTGCGAGCCGTCAAATTGTCGGCAGTCGGGGCACATCCCCGACAACGCCGTCAGTTTAATGATTTTTCGCCAGTCGTCAAACATACTGATCTGGCGTTTAAACTATGATCGAAGGAGCAGAAGGCAGCGATGGAACGAGAAGCGCTGGTCGGCTATCTGGACAATTATCTGCGTATAGATGAGATTCAGGATTACGGCCCGCAGGGTCTGCAGGTCGAGAGCGACAACCGGGCCATCACGCGGATTGCGCTGGCGGTGGATACGGCGCCGCCCATCGTCGAGGAGGCCGCCGCGTGGGGGGCAGACATGCTCCTGGTCCACCACGGCATCTTCTGGGGCCAGACGGAACGCATCGCCGGCCCGCTCGGCGCGCGCGTGCGTCTGCTGCTGCGGCACAACATCAACCTCTACGCCGCCCACCTGGCTCTGGATGCCCACCCGGAAGTGGGCAACAACGCCGAGCTGGCCCGGCTCCTGGGTATCACGGCGGAAGGATGGTGGTGCGCCCCCAGAGGGACGCCCATCGGCGTGCTGGGCGCCGTCACCCCGGGCACCAGCCGGGAAGAGCTGGTCGCCCGCGTGGTGCAGCTCCTTAATACCGAGCCGGTCGTCCTGCCCCACGGGCCGGATTGGCCGGAGCGTGTGGCGATCGTCTCCGGCAGTGCCGCTGGCCATACCGGCGAAGCGGCTGCCGTGGGAGCCGACACCCTGATTACCGGCGAGACCTCCCATTCCCACTACTGGGCGGCCAGCGATCATGCCATGAACGTCATCTTTGCCGGCCATTACGCCACGGAGACGGTCGGCGTGCAGGCCCTCGGTCGCCATCTGGCAGAGAGATTCGGTGTTGAGGTAAAATTCTTGGACTTCCCCACCAAGATGTAAGCGGAAGGGGTCTGGCGGCAGGCTGCGCCGGCAGCCGGCCGTCGAAACAAGGAGAAAGGGAATGAGCACACGCGACAACGATTCCAACATCGGCTGGATTGCCGACGAGCTGAAGCACCTGCACGAGGCAGGCCTCTACAACCACATCCGCACCATCGAATCGCCGATGGACGCCTGGGTACAGATTGACGGGCGCCGCCTGCTCAATTTCTGCGCCAACAACTACCTGGGCCTCGCCAACCACCCGCGCGTGCGCGAGGCGGCGAAAAACGCTATCGACAGAATGGGCATTGGGCCCGGCGCCGTCCGTTCGATTGCCGGTACGATGACCCTGCACGAGGAGCTGGAAGAGAAGCTGGCCCGGTTCAAGCGGGCCGACGCCTGCATTACGTTTCAGAGCGGCTTCACCGCCAATCTGGGCACCATTCCGGCGCTGGTCGGGCGCGGCGACGTCATCTTCAGCGACGAGCTGAACCACGCCAGCATCATCGACGGCTGCCGTCTCAGCCGCGCCGAGGTCGTGCGCTATAAGCATAACGACGTGGACGACCTGCGCCGCCAGATCGAAGCGGTGACCGACTATAGCCGCCGGCTGATCATCACCGACGGCGTTTTCAGCATGGACGGCGACATTGCCCCGTTGGATAGGATAGCCGACGTCGCCGAGGAGTATGGCATCATGCTCATGGTTGACGACGCCCATGGCGAAGGGGTTCTCGGCGAGGGCGGGCGCGGTATCGTCGATCACTTTGGCCTGCACGGCCGGGTGGACGTGGAGGTCGGCACGTTGAGCAAGGCCTTTGGCGTTGTGGGCGGCATGGTGGCGGGCAAGCAGATTATCGTCGAATGGCTGCGACAGCGCGGGCGCCCCTTCCTCTTCTCCAGCGCCATGACCGTGCCCGATGTCGCCGCCTGCATCGAGGCCGTGGACATCCTGCAGGAATCGACCGACCTGGTGGACCGGCTCTGGGCCAACGCCGACGTGTTCCGTCAGGGCATCAAGGAGATGGGCTTCGACACGGGCCACAGCGAGACGCCTATCGTCCCCGTGATGCTCGGCGAGGCGCCCCTGGCCCAGCAATTCAGCCGGCAGCTATTCGAGAAGGGCGTCTTTGCCATGGCTATCGGCTATCCGACCGTGCCGCAGGGCAAGGCGCGTATCCGTGTGATGAACAGCGCCGCGCACAGCGCCGACGACATCGAGCAGGCGCTGGAGATTTTCGGCGAAGTTGGGCGCAACCTGAACGTGATCTAGGTCCGCAGCAGTCACCCGCAGAGGGGCGGTCTGCCGCCCCTTTTTTATTCCGCCCAGGCCAGCCCGGTAGACCGCGCCCGTTCCGTATAGGCCCCGATCTGCTCCGCGCAGACGCCGTACATGCTCTCGCCGTGAGCCAGGTGGCGCTGCTGGTAGATGCGGAACCAGTCAACCGTGGCGGCAACGGCCTCCTCCCAATCGTAAAGCGCGTGCCAGCCCAGGCGATTAGCTGCTTTGTCCCAGCTCAGCCGCAGCAGCGTCGCCTCCTTTTCGGCCTGCGCCTGCGCAGGCTGTTCCCAACTCCCGCCACCCCACAGGGCCAGCGCCTTCTCCACGACCTGTTGGGCCGTCACCGCCTGGATATCTCGCGGCGCGAAATTCCACGCCTCGGCGTAGGCATGGCCCTCGCGCAGCAGCTTTGCGCCCAGCCAGAGGTAGGCGCTGAGCGACTCCAGGACATGCTGCCAGGGGCGCACAAACGCCGGGTTGCGCACGCAGACCCGCTCGCCGGCCAGCAGTGCCCGCATCGTGTCCGGCAGCAGCCGGTCGGCGGCGAAATCGCCCCCGCCGATGACGTTGCCGGCCCGCGCCGAGGCGACCGCCGGCCCGCCGTCCTCGAAGAAGCTGCGCCGGTAGGAGGCAATCGCCAGCTCGGCCATCGCCTTGCTGGCGCTGTAAGGATCGTGCCCGCCCAGCCGGTCGTTCTCCCGGTAGCCCCAGAGCCAGTTGCGCTCTTCGTAGACCTTGTCGGTGGTTACACAGACGACGGCCTCCACGCTCGCGCTCTGCCGGACGGCCTCCAGCAGGTTGACCGTGCCGCCGGCGTTGGTGTCGAAGGTCATTTTCGGCTCGCGGTAGGCTGCCAGCACCAGCGGTTGCGCCGCCAGATGAAAGACAAGGCGCGGGCGGAAGCGGCTGATCGCATCGGCGAGCGCGTCGTGGTCGCGTACGTCGCCGGTTACTCCTTCGATCTGCCCGCCCAGCCGGCAGACCTCAAAATTAGCCGGCACCGTCGGCGGCTGAGGCAGGCTGAAGCCGGCCACGTCGGCGCCCAGCTCTTTCAGCCAGATCGCCAGCCAGGAACCCTTGAAGCCTGTGTGACCGGTGACCAGCACCGGCAGGCCGGCGTAGACATCGGCAAAGGGCATCAGCTTACACCGTAAAGGTCTGCCCCAGTTGGGGCACGTGTACGTTTTCCAGTCCCTCGCGCATGAGCTGTCCGGCAAAGGAGAGCGACGTGACTTCCTCGCCATGTACAATGAAGGTCTGGCGCGGTTTACGCGTGAAGTGCCCTACCCAGTCGAGCAGCTCAGAGCGGTCGGCGTGGGCGCTGAAGCCGTTGATCGTCACCACCTCCGCGCGCAGATCATATTCCTCGCCAAAGATGCGCACGCGCGGCTGCTTCTCCACCAGCCGCCGGCCCAGCGTGTTCGGCGCCTGCCAGCCGACAATCAGGATGGTATTGCGCGAATCCTCCACGTTGTTCTTCAGGTGGTGCAGGATACGGCCGTTCTCGGCCATGCCGCTGGCGCTGATGATGATCGCCGGCTCGCGCAGGAAGTTCAGCTCCTTCGACTGGTTGACGCTGCGCGTGTAGGTCAGCATGTCAAAGCCGAACGGGTCGCCCTGCTCCAGCATGAACGCGCCCAGCTCTTCGTCGTACGCTTCCGGGTGCAGGCGGTAGATGCCGGTTGCGTCGATAGCCATCGGACTATCCACGTAGACGCCCATGTTGGGTGGGATGCTGCGCCGATTCACCAGCTCGTGCAGCCGGTAGACCAGCTCCTGCGTCCGGCCGACGGCAAAGGACGGAATGATAATCTTGCCGCCCCGTTTATAGGTGGCGTTAACCACGCTCCGCAGCTTATCGTCCAGCGCGTCTGTCGCCTCGTGCTCCCGGTCGCCATAGGTGCTCTCGATGAGCAGGACGTCGGCCTCCTCTACGTAGGTGGGATCGCGCAGAATGGGTCGATCCGGCCGGCCGAGGTCGCCGCTGAAGACGACGCGCACTGTGCGCCCCTGCTCCTCGTCTTCGATGTCCAGGGCGACGATGGCCGAGCCGAGAATGTGGCCCGCATCGTAAAAGGTCAGCCAGACGCCGGGCATGATCTGGCGCCTGCGGTTGTAACTGGTGCCCACAAAATAATCCAGGCTGCGCACCGCATCTTCCACCGTGTAGATCGGTTCGACCAGCGCTTCGCCGCGTTTCTTATTCTTCTTGTTCAGGTATTCCGCGTCCGACGCCATGATCTCGGCGCTATCGTGCAGCATCACCGAACAGAGATCGCGTGTGGCATACGTGCAGTAGATGTCGCCGTCGAAGCCACTCTTGACCAGATTGGGGATGTTGGCGCTATGGTCAATATGGGCGTGCGACAGCACCATGACGTCTACCCTGGCGGCATCGTATGGAAGCTGGCGATTCCTCCGGTAGCTTTCCTGCCGCGAGCCCTGGTAGAAGCCGCAGTCCAGCAGGATCTGCTTGCCGTTAACGTGGAGCAGATGTTGCGAGCCGGTTACGGTCCGTACCGCGCCATGAAAGGTGATCTCCATCGTCCTGCCTCCTTCTTGTGCGTCTGTCAGTCTTGTTGCCAGAGGAGCGACAGAATCTCGTCGCCGTAGGTGCTGGCGCGCCAGGGGCCGAGGATCCCGTTAAGCTCTTCTCTGCTCGTGGGGTTCTTGCGGGCCAGGGCCCACAACGCGTCGCGGCTGAGGATCACGTCCGATTCCACGCCGCGTTCCGCGCCTTTCTCTTTGCGCCAGTTGCGCAATAGCTCATAGCGATCCAGTACGTCCTGGGGCAGGCGCGGCTTCCGGCTCGGACGGCGTGGCGCCCTGGCGCCGCGATTCTCGCGGACGATCCGCAGAATGTCGCGCCCGTAACGCTGGATCTGCCCGGACGACATACCGGGGATGCGCGCCAGATCATCCCTGTGCACCGGCGCTTCCCGGGCGATCTCCACGAGCGTGCGATCCTGCAGGATCTTGAAGTGTGGTTTATTGCGCCGCATCGCCTCCCGGTCGCGGTAGATCGCCAGCGCCCGCAGTATCGCCTTTCCCTGCGGAGACAGCGTGCGAATCCCGTTCATCGTCCAGAAGCTATCCGGATCGAAGGTCAGGGAAGCCGGCGCGACCCGCGTCTGCTCGGCGAAAATCTCGAGGGCCTCTTTCATACGGCCCGCTGCCTCCAGCTCCTGCGCCAGCTTATCGCGCAGCGCCAGCAGAAAATGGGTGTCCGCCTGAGCGTAGGCGAGCGCGGCCTGCGACAGGGGCCGCTCGCACCAGTTCGAGCGCTGGAAGCGCTTGTCCAGGTGTACGTCGAAATAGGTCTCCAGGATGTTGGCCAGCCCAACGCGGTTGATCCCCAGAATGCGCGCCGCCCACATCGTGTCAAACAGGTTGTTTAGCTCCCACCCAAACTGGCGCTTGACGAGCATCAGGTCATACTCGGCAGCGTGGAAGACCTTTTCCACGTCCGGTCGGGCGAAAAGCTCTCCCAGCGGCGCGAGATCGATGGGCGCCAGCGGGTCGATGATGTAATCCTGCCCGGGAATGGAAAGCTGGATGAGGCAGACTTCCTCGTGATAAGCATACAGGCTGTTGGCTTCGAGGTCGAGGGCGAGCCGGGGCTGTTCTTGCAGCCGTGCCAGACATTGCGCCCAGGCCGCCGCACTGGCGATGAGCTGGTGTGGGGGAAGGTCGGGTCCTGAAGCAGCCTGACGTTGTTTTGGTCTACTCATACACTCGGATAATGCCGGGCAAGTCCGGCGGTCGTCTACGCTCCAGCCGATTGTAACAGCCTCCCCGCAGCATACAAAGATCGACTTTTCGCCCGTGCGGGGCATTGGATACAATGAGCCAGATGAGCGCAGCCGTCCAGATCGAACCCATTCGCCTCCGCCACATCCCGGCCGTCACGCGGATGGTCTATGCCAACATGATTGGCGTGGACGTAGACTTCACCCGGCTGACCGGCACTCCGTGGCGGCGCGCCTTCAGTTATCTGGTTGTGCCCCTCTATCTGCTGACGGCCGGTAAGGGCTTTCTGGCCCGTCACCAATCGAAGATTGCCGGCTGCGGCTATTATCACCTGCGACAGCTCAGCGGCTTTGTCTTTAACGTGAGCGTCAACGCGGCACACCGCAGGCAGGGCGTCGCCACACAGCTCATGCACTACCTGCAGCAGCAGATCGCCGGCGCCGGGCTATCCTGGGTGGCGCTGCACGTCGATCGCGACAACGCACCCGCCCAGGCGCTGTACCAGCGGCTCGGCTACCGGCCTTACCACCCGTACTATCTGCGCCTGCCTGCAATCAGCCTCACGAGGAAAGCCTATCACGGCCAGACGCTGGAGCCGCTGCCCCGCCGCACCGGCAGCCGGCGTTTTCTCGCCTACCTGCACGGCGAGCGCGAAGCGGGCGACCCGTGGGCGGCAGCCGTGGTGCGCGCCGACTACAGCGAGTTGATTCCCAGTGGTGGTCACTTCTGGAGCGTGCAGCGGGAGGGGAAAGTGGTGGGCGCGCTCTGGATGGGCGATGCCGGCGATACGCGCCAGGCGATGGTGGCGCTCGCGCCGCTCTGGTGGGATCGATCCGACCTATACGAAGCCATCTTTCAGGGGATTGTGGCGACCGGCAACCGCCAGGCGCAGCGTAACGGGCTTGAGCTTTATCTCGGCAGCAGCGCGCACTACGAGGCGACGCTCGACTTCTGGCGGCAGCTCGGTTTTGTCGCGCAGCGCCGGGCGCGCATCCTCATGCTGAAATCGCTGAAAGACGAAGGCGGCTGAAGGCTACGCCCCCACGTTGTCGCGGTACCACTCCCAGAAGCGGGTTACGCCTTCTTCGACCGAAATCTGCGGATTGTAGTCCAGCAGCGCGCGGGCCTTGCCGATGTCGGCATAGGTACGCAATACGTCGGCGGCAAGCTTGGGCGCCGGACGCAGACGCGCTTTGCGGCCCGCCAGCGACTCCATGATGCTGACAAAGTCGCCGAGGCGCACCAGCTCGCCGCGCCCCAGGTTGATCACCTCGTAGCCCAGCGGGCGATCGACGGCGGCGACCACGCCGTTGGTGATGTCGTCCACGAAGGTCCAGTCGCGGTACATCTCCCCGCCCTCGTACAGGGGAATCTCCACCCCTTTGGTGATGCTGTCGGCAACCAGATAAGCCATCATATCAGGCCGGCCGTTGGGTCCGTAGACGGTAAAGAAGCGGACGGCCGTAAAGTTCAGGCCAAAGAGGTGGTGGTAGGTGTAGCCCAGGATCTCGGCGGCGCGCTTGGCGGCGGCGTAGGGCTGCAGAGGCCGGTCGCAGCTATCACTTTCCACAAAGGGGATCTGTTTGGTGTCGCCATAAACCGACGACGTGGAGGCGAAGACGAAGTTGCCCACGCCGGCGGCGCGCGCGGCGTCCATCAGGTGCTGCGTGCCGATGTAGTCAACCTCGACATAGAGGTCCGGGTGGGCCACGGCATTGCGCACGCCGGCCATGGCGGCGAGATGGGCCACGGCGTCGAACTGCTCGCGCGCGAACAGGTCAAACATGCCCTGGCGGTCGCGGATGTCGGCTTCGACCATGCAGAAGTTGGGGTAGCGTTCCAGCCGGCGCTGGTTGGCCCGCTTGCGGCGCGGATCGTAATAATCGTTGAAATTGTCGAGGCCGACGACCTCGTCGCCTCGCTGGCTCAGCTTCTCGGCCAGGTGGCTGCCAATGAAGCCGGCTGCGCCCGTTACAAGTACTTTCACCTGTTATTCTCCTGTTCGGCCGGCCGGATATCCTGGATCATCAGCTCGAGGTTTCGGCTGCCGTTCCACTCGTTGCTGCTCAACGAATAGACGACGTCGACGCGCTCCGGCATGGCCGCGGCCCACTCCCCCTGGCGGAAGGCGATGCCCTGGATGCGACGCCAGCCATCGCTGAGATCCAGCTTCAGGTGCGCCCCATCCTGGCCCACCGCCCGGTGGCTATAGACCTGCAGATTCCGGCTCATGAACCTTGGCGCGGCGTTGCTCTGGCCCGTGGGCTCCAACTGCTCCAGGAGGCCGAAAAGAGCCCAGTCGATATCAACTAGCTGCAGCTCGGCGTCTATGTCCAGCTTGGGCCGGAGGTCTTTTTCGCGCAGCTCTTCTTCGGCTATAGCCCACAGCCGCTCGGTAAACTCCGGCAGATGCTCGTTGCGGATGGTGAAGCCGGCCGCCTGGGCATGACCGCCATGCCGTTCTAGCAGATCGGCTACTTCGTCGAGCGCCCGCGTGATGTGAAATTCGGGAATGGAGCGGCAGGAACCCCGGCTTTCCGTTTCGCCCTGCTCCATGACGATGGCGGGACGGTAATACTTCTCGGCCAGGCGGCTGGCAACGAGGCCGACAACCCCCGCGACGAAGTCGGAGCCGCCGGCAATGAGGATCGGCGCCCCGCCGGCAATCATCGTTTCGGCCTGCTCGCTGAGCTGCTGGGTCAGCGTTCGCCGCTGCTGGTTCAAACGGTTCAGATCGTGGGCAAACCGCTCGGCGCTGGGCTCGTTAGCCGAGGCCAGCAGCCGCGCGGCATCATAGGCGTGGGAGAGACGGCCTGCCGCGTTCAGCCGGGGGCCCAGCACAAAGCCAATCGTCTCCGCGGTGATCCGCCCCGGCTTCAGCCCGGCGACGCGGCTCAGCGCCGCCACACCCGGCCGGCGCAGGCTATTCAGCACTTCCAGCCCGTGGCGCACGAGCAGCCGGTTCTCGCCCAGCAGAGGCGCCAGGTCGGCTACGGTGCCCAGAGCGACCAGGTCCAAAAGGCTTTTAACGTCAAATCCCGTTGGCGCCGGCCGGTCCTGGTGCAGCGCCTGCGCCAGCTTGTAGGCAATCCCCACCCCGGCAAGCATCCGTTCGGGATAGGCTGAGTCGGGGCGTTTGGGGTTGATGACCGCCAGCGCTTCGGGCAGATCGCGCCCCAGGCTGTGGTGGTCGGTGATGATCATATCCAGCCCGATCTCGTTGGCGTGGCGTACCTCACACAGCGAGCGGATGCCACAATCGACGCTGATGACGAGGTCGGCGCCGATCTCGGTGCGGATGCGGGTGAGGGCGTCGTCGTTCAGACCGTAGCCTTCGTCAATCCGGTCGGGGATGTAGGGCCGCGCCTCGCTGCGCTCGAAACCCAGACCGCGAAGCGCTTCGACCAGCAGCACAGTCGCCGTCACGCCGTCGGCGTCAAAATCGCCGTAGACAACCACCCGCTCGCCACGTTCTTTAGCCCGCAGAATGCGCGCCACCGCCTTGTCCATGTCAGGCAGCAGAAAAGGATCGTCAGACTCCAGGTAATACCCATCGAGGAAAGCCTGGATCTGGTTCATCTTCTGGTAGCCGCGGTTATGGAGAATCTGCAGGAGGACGGGATGCAGATGGCCCAGCCCCTGCTGCAGCAGTTCCTGCGGCGCGCGTGGCGCCAGCCGCCATTCATTTTCACGAAGTTGGGGAGGGCGAATCATAGGCCACATAATAGCACGGTTGTTCGCACCATGCGAGTCAGCGCGGCGGACCGGCGGCAATGCGTTCTTCCATCTCGCCGGCCGAGCCGCGGAAGCCGTGAATCGATTCCAGCCACCAGGTGACGCCTGCCGCCGCATAGCGGGCCACAAACGCGCCGTCCCCGGGCGCTGAGACCCCGGTCATGGCGACGGCGAAGGGCGTCGTCGCGCTCCTTGCCTTCTGGATCGCCGCCACCATCTCCGCAACCTGCTCAGGGCTTTTCACCATCGCCGCGTTCTCGTCGTCGGCACTAAAGACCCAGCCGTCGTAGCGACCGGCCCGGCGCAGAGCGGCGCGGCTCTCACCCCCTACCCAAATGGGCGGGCGTGGCTCCTGCATCGCCCTCGGCTGCAGGCTGATGCCGTGCAGGGTGTAATACGCGCCTGTGTGGTCCACACTCTCCCCGCTCAGCAGCCGGTCGAGCAATGGCAATCCTTCGTCGAGCATGGCGGCCCGTTCCCGCGCGTCGCCACTCTCTCCAAAGCGCTCGAACTCCTCAGGTACGCCGCCGAGGCCAACGCCGAACACCACCCGGCCCTCGCTGAGCTGGTCAAGCGTGACGATTGTCTGGGCCAGCGTTTGCAGGCGGCGGCGCGGCAAGGGCGTCACGGCCGGACCCAGGAGTAACCGCGTCGTGGT
>Ga0123329_1002018_pt1 | contig 18348 bp, 15 predicted proteins | sample BioC12SIPDNA_FD_89703 | JGI IMG/M metagenome (GOLD analysis project Ga0123329, IMG submission 89703) | Anaerobic biogas reactor microbial communites from Washington, USA - Biogas_R1_B C12 SIP DNA | ecosystem: Engineered > Bioreactor > Anaerobic > Unclassified | place: Washington, USA | collected...
CCCGGCGGCGATCCGGCCAGGGATGGGCCGCTGCTGATGGCCGTCGAGCTGGCCACCGGCAGAATCGTCTGGCGAACGCCCAACCCGGACCATTGGACCATGACCGAGTCGTCGGTGATGGTCTGCGAATTCGGCGGCGTGCGGCAATACGTCTACTGCTCGGGTGGCGGGGTTGTGTCGGTGGCTGCCGACGACGGTCGCGTATTGTGGAAATGGCCCGAATGGGTCATCAAGATCGCCAACAGCCCGTCACCGGTGGTCGTGGCGCCCGACCGCCTGTTCTTCACGGGCAGCTACGGCGTCGGATCCCAGATGGTCCGCGTCTGGACTGAGGGCGACCGGTTCAAGGTGGGGCAGGTGTTCCGCATCAAGCCGCAAGTGTTCAGTTGCGAGCAACAGACGCCCGTGCTTCACCAGAACCACCTGTACGGCGTGACCGAGAGCGGACAGCTGGCGTGCCTGGACCTGGCCGGCGAGTTGGTCTGGTCGAGTGGCCCGAAGGTGCAATTCGAGCTCGGGCCGTTCGTTCTGATCGACGGAGTGTTGTTCGTTGTCGGCGGACAGAGTGGCGAGCTTGTCATGGTGGAAGCCACCGCAGAGGGGTACAAGGAACTCGGTCGCGCGAAGATTCTTAATGGGCACGACGCCTGGGGCCCCATCGCGTACGCCGACGGCCGCATCTACTTCCGTGACTTGACCGAGACGGTCTGTGTACGAGTGGCTCCATAGCGTCTCGGGGGACAGAGGCCCGTGATGGCCACAGCGAATCGATGGATGATCCTCGTGGTTCTGGCCGCCATCTGCCTGGGCGGCTGCGCGGACGGGGCCGACCCGTCCTTGGGCAATGGCGACACGGCGGACGAGCCGGAGGCCACGGCCATGCCGTGGGCGTATCGCCTGGTTCTGAGGCGGACGCCGGCCGTTGAGGGGCTCAAGGGCATTGCTCTTGGCGACGATGGCCGCATCTACCTGGCCTCCGCCAGCGGCGTGACGGTGTTTGACGGCGACTGGGTGCAGATCGGTCACATGCCGACGCCCGGCCCGGTCACCGCCGTGGCCGTGGGCCCCGAGGGCCGCGTCTTTGCGACCGAGAAGGCGCGCGTCCACGTGTTCGGTTCCGACGGGACGCTCATTTCTTCCTGGGGTCGTGCCGGAGAAGGACATGGAGAGTTGGGATATGTCACGGGCATTGCTGTTCATGGCGTGGACGTGTGGCTGGCGGACGCTGGGAATCGTGCCTTGCACCATTTCGACGTGACGGGCGACCTGGTGGACAGCATTGCCGGTCGGGACGAGACGACGGGGCAGCCGCGGATTCTCTGTCCCAGTCCGTACATGGATGTGGCCGCAGGCACGGACGGCGAGGTGATGATCACAAATCCTGGCTATTGGCGCGTCGAGCGCTACAGCCGCGGCGGCGAGCGCCTTGGGTACTGGGGCGGGCAAGGGACGGCGCCGAACCGGTTCCCCGGGTGCTGCAACCCGACGAACCTGGCACTGTCGGCCGACGGTTACGTCGTCACTGCCGAAAAGGGCCGGTCGCCGCGCGTCAAAGTCAGCGACCGCCAGGGGCAGGCCCTGGGGATCATCGGCACGGAGTTCTTCGCCCCGGCCAGCGCCGGCATGGACCTGGCCGTTGACGCAGGAGGCCGAGTGTTCGTGGTCGATCCGGCGCAGGGGGCGGTGCTTGTGTTCGAGCGTATGGCGGAGGAAGGATGACGGCTCCTCGCGGCATCTTCCGTAGGCTCACGCGGCGCGACGTGCTGGTCAGCGCGGCCCGTTGGACGGGTCTGGCCCTGATCGGGGCTGCGGCGGTGCGGCTGGTCGCTCGTGGCCTGCGGCGGCCGATGGCCGGCGGACCGGCGACGGCACGGTGCACTCGTTGCGGAGCGTTCGAGTCGTGCCGCCTGCCCGAGGCCGAACAACAGCGGAGCAGGGGCCTGGGTCTGGTGACTCCGGTCCGCAGGTCCCGGTACGGCGAGGCCGGGCTACGGGACGCCCTGTGCGACCAGGGACGTCGCGCCTTCGACGCCGGTCCGAACGGCAGGATGGCCAACTGATGAGCGACGATCGCACAGCCAATCCGGCCCTGACGCGCCGCGGGTTCCTCGGCGGTATCGCTCGCGGCCTGCTCGGCGTCGGCGTTGCCGGCGTCGGTGTTGCCGCAGCCGGCAGGGTCCGCGCCAAGGACGACCTCTGGCAGATCGATCCCTTCAAGTGCATCCAGTGCGGGAACTGTCGCACGGCATGTGTCCTCGAAGACTCGGCGGTCAAGTGCGTACACGATTTCGCCATGTGCGGCTACTGCGACCTGTGTACCGGCTTCTTCCATCCAGAGCCCAACAGGCTGGAGACCGGGGCCGAGAACCAACTATGCCCGGCAGGCGCCATCATCCGCCGCTTCGTCGAGGAACCGTACTTCGAGTACCACATCGACGAGTTGCTGTGTACCGGTTGTGGCATCTGCGTCAAGGGCTGCACCGACTACGGCAACGGATCGCTCTACCTCCAGGTGCGCCAGGACCGCTGTCTGAACTGCAACCAGTGCGCCATCGCGGCCCAGTGCCCGTCCGACGCCTTCATGCGCGTACCGGCCGACCGCCCGTATGTCGTCAAGCATCTCGGACGGCAGAAGGAGGGCGGATGAGCTCTCGCCGACGCGTTGTCCTGGTGGCGATGGCGCTGCTGGCGGCGGCTGTGTGCGCCGCCGATGCGTGGGCCATCGAGCGGTTTCCGCCGCCGGACTTCTACTCGGGGCACCAGTTGCCCGAGCTCGACCAGCGGCCGTTGCGGTTGCCGCCGTGGATGGATAGGGTCCACGTGGCCGCACTGGCGACCGGGCTCGCCCTCAGCACATGGTTCTCTCTGCGCCTGCGAAGCCGCACCGCGATCCGCTGGCTGGCCGTGGCGTCGCTCGTCTACTTCGGCTTCTATCTCGGGGGTTGCGTGTGCCCGATCGGCTCGATTCAGAACGTAACGCTCGCGCTGGCCGACGCCGATTACACGCTGCCGGTCTCCGTGGTGTTCATCTTCGCGCTGCCCGTTGTCTTCGCCTTGCTCTTCGGCCGGGTGTTCTGCAGCGGCGTGTGTCCGCTCGGGGCCATCCAGGATCTGGTCCTCATCCGGCCGCTGCGCGTGCCCCTGTGGCTCCAGTCGGTCCTGGGCCTGGTCCCCTTCGTCTACCTCGGCGCGGCCATCCTCATGGCCGCCACCGACAGTTTCTTCATCGTGTGTCGCTGGGACCCCTTCGTCGGTTTCTTCCGGCTCGACGGCAATCTCCCGGTCATGATCCTCGGCGGCGTTCTGTTGATCGTCTCCACATTCGTGGGACGTCCCTACTGCCGGTTCCTGTGCCCGTACGGGGCACTCCTCGGCTTGTGCAGTCGCGTGGCCTGGAAGCACGTGACCATCACGCCCGACGAGTGCGTGAACTGCCGCCTCTGTGAAGACGCGTGTCCGTTCGGGGCGATCCGCCCGGCTACGACCGAGGAGGACGCGTGATCGTGAAGAGGGTCATGCGAATTCTTCTGGCGGCGTTGCCGCTGGTGCTGGCAGCAGCGGGCTGGATGGCCGGCCACGTGCCCGCGCGCAGCCACCGCACGGTGGCCTTGGCCGAGCTGGTCCTCGGTCCGGCGTCGGCGACGCCCGAAGCCGCCGACACGTTCGAGGTGCGCGCCTTTCGCATGCAGGGAGGTGACGAAGAGCTGTTGCGAAACGAGGCCACGGCCATCGTCCGGCGGTTCCGTATCGGCTGCGCCCTGCTCGGATTCTGGTGCGGCGTGGTGGCGGCGCTGAAGGCGGCGGCCATGGCACGTGTGCCGCTGCACAAGGGGTTCCAGATCGAACGAGGGATGTGCGTCAGTTGCGGACGATGCTTCGCGGCCTGTCCTCGCGAGCACCTGGCATGGAAGCAAGGGGCCACATGGTGGGCTCGCGGGATGTCTGGCCTGTCCCGATGGGCCGCCGGCGTGCGCCGACGTCCTTCCGCGCCGCTGATGCGTCCCATGCTTATGTCCCTGGGCATTCTGGCCGCTACGTTCTCGGCGATCATCCTGGCCACGATGTTGCGCAACTACACCTCGGCCTACGATCTCCTCTGGCAGAATCCGCCTCGCATGGCCGATCTTCAGCGACAGCTCGTCGAGTCGCCCGATGACGAACTCGTCATGGAGGCCATTCGCAACGAGGATGCCGCCCTTCGGCGTGACTTCTTCGCTCGCGGCCGGCAGATGGCCGTCGGGCGGTGGTTGCTGCTGGCGGGCGTGGTGCTTGCGGTCGTCTGTTTCCACGGGTATGTCTGGCTTGGCCATGGACCGGCGGGGCCGCCGCTGGACGCCGGTGCGGAAGAGCCCGACTGGGAGGTCGTGGCCCGTAGAAACTCGCGTGCCGTGACCTATGGCGCCGGCGTGCTCGCCGCGGCCGCGGTGGCCATGGCTCTCGTCGTCCCGACGGTCCGGCTGTCGAGCGACGCTGGGAGCGCCGACGGCGCCGGGGAGGATCCCGCCGCCGTCACGCTCACGTGGCCGCGATTCCGCGGACCCACGGGCTGCGGCCTTGTTCCCGACGGCCAGTGGCCCACGGAATGGGACGCCGCGACCGGCAACGGAATTCTCTGGGCGGTTCCCATCGGCGACCCCGACAAGGGCATCCCCGCCGACGGCAACAGTTCGCCCGTGGTCTGGGGCGACCACGTCTACCTGACCAGTGCCGACGCCGACCGCAATTGGCTTCACTGCTTCAGCCTCCTCGACGGAAGCGTGCTGTGGAGAACGCAGGTCAAGTCTCCGCCCAACAGTCCCATGGCCGGCAAGAAGGTGGAGGCGTTTCCCGACACCGGCCTGGCCGCTCCGACGGCAGCCGTGGATGCCCGCGGCGTCTACGTGACGTTCGCCAACGCCGATGTCGCCGCCGTCGGTCACGACGGCAGGCAGAAGTGGTCCATCAATCTCGGCGAGCCCGACACTCCCTACGGACTGGCCTCGTCGCTGGTTCCGTACAGGAACACGGTCATTCTTCAGTTTGACCAGGGCATCGAACCGACCGAGGAGAAGTCGTCCATCCTGGCCATGGACACCTCCACGGGACGCGTGATCTGGGAGACGGTGCGGCCGGTGCGCTCCGCATGGAGCACGCCCGTCATCGCCCGGGTCGGCGACCGGGACGAACTGATCACAGCGGCTGCGCCGCTCGTCATCGCGTATGCCCCGGCCACCGGAGCCGAACTGTGGCGAGCCGCTGTCATCGACGGCGAGGTCGGTCCGAGTCCGGTGGTCGCAGGCGGCGTCGTCTTCGTAGCCAACGAGTACAGCCGCGTGGCGGCCATCAGGGCAGGGGGTGCCGGCGACGTGACGGAAACCCATGTTCTCTGGAAGGACCAGACGGACCTGCCGAACATCGTCAGTCCGCTGGCCGACGAGCATCGCTATCTTCACGTCCACAACTACGGGGCGGCGGTCTGCTATGGGGCCACCGACGGCAGGATTCTCTGGCAGCACGACTTCCAGACGTCCATGACTCCGTCACCGTCGTTGGTCGGAGACACGGTGTACCTGCCCAGCCTCGAGGGCGACATGTTCCTCTTCGACTTCGCGGATGTCTTTGCGCTCAAAAGCACGTGCAAGGTGGGAGAGAGGACACACGCGTCACCGGCGTTTGTCGGGGGCCGGATTCTCATTCGCGGCGAGAAAAGGCTGTTCTGCATCGGCAAGTGACGAGGCGTTTGCATGACCAAGGCGAAACGACAACCCGTGGACGAGCCGATCGACCTGGCGGCGGTGGACAATATTGTGCGCCGGACGGGGACGACCGCCGACGCAGCGATACCGATTCTTCAGGCGATTCAGTCGCATTTCCGATATCTGCCGCAAGAGGCCCTGGAGCACGTCTGCCGTACGACGGAGATTACGGCGGCTCAGATCGCCGGCGTCTCGACGTTTTATAGCCAGTTCCGTCACAAGCCTGTCGGCCGGCACATGGTTCGCGTCTGTCACGGCACCGCCTGTCACGTGGCCGGGGCACCGCTGATTACCGAGGCGCTCCGCCGCCACCTGGGCATCGACGACGACCACGAAGACACCGACGCCGACCGGCTCTTCACCATCGAGAAGGTCCCTTGCCTCGGCTGCTGCTCGCTGGCGCCGTGCATGACGATTGACGATGTGACCTACGGCAAGCTCACGCCGCACAAGGCCACCATGATCATCGACAAGGTGCGGAAGGAGTCGGGCCGATGAGCGATCACAACGTCAAGGAGATTCGTGTCGGCCTGGCCACCTGCGGCATCGCCAGCGGCGGACGGCCGGTGCATGAAGCCGTGCATGAGGCCGCCCGTCGCCATGGTCTGCACGTTCCGGTGAAGGCCGTCGGATGCAGCGGCCTGTGCCACCAGGAGCCCATCGTCGAAGTGGTTTCCACGGACGGCCGTCGCCAAGTGTTCGGCGGCGTGAGGCCGGCCGAGGCGCGCCGCATCGTGCGCGACTGCGTGACGCCCAGGGGCATGGTGGGCAAAGCCATGGCCTGGGCGGGCCGCATGGCGGACCTGCTGCTGTCGGACGAGGCGTGGGTGTCGGTCAAGCCATTTGCGGCCCATCCAGAGTCCGCGACGGAAGCCGGACAAGCCGGCGAACAGAAACTCATCGTCCTCGAGAACTGCGGCCAGATCGACCCGCTGTGTATCGACGAGTACCTGGCCCGCGGAGGGTATGCGGCCCTGCGGCGGTGCGTTGCCGACATGACGCCGCAGCAGGTGATCGACGCCGTCACCCAGTCCGGCTTGCGCGGCCGCGGTGGCGGCGGGTATCCGACCGGCCTGAAGTGGGCCACCGCCCGGAGTCAGCAGGACTCGACGCGCTACGTCGTCTGCAACGCCGACGAGGGCGACCCCGGAGCGTTCATGGACCGGCTCGTCCTCGAAAGCGACCCGCAACGGGTCATCGAGGGCATGGCCATTGCCGCCTACGCTATCGGCGCCGCTGAAGGTTACATCTACATTCGCGCCGAGTACCCGCTGGCCGTCCGAGTGCTCCGCGAGGCGATCGCCCAGGCCGAGCGGGCCGGATACCTTGGACAGGGTATTCTTGGGACGGGGTTCTCGCTGCGGCTCCATGTCATGGAAGGGGCCGGGGCGTTTGTCTGTGGCGAGGAGACAGCCCTGATGGCCTCCATCATGGGCCGCCGCGGCATGCCGCGATTCCGTCCGCCCTATCCCGCCGAGAGCGGCCTGTGGGGCAAGCCCACGAGCGTCAACAACGTCGAGACGTTCGCCTGTGTGCCGTGGATCGTGCGCCATGGGTCCGCCGCCTTTGCGGCCATCGGCACCGAGCGCAGCAAAGGAACCAAGGTGTTCGCCCTGGCCGGCCGCATCCGGCGGGGCGGCCTCATCGAAGTTCCTATGGGCACGACGATTCGCGACGTGGTCGAGAACATCGGCGGCGGCATGCACGAGGGACGTCGCTTCAAGGCCGTCCAGATCGGCGGGCCTTCGGGTGGCTGCATTCCGGCCTCCATGGCCGACCTGCCTATCGACTACGAGGCGCTCACCCGCACTGGCGCCATCATGGGGTCCGGCGGCCTTGTCGTGCTCGATGATTCAGACTGCATGGTGGACATCGCCCGGTTCTTCCTCGAGTTCACCGAGAAGGAGTCCTGCGGCAAGTGTACGTTCTGCCGCGTTGGCACGCGGCGCATGCTTGACATCCTCGAGCGGCTGTGCGATGGCAAGGGGCACCCCGAGGATCTGGACGATCTGGAGATGCTGTGCGACCAGGTGCGACACACCAGCCTCTGCGGGCTGGGGCGGACGGCGCCGAATCCGGTGCTGACGACGCTGCGCTACTTCCGCGACGAGTACGAGGCCCATCTCCAGGGCCGCTGCCCGGCACGCAAATGCAAAGCCCTTATTGCCTATCGTGTCACGGACACGTGCATCGGCTGCACGCGCTGTGCCCAGCGATGCCCGGTCCAGGCCATTCAACCGACACCTTACGAGCAGCACACAATCGACGCCGAGAAGTGTATCCGTTGCGGCATGTGCAAGGCCGGATGCCCGGCAGACGCCATTGTGGTGGAGTGAACCGCGGTGCCGAGACTGACCATCGACAATCGCAGCATAGATGTGCCTCCGGGGACGACCGTTCTCGAAGCCGCGCGCCGCCTCGGCATCGACATTCCCACGTTGTGTCACCTCGACGGTCTCCAGCCGCACACGTCCTGCTTCATGTGCGTTGTCGAAATCGAAGGGCAGGCCGGTCTGAAACCGTCGTGCGCCATGCCTGTGGCCGAGGGGATGGTGGTGCGGACGCAGTCCGACGTCGTGATGCGAGCCCGTCGTACCGCTCTGGAACTTCTTCTCAGTGACCACCCGGGCGACTGCGTAGCCCCATGCTCTTTGGCGTGCCCCGCCCACCTCAAGGTGGCCGACTTCGTCGCTGCCATCGTGGCCGGTGACAACCGCCGCGCAGCCGGCATCGTCAGGCGGCGGCTTCCCCTGCCGGCATCCCTGGGCCGCGTGTGTCCACGATTCTGCGAGCGAGCATGTCGGCGCAAGGAACTGGACGAAGCCGTCAACATTCGCGACCTGCACCGCTGGGTGGCCGACAAGGATCTCGCTTCCAGCGATCCACACAGGCCCGATGGTGCGACCGAGTCGGGCAAGAGCGTCGCCGTGGTCGGCGCCGGGCCTGCGGGCCTTTCTGCCGCATACTACCTCCGACAGATGGGTCACGCCTGCACGCTGTACGAGGCGCAGCCACAGGCCGGTGGGCTGTATCGCTGCGGCATCGACGCCCGGCGGCTGCCGCGCGACGTGCTTGACGCCGAAATTGCTGCGATTCTGGGCCTCGGCGTGCAGCTGCGATCCGGCGTTCGCCTCGGGCGAGATGTCAGCCTGGACGACCTTCTCGCTCGCCACAATGCCGTCGTCCTAGCCATCGGCACCCAGACCGCGATGGACCAGGCGGCCTTCTATGCCGAGGGACGCCTGGCCGGCGGCGAGGTGCGGTACGACTTCTCGCTGCTCAACGCCCTGGGCCTCCAGCCCTCACGCCGAGGTGTGCAGGCGGACCGTGCGACGCTGGCTACGGGCCGCGCCGGTGTCTTTGCCGCCGGGAATGTGGTGACCGGCCCGAATTACGGCGTTCACGCCGTGGCGAGCGGCCGCCGCGCCGCCGTTGCCGTGGACCAGTTTCTCCGAGGCGCGGACGTTGTCGGAGACCCCGCGCATGTCAACGTGCTCATGCGCGATCTCAGCGGCGACGAGGTAGCGGTGCTGCGTGCCCATGCCGACCCTAGTCCCCGGGGCATGCCCGATTCCGGCAATCCAGCGGCCGCCGCGACGGCCAGCGACACAGAGGTCCGTGCTGAGGCCGGACGCTGCCTCGATTGCGACTGCGGCAAACGCGATACGTGTGCGTTGCGTCAATTGGCCGCTCGGTACGGTGCGTCGCCGACGCGGTACCATGGTCCTCGCCGGCCCTTCGAGCGCGACGCCACCCATCCTGACATCGTGTTTGAGTCGGGCAAGTGCATCCAATGCGGTCGGTGCGTGCGCATCGCCGAACAGGATCGAGAAACGCTCGGCCTCACGTTCATCGGTCGCGGCTTCAGCGTTCGCACGGCGGCGCCGTTCTCGTCGGAGTTGAGCGAGGCGCTTCGTCGCACGGCGCGACGATGTGTCGAGCATTGTCCGACCGGAGCCCTGAGCCTGAAGCGAGCCCTGCGAGACAGCGGAGGCTGAGTCGGGCATGAAGATTGTCTACCTCGCAGCCGGGGCGGCAGGGCAGTATTGCGGCGCATGCGCCCGCGATGCCGCACTGGCCCGCAGCCTCATCGCGCTCGGCCACGAGGTGACGATGCTTCCTCTGTACACGCCCCTGAGGCTTGACGGGCCCGATCCCAGCGACCGTCGCGTGTTCTACGGCGGCATCAGTGCCGTGCTCCAGCAGAAGTTCGCCCTCTTCCGACACACGCCCAAACTTCTCGACAGGCTGTTCGACAGCCGGTGGATCCTGCGGGCAGTCTCCCGATTGGCCATCGACACGCAGCCCGAGGACCTGGGGGCGATGACCGTCTCCGTGCTGCGCGGCAGCCAGGGCCGCCAGGCGAAGGAACTTCGCGCGTTGCTCGATTACCTGCACGGGCAGGGGAGTCCCGACGTCGTGAACCTGACGAACTCGCTGCTGGCCGGCCTGGCGCCCGCTATTCGCGAGCGGCTTGGCTGCCGGATCGTCTGCATGGTCCAGGGTGAGGAGGCGTTCGTTCGCGATCTGCCTCCGCCTTTTCGCGATGAAGCCATGGCCCTCGTGCGCCTGGCCGCCGAGGACATTGATCTGTTCATCGCACCGGCCGCCGGCTATGCCGACGAAGTCGCGGAGTTTCTTGGTGTCGGTCGAGACCGCATTCGCGTGGTCCACCCGGGCGTCGATGTCGGCGTGTTCCGACCGGCTGTGCGCAGCGAAGGTGGGCCAGTCCACGTGGGATACCTGTCGCGCATTGCGCCGGCCAAGGGGCTGGACATCCTGTGCCGCGCGGCGGCCATCGTCCATCGAGAGCGCCCGGGGCAGGTGCGGTTGAGCGTCGCCGGACAGCTCGCCCCGGCAGACCGTCGCTGGTGGCAATCCGTGCTGGACGAGACCGGTCTGCAACAGAACCGCGACGGTTTCGCCTTCCGCGGACAGGTGACGTTCGGCGGGAAACTCGACCTGTTTCAGAGCCTCGACGTGTTTGTGCGTCCGAGCCGGCAGCCGGAACGCCGGGCCGTGGCGGCGCTGGAGGCAATGGCCTGCGGCGCCGTGCTGGTTGCCCCTCGCAATGGCATCCTGGCGGAAATCGTCGAATCAACCGGAGGCGGGATGCTTGTGGACCCCTGCGGTGCCGAATCGCTGGCGGCGGCCCTGGTGTCTCTGGCGGATGACCGCCGCCGTCTCACCGATATGTCCGTCGCGGCGGCGCGTGGCGTCGAAACGCACTTCTCTTCGCGGACGATGGCCGAGACGACTCTGCGGATCTATGCGGATGTGCTGGGAGTGTGATTCCCGATCACGGCTTGCGGGGCATGAAACGCTCATCGTCGGCGCCCATGGCCGGCGTCCCGAAGATCACAAACTCGAGCGCCTTTCCCGTGTCCGCCTGAATCGCGTGCCCGGTGCCGCGAGGAATCACGACCACCGCGCCCGGACGCAGCGCATGGCTGCGCCCGGCCAGGGTGATGGTGCCTGTACCGGCCAGAACGTAGTATGTCTCGTCGTACCCCGTGTGGACGTGCGCGTTTCCTGCCGTGACCGTGACCACATGCACGTTGGCCACGCCCCCCAGGCCGCCAGTCACCACGCGGCGGACGTTGCCATACGGACAGTCCGTCGCAGGTGTCTCGTCGAGGTAGCGGATCACGGCTTCCGTCTGGATCATGGCATCTCCTTGGTGTGTTCCCGCACTGGCCCGCGTCGCACCGGACGCGCCGTACTCCTTACGCCTCGGCCGCGGCGATGATCTCCGGAACGCAGTGGTCCCAACCCAGCGTCATCAGGTGCGCCCCCTGGCAGCAGCTTTTCATCTGGCGGATCAGTTGCCCGCAGATCTCGATCGACACCTTCTGCCGATCCTCCTTCGACGCCTCGGTCAGTCGGGTGATGATCCACTCGGGAACCACCACGCCCGGCACCGACCGGTTCATGTACTTCGCCATGGCCGCCGATTTCAACATGACAATGCCGACCAGCACCGGCACCTTCAGCGACTCCACATTGCGCATGAACGCCTCGAAGGCGGCCGGATCGTACACTGCCTGCGTCTGAACGAACTGCGCTCCCGCGGCCACCTTCTTTTCGAGCTTGATGATCTGCGGGTCCACCACCTCCGCGCACGGTGTAACGCAGCACCCCTTGAAGAACCGCGGCGATCCGTCCAGTTGATTGGGGTTCCCTTTCATGTCCCGGCCCATGTCCGTGCCCGACTCCAGGCGCACGATGGCTTCAAGCAGGCCGACCGAATCCAGATCGTACACGGGCATGGACTGCGGATGGTCGCCCAGCGTCGTGTGGTCGCCGGTCAGGGCCAGCACATTGCGAATCCCCAGGATATGTGCTCCGAGCAAGTCGCTCTGGAGAGCCAGGCGGTTGCGGTCGCGGCACACCATCTGGAGCACCGGTTCCACCCCTGCGTCCAGCAGCAGCTTGCATCCGGCCACGGACGAGGCACGCATGACGGCCGTCTGAATGTCCGTCACGTTCACCGCCGCGCATCGCCCTTTCAGGCTGGCGACCGCCTCGTGAATCACAGGCTCGATATGCGTGCCCTTCGGCGGGCCGATCTCGCCCGTGAAAACGAATGTGCCCGCACGAAGGGCCGACTCCAGTTTGCTGACGGGCTCACTCATTGCCGCTCTCCTGGCTCTCGGCCATGTCCTTGAGCACAAGCCGCCTCACGCCGCCGCCGCGGTCCTTGCGATGGTCGCGAGCCGCCCGAAGCGTCCGGTAGTTGTCCAGTTGGCCGAGCGCCTTCAGCCGTTCGTAAATCCTCAGCCACCCGCACTCCATCTCCGGGTTGACCTCGCACTTGCCGTTGTTCGTGCCGCCGCACGTTCCGTTGATCAGGCTCTTGGAGCATTGCGTGATCGGGCAGATGCCGCCCGTCCACGCCAGCACGCAGTCGCCGCAGCCGCGACAGTACTCCTCCCAGACGCCGCCGGCCACGTTCGAGGCGAGAAACGTTGTGTTCATCCCCGGCAGAATCGGCACCTCGGGGTACAGTTCGCTCATGTACTGCACGCCGGCGCCGCAGGCGATGCTGAGCACGGCGTCGTAGGTGCGAGGATCCTCCGTGAGATTGTCGAAGAACTCTCGCTCGCACTGTCGCGTGATGCAGTCAAAGGCGGCCTCCAGCGTCCGGCCGGCCTGCCGCGCCGCCAGTCGCAGTTGCCCGGCCAGGAGCTCGGCCTGCTTCTCCCCGCCGGTCAGGCAGACCGTCACGCACCCGCCGCAACCCAGCACCAGCACCTTCCGGTGCGGCGCCAGCATGGCGACGATCTCGTCCATGGGTTTGCGTTCAGCTACGATCATTGACGCCTTCTCCCGCCGCAGCGCGCCCGACGTCCGCACGTCCGCGGTCTCAACATGCCGCAATCTTCCCCGTTGCTTCGACGATGGCCCGGCGCATCGCGTCGCGTCCCTCGTCCGCACAGTGGACCAGCTGAATACGCTCGGGGTTCATGCCGATTTCGCCCAGCATCGCCCGGAGCTGTTCGACGCGGCGAGCCATGCGTTCGCGCACCGTGGGGTAACGGTCGCCGCCCAGGTAGCCCGCCACCACCACGATCCCGTCCGCCCCGTTCTCGATGGCGCGAAGCATCTCGGCCACGCCCAGGCGGCTCACGCTTGGCAGCCAGACCTCCAGCACGCCGGGCAAGGCATCCTCTGCCGACGCGCCCCATGCGGCCGCGGGGGCATGGTACCCGTTGATGTAGGCCACCACCTTCGGCCCGGCACCCGCGCCGGCCAGCCGCGCGGCCGTGTTTCCGATCTCCTCCCGCGTGTCCCAGCTTCGCGACACGATGGCGTTGGCCGGGCACTCAACGATGCACATACCGCACGCCTGGCAGAGCGAGGACTCGATCCGCGCCACGTCCGTCACCACCGGAATGTCGAACGGGCACACGCGGAGGCACGTCAGGCACGCGGCGCACTTGTCGATCAGAACCTCGGCGCCTCCGCCGCACCCCATGCAGCGCTGTGCCTCGTGCATGGCCGCATCCGCCGTGAAGTTCGCGTCAATGGGCAGACTATCGCGCCGGCGTTCGTCCGCTGCGCGTTGCAGGACAGCGTTTCGCGGCGACTTCGATACCTTGGCCGCGGTGTCGGGGGCCATCTCGCCAATCACCGGAGGCAGCGCGTCGGCAAGCCGGATCGGCTTGCCGCTCAGGAACAGGTCCACGCCCTTCGCCGCACGCTGACCCGACGCGCAGGCCTCAACAACCGATCCCGGCGCGGTTACGATTTCGCCGCACGCAAAGATTGACGGATCGCTGGTCTGGTGCGTGGCCGAATCGTACGTCAGGCGTCCGCGGGTATCCTTGGCCAGAGGGCTCCCGGCGAGAAATCCCATGTCCGCCGTCTGCCCGATCGCCATGATCACCGTGTCGCACTCCACGCTCACGACATCGGCGTCGTCGTAACGCGGATCGAATCGGTGGTCGGCATCGAACACGCGAGTGACCTTCCGCGCCGCAACCGCAACGATCCGCCCGTCGCGAATCACGATATCGGTCGGTCCGCGGCGATGGATGAACCCGACGCCTTCCTCGGCCGCCTCGCTGCGCTCCCAGTCCCACGCCGGCATCTCGTCCTCGGCCTCAAGGCACATCGCCCGCACGCGAGTCGCACCCAGCCGCACCGCTGTCCGCGCTGCGTCCATCGCCACGTTGCCGCCGCCGATCACCACGACGTCCGAGCCGATCCGGGGCGCCCTGTCTGAGCACACCGCCGTCAGGAAATCCAGCACGGGATAGACTCGCTCGTGGTTCGCGCCCGGAATGGGCAACGTTCGCGAAAGCGCTAGGCCCGTGGCAATCACGATGGCTGCAAAGCCCTCGCTCTTCAGGTCCGCGAGCGTCTTGTCCTTGCCGATCTCAACGCCCGTGACCACAGTCACCCCGTGGGCGCAGATCCAGTCGATGTCCTGCTGAAGAACGTCGCGCGGCAGGCGATACGGAGGAATGGCCGTGGCCGGTATGCCCCCTGCGACGGCGAACTTCTCAAACACCGTCGGCCGATATCCCAGAAGCGCCAGATCGAGCGCCGCGGCCATGCCGGCAGGACCTGCGCCGACGATCGCCACCGGCGCCTTGTCCTGTACCACGCGGCGTACCGTTGCTCCCGAGGCGCCCTGTTGCTCGCTCACGAACCGCTTCACCTCGCGGATCGCCACGGCTTCGTCCACGCCCGCGCGACGGCAGTTGGCCTCGCACGGATGATGGCACACGCGCCCGCACACGGACGCAAATGGCAGACGTTCGCGGATCACGTCGATGGCCTCACGCCACCGACCCCGCGCGGCCAACTCGATGTACGACCGCACGTCCGCATGCACCGGGCAATGGTATCTGCACGGCGACCACTCCCGCTGCATCAGCATGCGGCTGTCACCGAGTCGCTTCAATTCGCCTGACGTCAGTTCGTCCACCGTCTGACCTCGTAGAGGATGGCCCCACACGGCCATCGCGTTGTCCGAGTCCCCGTCATACGCACCGCGTGTGATGCCGCCTCATGAGCGGGCACGTGCGTGGCGCCTCGTCACTGGTGCGAATTATAGACCTCCCAGCGCCGCTAATCAACCGACAGCAGCAACCGGACAATGAATCCAGAGGATACACCGCCGCCAGGCCAAGGTGGGTGATGCGTGTCACACCGGGCTTCGATTGCGACCCGGGTGTGTGGCGTGCGTCCAGCGGTCCCTTCCCATAAAGCCGTCGCTGGCTCACGGGAAACGCCGGAGGTCGGTCCTTGCGAACTCCCACTGTGGCGTATGAAGCCCCGAACCCATGTCGGCTGAGTACCACGGACTCAGCCAGCCGTCGTGCGGGTTCTTCAGAACATGCACATCCTGGGCCGGCATATAGCTTTGTGCCAGCAGGAACACCCTGTGCTGCGTCTCAGGGTGTATCGCGACGTCAACCACGATCACGGCATGGCCCGGAGAACCTCCTTGGATGAAGACGTCGCCGATCTGCACCTGCGAAGGGTCTGCCACCGGTGTCAATTGCCTGCGGAGAGACATTGTGCCCGCGTAGGTGAACACGGTCCGCAGGTACTGCCTGAACGCGGCATAGGAGTCGTCGGCCGCCGTCGATCGCGTCCACTGTACCCTGTTGCCGTGCACCGTTGGGCGAAAGCCGCGAGACCATTGCCGGAAACTCGCCTCGTCCCCGCTTGTGAAGTCGAACGACACCTGCTGGCCCATGCCCATGGCATAAAGGTACTCGCCACGGAGCCGAATCACCGCGTCTGCGCATTGTTGCAGGTCTCCGGTGCCGACATCGATGTCGATGACCGCCGCGTGGGCCTCCTGGTTCGATGCCGCCCGCCCGTCGTGCAGGCGGACGGCGGGAAGCCCCGGCTTCAGTGGAAGGCGCTGGAGCCAATAGCCGAAGCTCTCCGGCGGTGACTGTTGCCTCATGAAGCCATCGGGGGGAGCGATGCGGTTGGCCAGGATGTCCGCCTGGTGGAATGAGCCCAGCCACCGATACGCCGCCGGGTCGGCCGAACAGGGCCGTTCCCCATTCCCAGTCGCCAACGCCGCGGGCGGTGGCGGCGTGTCCTTGGTATGCGGAGAAGGCGGAGTGTCCTGACACGATGCGGCGACAAGACACGCCAACACAAGAACCGCAGCCAATGGCGCGGCGACGCAAGGCGTATCTGCCGTCGCCTCTCTCCGCCCCGATACGCTCTTCCGCCTCGCCATCGTCTTCTCCGGGGCGGGATCCCATCGCCCGCAACGCGCCCCCTCGGCAGACGACGATTGTACTGCTGTCCGCTCCGGCCCACAACATGCCGCACCCTCGTTGCCTCACTCTGCATCAGGCGAGGCATGGTTTTGTCTTGCTTTGGATAGGGGGCTTCAAGAGAATGATCCTGCGGCTTGCAAGGGGGCGCCATGTCACGTGATGCGGCACCAGTCGAACGTATACGGCCAAGGCTGCCGCACGCCGGACAAATCTGCGGTGAGTTCTCCCCGGTGCATCCGTCCGTGGCCGCGCGCGTTCGCCGTTACGCCATGGCCGATCCGTTGAATGCATGTTATGGAGATGTGGCGGAGGCGGTTCTCGATGCCATCACCGCCGAAGCCTTCCAATGAACCGTCCCACTCTGGCTCACGGCCTCGTCGCAATGGCCGGTCTGGCTGTCTGGCTGTTCCTCGTGGCCTCGCCCCTGGCGATCACGGCCGCAGTGACGGCCGATCACTGGGCCATGGCCGGGCGCGTCTATGCGCCGCAGACGCTCCACAGCCTGATCGCACGAAGCATCGGCCTGGCCGTCGCGGTGGCTTTTGGCGCCGTTGTCCTGGGGTACATTCCTGGCCGAGTCCTGGCAACTGCTGACCGAGGCCGAACGTGGCTGTTGTGGCTCATGCTGGTCCCGATCCTGTGGCCGCAGTACGTCACCTGCTATGCCTGGTCGCTGCTTCTTGGTCCCACGGCTCCCCTGGGCTGGCTCGTGGCTTCCCAATCTGCCGACGAGAATCAGGTTGTCCGCGCCGCCGTTGCGTGCTTTGTCCAGGTGCTCTGGTGCTGGCCCCTGGCGGCCCTGATCATCGCCCGAGGGAGACAGTGCGTCCGCAGTGATACGCCCGGGATTCAGGCCGCAGGCCAGCAGGGCAGGATGCCCACGCTTGCCGCGATCTGCCGCCCCCTCGGCCAATCCGTCGCAGTCGCCTTCGCCGTCTGCTTCGTTCTGGCGCTATGCCAGTACGACGCCTTCAGCATCGCGGGCGTCCGCACCTACGGAACCGAACTCGTCGCCATCTACAAGGCCACCGGCTCCACGGAATCCGTCGCCCGCGCGTCGTGGCCCCTCGTGGCCGTGGCGGTTGCCATGGCGATCGTGCTGCGGCGACGCACGTGGCTCATCGACGCCACATGCCATACCGCCGACGCACATTCCACGGTTTCTCGCATTCAGTGGGCAGCCCTCGCGACGGTGCTGATCCTCTCGTTGGCGGTTCCAGTCATGTTGTTGCTCATGGGCATCTGCAAGGGCGATTTGCCCGGGAGTTCCTGCCGTCCCGATCGCGCCGGGCTCGTCAACGCCCTCGCTGCCGCCGTCCTGGCAGCGGGGCTGGCGTTGTCCATGGCTGCCGCGGCTGTGGTCCTCGAACGCAGCGGGCGCTGGGCCGCCATCGTGTCGCGGCTCATGCAGGTCTCGCTGATTGCCGCAGCTTTCATTCCGGGCGCCCTCGTCGGCGTCGCACTCCTGGAGGCCGCGCCCGCCGCCCCGTCGATGGTCTGGCTTATGGACCGCTGGCCCGCCGTCGCCTTCGGGCAGGCCGTCAGATTCGCCGGGCTCGCCGTTCTGCTCTTCCTCGTCGCCCGATCGCAGATTGATCGTGGGCGGCTTGCCACGCCGTGCGACGACCCGGTCGGCACGGACGACTTCCCCCAGCGCCGGCCCTGGTGGCCGGTCGTGTGGCGAGCCTCTGCCAGCGTTCTCCTGCTCGTGGCCGCGCTCAGTGTCGTCGAACTCTCCGCCACGATGCTTCTGCGACCGCCCGGCGCGCCGCACTCCACACAGTGGCTGTTCAGCCTGATGCAGCGGCACCCCGACGGCCTCGCAAGCGTGTCATGCCTATTGCTCATGGTCGCCA
>Ga0123329_1002030_pt1 | contig 18286 bp, 14 predicted proteins | sample BioC12SIPDNA_FD_89703 | JGI IMG/M metagenome (GOLD analysis project Ga0123329, IMG submission 89703) | Anaerobic biogas reactor microbial communites from Washington, USA - Biogas_R1_B C12 SIP DNA | ecosystem: Engineered > Bioreactor > Anaerobic > Unclassified | place: Washington, USA | collected...
ATGCTCGGCGCCGTGCCGATCATCATCGACCCGATCTTCTCCGGCCTGGCCTGGTCGCTGATCTTCGGCCTGTTCGCCTCGACGCTGTTCACGCTGTTCGTGATCCCGGTGGTCTACTGGCTCTTGTATGCCAACAAGCCGGGGCACGGCCTGCCGGTGTCGACGATGGAGCAAGAGGAGGCGTGACGGGGGCAGGGCCCGGCTGCGAAAAACCGGGATTGTCGCCCGGAATCGTTATCCCCCTGAGCGGCACGTGTGCTAGAATACCGGCGTTCTGGCACACGGCCTCTTCTGGGGGGTCTCAAATTGGATCATCCCGATAACTCAATCCATCTCGCGCCCGCCGGCCAGCTTACGAGCGTTCACGAAATTGCCGAGCGGCTCTTCCCGGCTTACACGGTCGATGGCGGTTCGATCCACCTGGCCGGTTGCTGGCTCGAAGACCGGCGGTTCCTGAGGCTGGGCAATCCGGCGGCGGGATATCGGTACCTTGATGATTCGAGCAGGCCGGTGGACGCGGACCTGGTGTCGCGGCTGGGAATGCAGCGGACCGTGCCCTGGTCGCCGCCGCCGGAGATGCCGCCGGATCGGCTGGCGAAGATGGTCGCCGCGAGCCTCGCCCTGGCCGAGCGAGTCGGCGGCAGTCGGGGGCCGCTGGAGGTTGCCCTGGTATGGTGCAAGTATGCGGAGGGAAAACTCCGCGTGACGATTGGCGACCAGTCGGCCGATTTCCCCTTTGCCGGCTGGACCGCCGCGCTGGAGGCCCCGCCGCTTGTCTGCCCGCACACCGGCGCCGCGTCCTATCACGCGGTGGCGACGGACGACGGCCGGATCGTCGCGGCGGAGAAGGCTGCCCGCTGTGCTCGGTCGGGGCACCTTGTTCTGGCCGAAGAACTTGTGGAGTGCGACGCGACTGGCGAGCGGGTGCTGCCCGAACTGACGCGGATTTGCCCGGTGACGGACCGGCCCGTACTGGCCACGGAGTTGACGACCTGCTCGTTGTGCTGGCAGGAGGTCAGCCCTCGGGCGGTCGAAGGGGGAGTCTGCCGGGCCTGCCGTTCGCTGCAGCCGATCGGCGGCGGCGAGCCGCCGCTGGAGCGTCTGCTGGCGGAACATCCCGGATTGAAGCGATGGTCCAAGTGGAAGGCGGCGGAAACGGCCGAAGTCCATCTGCTGCTGGCTACCCGCTGGTGGCGGAGGCTGTTGCTGGTCGTGGACAAGGAGACTTCCGCCGTGCGGCACGTCAAGTTGGGGACGCGGCTGGCCAGGCTGGCGCCGGTTCCAGTCGACAATCTCGACGGCCTGCGATGAATCATGTCGTGCGGCGCCGCGCGGCACGCGACCCAGCCGTCCATCCGACGACTGCCGAGATCGCCGCGATCAGGCCCCCGACGGCGATAATTGCCAGGCCGATTCCCAGCTTCTGGTGATAGAACCTCTTTGCCTCCAGGTAGGGCACTTCGGCCAACTCGGGCAGGCGCACGCCGGTCCGCAAACTCTGCCACATGAGGAAGGATTCCCACGGCGTGATCTGGTTGACATCGGACAGGATCGGGCGGTTCTGATATGTGAAATACGTGAACACGCCGCCGGCAATCATCACGAGAACGCCGAGCAGAACAATTCCCCATGCCGGATTCCAGCCGGGCCGGGTGGCGGCTGGGGGCCCTTCGACAGGGGCCTGTTCAAGTTCGTGGAGCCGTTGCCTGGTGGGCACTTCCAGTTCGGCCCCGCACTGGCAGCGCACGGTCTGGCCGGACTGTGTATCCCGAACGGCGACTGTCTTCCCACAGGAGCAGGGCAAGAGATAGTTGGTTGTCACAAGGGGCTCCTCAAGGTCCTGCCCGTGCGGGCTGTCGGGTCCGTTGCTTTGTACGGCATTGCTGAGCCAACCGGCCATGCTGAAGGCCAGAATTCCGCCAGGACTACCTCATCGGCGGGGCATGCTGGGGGCATTTTGGGGGTTTTGAGCCGAGGACTCAATATCCGCGCCCCTTCCCTGCCCCGTAACGGACAGATGATCGGGGGGATTGCCTGGAAACCACCGGCTAGTTTCTAGACTACCTGGAACCTGCCTGTTGCGGAAGCGTTTCCTGTCGGATGGGACGGGAAAGAATTTCCCATGTTTTGAAAACTGAGTCTGGACTCGGTTCTGCTGGTGACTACAATTAAATGGCCCGGCCCTCGAGATACCCAGCCTCGGTGAAGAGGCCCGCGGGTGAGAAAGCATCTGCCACCCGCCTTCAAGTCAATCGAGGGGAACGCCGTAAAACGGCAGTCAGGCGTGTGGTTTGTGGCGTTGGACAGTATGCCGTCATGGTGGGCGTCGATCTGATGGGTCCGGTTCTCGCGGCGCTTGGTGGATGAAGGAACAATGCTTTGTAACGGCCCGACTGCGTGGGGCGGGACCGAGGTTTCCGGGCGCGTCGAGCGCGTCGGGACCGGGTGCTTGCCAGCGCGGCCAGGGGCAGTCTCTGCGGAATAAATCGCGGGGACTTTGTCTTTGCATCGCCGTTGAGGGTCTGGGTAGTCTAGGGAGATGGAGGTCGCCTTCCGTGAGTGCCCAAACCAAAACCCTTGCCAAATGCCGTGCGGTCTCGGCACCGCATTTTTCCCGGTGGTAGAATTGCGTGATCCACTCGAGCCGACGACGTGTGAATCACCTTCGCGACAAGGCCAGCAGCATCCATGCCCTCGGCGCGAGCCTCTAGAGCGTGCGAGTTGAGCGGCGATCTCGCATCAGCCGGCGCTGGAATCGACGAGCTCCGGGGCGCGCGCCCAGCCAGGGGAAGGTTTGCTGTGCACGACGAAGCAAATTGGCGCGAGGATATCGAGGCCATGGCCCGAACGGTCTCTTGTGACACGATGACACGAATTGCCGAGCGGGTCAGGGGCGTTTAATGAGTTTTCAGGAGGCTTGCATTGTACGACGCAGACACTCTGCTGGACGAACTGCACGACGAAGATTCTCCCCGAGTCGTCCGGAGCCTTGACCTGGACGATGAAGAGGACGGCGATCTCGGGATTGACGGCGATCTGGATGACGGTCTGATTGTCGACGGCGAGGTTGACGAGCTGGACACATCGGACGATGCCTTGCTGAGTGCCGATGAGACGGAATCGTGGTCGGACGACCCGGTGCGGATGTACTTGACGCAGATGGGCGAAATCCCGCTGCTCACGCGCCAGCAGGAGATTTCCCTGGCCAAGCAGATCGAGATCACCCGGGCGAAGTTCCGCCGCAAGCTGCTCGAATGCGACTACGTGATGCAGCAGGCGGTGCGGGTGCTCCGCCGGGTCCACGATGGCGAGCTCCCCTTTGACCGGACGGTGCAGGTTTCCGTGACCGACCGGCTGGAAAAGGACCAGATTCTCGGCCGCCTCCCCCACAACTTGCGGACCCTGGAGATCTTGCTCAAGCGGAACCGCCGCGATTATCGTGCTGCCACGAGCAAGTCGCGGCCGCTCGGCGAGCGGCAGGAAGCCTGGCGGCGGTTGGGACGCTGCCGGAAACGCGCCGTGCGGCTGATCGAGGAGCTGGGGCTGAGGACCCAGAGGATCGAACCGTTGATCGGCACCCTGGAAGAATTCAGTCGCCGCGTCGACGAGCTCCGCGACCGCATCAAGCGGCAGAAGCAGGCTGGCGGGATTCTCGAGGAACGCGAGGCCTGGACGATCGAGTATCGGAACATTCTGCGGGCGAGCCATGAGACGCCGACGAGCTTGCGGAACCGGATTCGCCATTTGAAGTCCGTTTATGCCCAGTACCAGGAAGCCAAGCGGGGCCTCTCGGAGGGCAACCTGCGGCTGGTCGTCTCGATTGCCAAGAAGTACCGTAACCGCGGCCTGAGCTTCCTCGACCTGATCCAGGAGGGAAACGCGGGCCTGATGCGCGCCGTCGACAAATTCGAGTATCGCCGCGGCTTCAAGTTCTGCACCTATGCGACCTGGTGGATTCGCCAGGCGATCACCCGGGCCGTCGCCGACCAGAGCCGCACGATCCGGATTCCCGTCCACATGGTCGAGACGATGTCGCGCGTGCGGAATGTCTCGCGGAAGCTGCTCCAGGAACTCGGCCGCGAGCCGACGATCGAGGAGACGGCCCGGGCGAGCGAGACATGCGTCGACGAGACCCGACGCGTGCTGGCGATGAGCCGCTATCCGATCAGCCTCGACCGCCCGGTGGGCAATAGCGAAGACAGCCACTTCGGCGACCTGCTGCCCGACGGAGCGGCCGCGAGCCCATCGATCGGCGCGGCCCAGGAGATGCTCCGCCGCCGGATCAACAAGGTCCTCAAGACGCTCAGCTACCGCGAACGGGAGATCATCAAGCTGCGTTACGGGCTGGGCGATGGGTACAGCTACACCCTGGAAGAGGTGGGCCACATCTTCAAGGTGACCCGCGAACGAATCCGGCAGATCGAGGCCAAGGCGGTGCGCAAGTTGCAGCAGCCTAACCGCAGCCAGGAGCTCGTCGGATTCCTCGACTAACAGAATTGCAACTGCAATCGCCGATTGCAGACTCTCCTGAAGAAGCCGGGCGTTCGGCATGCCCGGCTTTTTCTCGTTGTTGCCGGCCGCTGGCGAGGCGCTTCCATCCGCGCCCCCGCGGTTGTTGCGCTTGCCCCGACCGGCTATAAAATCCAACAGGGTTGAACGTTTACGGTTCGGTCGTGCGTGCCGCCAGGTGCCGCCTCGTTGCCGCGTTCCGGCTTGGGAACATCCGGTCGTGGCCACCGCTCGGCGAGATCTGGAATGGCGCAGACCGTGGCCTGGGAAATGGCAAGGTTCCCGAGTTGGAGCTTGGGAACCAGGAAGGTTCAGGCTTCCGTTGATGGCGATTGAAAAAGCCCCCCGGGGAGAAGTCTTGCCGCTTTCCACCGTTCAGTCGGCCTTTCTCGCCCTGTTGCGGATCGCCATCGGCTGGCACTTCGCCTACGAAGGGCTCGCGAAGGTGCTCGATCCGGGATGGAGTTCGGCCGCTTATCTAAAGACCGCTTCGTGGATCGGATCGGGGATGTTCCACTGGATGGCGTCCGATCCAGCGATCCTGCGGGTGGTCGACTTGCTCAATGGGTGGGGCCTTCTGCTGGTCGGCGCGGGCTTGATGGTCGGGTTTCTGACCCGCTTGGCGGCTTGCGGCGGAGTGGCGCTTCTGGCTCTCTACTACATGGCCCACCCGGCCCTGTTCACCAGTCCCGCGGAACCGGTGGAGGGGCATTACCTGATCGTCAACAAGAACCTGGTGGAGCTGTTCGCCCTGGTCGTTGTGGCGGTCATGCCGGCCGGTCGGCTCGGGCTGGACGGCTTCTTTGGCGGTCTCCTGACGCGGCGGCGCCCGGCCGTGCAGCCGGCGGAGTCGGAATCCGCCGCGGTGCGGCGGCAGCCGCTCACCCGCCGCCAGCTCCTTGCCGGCCTGGTCGGATTGCCGTTTCTGGGCGCTTTTGTCATGGCCGTGCTCAAAAAACGCGGCTACCGGAGCGCCGAGGAGTCGCAACTGGCCACGCGGGTCGACGCCGTTTCCGCTCCCTCGATGAACAGCCTCACCTTCCAGACGCTCGACGATCTGAAGGGCAAGCTGCCGACGGCCAAGATCAACCAGGTCGAGTTGAGCCGTGTCGTGATTGGCGGCAATCTGATGAACGGCTTCGCCCACGCCCGCGATCTGATCTATGTCTCCAAGCTGATCAAGGCCTACCACCAGGACTGGCGGATTTTCGAGACGCTCCGGCTCGCGGAAGCGTGCGGCATCAACGCGATCGTCACGAATCCGATCCTGGCTCCGCGGATTGTCGAGTACTGGGAGAAGCATGGCGGGAAGATCCAGTTCGTCGCCCAGTGCAAGGGCAGGAACCGGCAGGAATTCCTCGACACCGTGAAATACTCGCTCGACCAGGGCGCCTCGGCGGCCTACGTGCAGGGGGCCGCCGCCGATGACTATGTCCGTCAGGGGCACTTCGATTGGATTGCCGAAGGGCTGGAACTAATCCGCGCGGGGGAGATCCCCGCCGGCATCGGCGGGCATTACATCGAGACGATCCGGGGCTGCGTGGAGAATGGCTTCGAGCCCGACTTCTGGATGAAGACGCTGCACCATCTCCAGTACTGGTCTGCGCGGACGGACGACCAGCACGACAATGTCTGGTGCGAGGACCCGCAAGAGACGATCGAATTCATGGAATCGCTGCCGCAGCCGTGGATCGCCTTCAAGGTGCTGGCGGCCGGCGCGCTTCGCCCGCGAGACGGTTTCCGCTACGCCTTCGAAAACGGCGCGGACCTGATCTGCGTGGGAATGTACGACTTCCAAGTCGTCGAAGACTGCAATATCGCCCTGGATGTGCTCAACGCGAAGCTCCAGCGGGATCGTCCCTGGCGCGCCTGAGACCCAGCCCTCAAAAAAAGGAGAAACGATAACGGTAGGCTTGTGGATTGCGGCCCTGGCCTCACTTGCGCTGGTAGTCCCCGGCGTGGCGGCGGAAGCCGCCTCGCAGCCGAACCTGTTCGACAAAGAGAACCTCGTCGCCTGGTGCATGGTTCCCTTCGATGCCGCCCGGCGGGGCCCCGAAGAGCGGGCCGGCGATGCTTGAAGAGCTGGGGCTGAGGAAGTTCGCCTATGACTGGCGCGAAGCGCATCTGCCGACCTTTGAAGACGAGATTCTCGCCCTGCGGCGGCACGGCATCGAGTTGACCGCCTACCTCGTCTGCGTCAACCTGAAGGGCATGACCCGCGGCGGCGCGAAGGTCCTGCCTCTCGGCAGCGGCACGGAAGACCGGCAAATTCTGGGGATGATTCGAGATTCCGGCTATCGCGGTCCGATCGGGATTCTCGATCACCGGCCTGAACTCGACGCGAAGAAGAGCCTCCAGGAGAATCTCGAAGGGTTGAAAACGCTTCCGAACAAGCGCGGCGATGCGGAGACGCCGAAATAGGGGCCGTCTCCCTTCAGGGCCGCACGCGCTGTGATCGGACCGGCGGCGTCAGTCGCGCCGCGGGTTGATGAACTGATGCTGCCGCTGCCCGGCCGCCCAGGCCCTCCAGGCCACCACGTCGTAGCCGAAGTTGCTCCCCCCGGAGAGCGCCACCAGGGCATCGAGGACGCTGCGATTCGTGAGCGACCGGGCGACGATCTCGTCGCTGCCGCCCATCGCCAGTCCGCCACCGCCGCCGCTCCCGAAGGTGGCCGACGTTTGCCCGGGGTTCCCCTTGCTGACGCGGAACTTGTGCGTTGTGACCAGCGCGCGGATCAGCGAATCGATCGCCGAGGGGTCGCCCAGGTAACCGAGGGCCGCCGCGGCCTTGTTCACATCGCGGTTGTCGGGACTGCCGAGCAGGCCGGCGAAAAAATCGACCGCCTGGCGATTGCCCTTCAACGGGTCCAGACAGGCGATCCGCAGCTCTGCCAAGGGTTCCCGCAGATACCAGGCGGCAAGAATCTTCGCCGCGGGCGCGGTCCCCACGTTGGCCAGGGCCTCCAGGTAGAGGTGCCGGATGTTCTCGTTCGCCTCGCCCTCCAAGGCCTTCGCCAAGGCCTTGACGGCATGCGGATCGTCGATTTGCAGGATCGCCGCTCGAGCCTCGCGGGGATTGGCCGAGGCAAGCTGATCGCGATACTGCTTGAACCTGGCCAGCCACTCGTTCTGGGCCTGGGTCGTGGCCCGTTCTTCCTCGATCAACTGCACTTCCTGGGTGGTCCGCCACTGCCCTTCGAAGTAGACGTAGCCCTGCTTGCGAAACTCGTCGTCGCGCGTCGTCCACTGGCCGTCGCGGGTGACGTAGCCCAATCCGCGGCGGGCCTGCTCGTGGTCCGGGTCGAGCTGGAGAATCCGCTTCAAATGACGTTCGCGCTGGGCGCTGAGCGTCCGTTCGCGACACCACTCGGCCAACTCCCATTGGGCCTCGACCGTGTCGGCGTAGCGGGGCCAGATCGCTTCGTATTCCGCCTCTTCCGGCCGCGGCGTCAGGCGCTGGGCCACCTCGGTCCGCTCGATCTTGAAAACCACGCCCTCGGGCGTCTTCACAAGAAAGTCCGTCCTCGGCACCTGGTTGGGGTTGAGCAACTCGCCGACCACGCGGCCGCCGCTGGAGAGCACGAATTCCTCCGCCCAGCATGCGGTTGACGGCGCCCCCAGAAGAAGTGCTGCCGCAAGGCAGAGTTCGGCAGATTTCACATTGAGACGATCCGGCACGAATTCAACTCGCCAACGATGGAGAAACGGACGAACGATAGCCCTCCTTGCTGCTCCCCTTTATTATACGAGCCGGTTTTGTTTTCCCCCAACGAAATTGGCCGGCACGCGCCGCGGGCGCGGAATCTGCCGGCTGTTCAGAGGATGAAACCGGTCAGACCGCGCAACCGGCGCCCAGCGATCGGGCGGGGGGCGAGTGCGCTAGGCGTGCTTCAGACGAGCGTTTCCAGGCTGGAGCTGGGGAACGAGGCGAGGGGGTCCGCCATGCCGTGGTCACCGTCCCGCGCGACACGACACGCGGACCCTGGCGGCCGACACGAGCGGCCCTGCCCTTGCCGTCTCGGGCCGAATCTGTTAGCACACTCCCGTCCGCTGGTGTCCTGTCTCCCCCGGGTGCCCGAATGGCCGACGACGCCCCCCGCGAACTGGCTGAACTACTCGAACGGCTTGGGCTGTCCGACGCGCTGAAGGCGCGCCGGGTACGGGCGCGGCTGCGGCGTCTGGGACGCGGCCTGCCGCAATTCCAGTCGGTCTGGGTCGACGCGCTTTTCCAGGGCCGATTCCTGACTCCTTACCAGGCTGCCGAGATCCATGCGGGGCGCGGCTCTTCGCTGCGGCTGGGGCCCTACGTCCTGCTGGCTGGGCAGGCGGGCCCCGGCTATCTGCGGTCGTACGTCGCCCGGCACGTCGAGACCCCGCAGGCCGTGCACCTCTCGCTGATCGAAGCGGACGATGAGGCGGCAGCGGAGCGTCTTGCCGGATCGCTTGATTCGCTGGCGGCAGCGAGCAGACGGCTCGACACCCTCCCCCTGACGCCGGTCTGCGGCGTCGGGCGCGGGGGGCGATTGGTCTGGGTTGTGCAGCCTCTCGCGGGCGGGGTGACCGCCGCAGAGCACCTCGTTCGTCATGGCCGGATGCCAGCAGTGGCGGTCCTTGAGGTCGCCCGCCAGATGGCCGCGGCCTTGGCCCACCTGGAGCTGGCCGGTCTGCCGCATGGCGACCTGTCGGCCGCGACGCTCTGGCTCACCGCCGAGGGGCGGGCCGTGCTCTCAGCGCCGGGCGTGCGGCCGATCGTTCGCCCTGCTGAAGGGTTCACCCATGCCGATCTGGCGCCCGAGGATTACGACACGCTGGCCCCGGAACGCATCGATGGCGGCGCTGCGGCCGACTCGCGGACCGACCTCTACGCCTGCGGCTGCCTGTGGTGGCGCCTGCTAGCCGGCCGTCCGCCGTTTCCCGGCGGCAATGCCCTGGCGAAGCTCCGGGCGCATCTGTCGACCGCGCCGGCGGACGTCCGCACGCTGGCCCCCGAGGTGCCGCCGATCCTGGCCGCGGCAATCGGCGCGTGTCTTCGCCGCGATCCCCGCGAGCGGCCCGCGTCGGCCGCCGCGCTGGCCGGGCGGCTTGGACCGCCGACCCCGCAAGGACGCCGCTGGCTGGCCCGATCCCAGCGTCCGGGCCGCCGCTCCGCAGCGCCGCTCCACGCGCCGGCTGGGCGCCCCCGTTCGGCCGCGTCGCCGTGGCCGATCGCGGCGGGCGGGGCGGCGCTGGTGGCGTTTGCCGCGGTCCTTTGGGGGATTGGGCTGCCCGCACCGGCGCCATCCGGCAATTCCGGCAATTCCGGCGAAGCGGTGTCCCGCGCGGCCGGATCGCCGCCGCCGCTGGCCGAGCGCCCGCTGGCCGAGTCCCGCGACCTTGTGGAGGATTCGTCGTTCAAAGCCGCCTCCGACGCGGCGGAGGTTGTTCTCGACGGCGGCGGGCCGGTCGCCTGCGAGCGAGTGCGGCTGGCGGCGGGCGCCCGCGTTCGCGGCCCGGCGGATGGCCGGGCGACCGTTCTGATTCGCTCCGCGCCGCTCGCGGTCCGCGAGGAGGACGTGTCGTTCGACGGAATCGACTTCGTCTGGCAGGCGGGCTCGCCATCCGCGGCTGCGGAGGAGACGCCCGCCATGCTGCGGATCGCGGCGGGCCGGGTCCGCTTTCGGCGCTGTACCTTTCAGGCCGCTTCCGGGCAGGGCCGGGCGCCGGCGGCCCTTCACTGGGTGTTTCCCGTCGACCGCGGGGGACTCGGCCTGCCGACCGGCAAGCTGGTGTTGGCCGATTGCGTGTTCCATCGCGTGGCGCCGGCCATCGACGCGCGGACCGCCGCGAGTCTGGCGATCGAGTGCGACAATCTGCTCCACCTTGGGCCCGGGCCGCTCGTGCGCCTCGACCATGCCCCCGCGGCGGGAGAGCCGGTCAGCCTGGTGTTGACGAGCGTGACCTGCCGCCAGAGCGGCCCCGTCCTGGAAATCTCCGATCCGGCCGCGATCGAAAAGCCCGGCGCGATCTCGATCGACGCCAGGCTCTCGGTGTTCGAACCGCGGCCCGGTGAGCCGCTGCTCTTGCTCGCCGGCCCGCAGGAGCCGGGCGGACTGGTCAAGGCGATCTATTGGACCGGGGAAGGGGCCCTCGTCGCACCGGAGGCCCGCATCGCGATTTGGCGCAAGCCGTCGGGCGCGCGGACGGAATTGAACGACGCGGCCTTCTCGATTGCCGGGCTGGTTCGCAGTCCGGTGCAATTCGCCGGCGCCGCCGAACCGATCCTCGAGTCCAACGCGGCCCAGCGCTGGCAGGCTCCACTACCCTCGGCCGAAGCGCCGGGCATCCGCGCGGCATCGTTGCCGCAGCCGGTACGGTAAGCAGAGGCGGTTTCCGCACGTTGCCCCTTTCCGCGGCGGAAGCTTGCAGCAGCGCCGTGCGGCGGCCAGAATGATGCGGGGCGCGCGAGAGACTCAAAACCCATGGGAGCAAAGCCGTGAAACGACTCAGATTGGTATTTGTCCTGGCCCTGCTGGCCGCCGTTGGCGCCCTTGCGGGAGACCGCCCCGCGACGGCCCGGGCGGCCGACGATTCCACAATCAAGGTGGCCGTGTTCGACGTCGACGCGACACCGCCGGTCGGATCGGCGATGGCCTACGACCCGGTCAAACGCGTCGATGAGCTGACCTTGCGTTGCCGGGGGATCGCCCTGGTCGGCGCGGGCAAGCCGATTGTCGTCTGCGCGGTCGACTGGATCGGGATCGCCAACGAAGGCCAGGATGCGTTTCGCGACGCCCTGGCCGAAGCGGCGGGAACCACGCGCCAGCGCGTGGCCGTCCACACCGTCCACCAGCACGACGCCCCGGGCTGCGATTTCACCGCCGAGCGGATCGTCAAGGAAATGGGCCTGGCGGATTACGGCCGCTTCGAAGGGACGTTTCACCGCCAGGTGATCCAGCGTGCGGCCGACGCCCTCCGCGCGGCGCTCCCCAAGGCGGAAACGGCGACGGATTACGGGTGGGGCGTGGCGGAAGTCAAGGAAATCGCCTCCAACCGCCGGATCAAGGGGCCCGACGGCCGCATCCGCGCCACCCGCTATACGGCCACGAAAGACCCCGCCCTCCGTGCCGAGCCCGAAGGAGTGATCGACCCAGAGGTGTCGCTGCTCTCGTTCTGGAATGGCGACCGGCCGATCGCGGTGCTCAGCTACTACGCCTGCCATCCGCAGAGCTACTACCGCACCGGCGTTCCCAGCCCTGATTTTCCCGGCATCGCCCGATTCATCCGCGGGCAGGCGGTGCCCGAAGCCTTGCACGTGCACTTCAACGGCGCGGGAGGCAATCTCGGCGCCGGCAAGTACAACGACGGCGCAACGGAAAACCGCATGGCACTGGCGATGCGACTGGCCGAGGCGATGAAGCAGGCCTTTCTTGCCACGGAGAAGCAGCCGCTGGCCGCCGCCGATGTCGGCTGGCAAACCGAGCCGGTGCGCCTGCCGTTGGCGCCGCACCTGGACAAGGTGAAACTCGTGGAAGCCCTGAAGACCGAGCCCGCCCGCGGCTACATCGCCAAACTCGACCAGCTTGCCTGGCTGATCCGCCACGAGTCGGGCCACGCGATCGACATCGCCTGCCTCCGCGTCGGCCAAGCGCGGGTCGTGCACATGCCGGGCGAGCTGTTCGTCGAGTACCAGCTGGCCGCCAAGGCGATGCGGCCGGACCTGAATGTCGCCATGGCGGCCTATGGAGAATACGCCCCCGGCTACATCGGCACGGCCGCCGCGTATGTCGAAGGAGGCTACGAGACCAGCTCCGGGGCCAGCAACGTCGCCCCCGAAGCCGACCAAGTCCTCACCGCGGCCGTCAAGAAGCTCCTCGGCAACCCGACCCCGTCAAACGCCCCGTAGGGTGGTCCAACGCGGCCGATCCCGATCGCGCGTGCGCATCGCCAGCCGCCTGCCATCCAATACAACCCTGCCACTACCATCGCGGCAGCGGCGGCCCACCGCGAATCGCCATCCGGTCGTCGACCCCGAATCCGCATGCGGTGGTCCAACGCGGCCGATCCCGATCGCGCGTGCGCATCGCCGATCCGCCTGCCATCCTACGCAACCCCGCGGCGCGGCATCACGTGACGGGCAGCCAGCCCAGGCCGGCCTTCGCCACGGCATAGCCGACTTCGCGCAAGTGGCTTCCGTAGGCGACCATCCAATCGCAAAAGGCCAGGTAGCCGTCGTCGTTCAGCAGGCCCAGCGGCAGGCAGGCGGTCGTCTCCGAGATCGGCACGATCGTCGACATGCAGGAATTGACCGTCAGCGTGTCGGTCTCCGCTTCATCGAGCAAGTCGCGGAACACCTCGTCGAGCAGGAACGCCCGGGCGACAGACTCCCGCGGCGTCTCCAGCGAGACGCCGGGCTGCGCCAGGTACTCCCCCGCGGCAGCGTCGCAGCGGTTGACGATCTGGGGGCTGCGCCGCGCGGCCTCGGATCCGCTTGCCCAGATCGTCGTAGGAGACATCCCAAAGGTCCATGTTCCAGGTCTATGCCAGAACCCCTTTCATGATGCTGGAAACGCCTGGTCTTTGATATAGGCCGTTCCCTGGAACAGGGCAACCAGCGCTCCGGCATCGTCCGTGACGCGGACCGAGCAGGTGGAAATCCGCCTCGTCCGCGAGACCTCGCTGGCCTCGGCATAGAGGGCGCCCGACTGCGTCGCCTTGAGAAACGACAGGTTCGTGTTGATCGCCACCGCCACGCGGCCGTGCGAGTTGGAGGCCATCGCAAAGGCCAGATCGGCGAGCGTGAAGATCGCTCCGCCCTGCACGATCCCGACGCTGTTCAGGTGCCGGTCCTCGATTTGGAGCGCGGCCGTGGCGTGGCCGCGCCGCAGTTCGACCGGCCGGATGCCGCTGGAGATCGCGAAGTGGTCATTCTCAAAATGGCGGCGGACGGCCTCCAGATCGATCGATGGTTCAAGCATGCTGCACAGCCTTGGCGTGGGTCGTTGCGTGTCGCGAACAGGGCGGCTTTGCCCGCTCCGCATTATAAGCTTCCGGCTCTCGGCCGTTAGCCTGCAAGCGGGCCCGCGGTCCGTTCTCCGGGAAACCGAGCGGCATCGCTCTCACGAGGCGGCCGCGCTCTTTTTCGTGTCGCGCGCCCTGCCGAAAACGAGCGCATCGAGCCCCAACCGGCCCGACCCGAGGATCAGCAGCAGAACGGCGCAGGCAAGATAGATGGCGGCCAGCTCGTAAGAGTCTCCCGTAGTGCTCACAAAGGGATGTCCCGCCGGCACGTGAACCTTGGCGATCGCGACGACCATCACGCCGGCGATGCCCAGGGAGGCGAGCCGAGTCAAGAGCCCCACGATCAAAGCGATGCCGCCGCCGAACTCGACCAGGGCGGCCAGCGCCAAGAGCGCTCCGGGAATCCCCGAATCCGGCCCCATCCAGCTCATCGGGGCCTGGATTTTGGGCCAACCGTGGAGGATGAACGCCGCACCCATCACCAGGCGAAGCACAAGAAGCCCCACGGAACCCAGCCACCCGGTCGTCTCGCAATAGAACAGTCGCATCGATGCTCGCCTTTCCGAATCCTTCTCCCGGTTCCTAAGCTCCAGCTTGGGACCCCAATTACAGCCAACACCGCCCTCCTCGTTCCCAAGCTGGAGCTTGGGAACGAGGTAACTGGGATTATACACTTTAGCCATCGATCCAGCCTCTGGTCGGTGTTCCAGTTGCCTGGCAAATTGCCCAAGCGGCCAAAATCGACACGGACCGATATCGGGTTCTCTCGCCTGGGGCATGGGGGAACGGATCGCGAAAGCGCGAAATCGCGAATGGAAGCAAGTAGCGGGAGCGCGGGTTTGTCGGAGTGCCGCCTCATCATCCTCTCTGATTTCGCGTTTTCGCGATTGCCCGGCAACTGTGCTGAAGTCTCCCAAAATCCGTTCCTTCCGTCTCGATTGGACACATTGGAGGGGAAAAGACCGTCGGACCGCCGCTAGAGGGTGGGGCGCGGCAGATCCCGCGAACCTGGAAAAATCCGCTCTTGTCTGGTGACGAAATCTCCGGGGCCGCTTTCTTGGTTCCCAAGCTGGGGCTTGGGAACCAGGCAATTTGGGAACCAGGCGCATTGGGCAGCCAGGTAACCTTGGCGGCGAGGCAAGAACCCGTGAGGCCAGCCGCCACCTTGTGAGAGCGCCAATGATCATTCGACCTGCAAGCCGTGAAGACGCCGAACCCCGCTGTTTTCTCGTGCCCCCCTAAAGGCGTGTCTCTCGCTTCATCCAAGCAGCACCGGTGGGCAGACAGAAGCCGGCGAGCCGACTATAATCACCCCTTCATTTGCCAGTTGCCCCCTTGCGGCTCGTGTGATCGCTCACTTTGTCTTGGCTGCCGATCGGGATGATGTGTGGTGGCTGAAAGGCCCGTTTTCGGACGTTTCTTATCTTGCCCATGCTACAAATCTCCGGCTCGGTGCAGAAATATCCGGCGCGTGCCTCCGTGCTCGCTTATGCCGCACTGATTGGGGCGGGCGCGATCCTCCTGGCCTTGCCCTTTTCCCACCATCCGGGGCAGACAGCCATCGGGTGGCTCGATGCGCTCTTCACCTCGACCAGCGCGACCTGCGTCACGGGGCTCTCGGTTCGCTCCACCGAGCACGCCTTCTCGTTTTGGGGCCAGGTGGTGATTCTCGGCCTGATCCAGATCGGCGGCGTGGGCATCATGACGCTCACGACGTTCGTCGTGTTCCAGTTCGGACGGCAGGCCTCGTTGCGGTCTCGAGTCGTCCTTTCGGAGAGTCTGGGCGCCGACCCGGGGGCCGATTTTCGCTGGATTCTTCGCAACGTCCTGTTGTTCACCGCGACTGCCGAGTCGATCGGTGCCTTGGTGCTCGCGGTCAGGAACCTCTTCGACCAGCCTCTGCTGGAGGCGGTTTGGCACGGCATCTTCCATGCGATCTCGGCATTCTGCAACGCGGGCTTTGCTCTCTACGACGACAACCTGACGCGTTACCAGGGCGATCCGCTGGTCAACCTGACGATCACCGTGCTGATCATTTTCGGCGGCCTGGGATTTCCCGTGGTTCTGGACATCAGGAGGAACTGGCACGGAACCTGGCGCGAGCGCTGGGACCGCTGGCTTGTGCACACCAAGCTGATGCTGATCGGCAGCGGCGCGCTGGTTTTCGGCGGGACGCTGCTGCTTTCGATCCTCGAGTGGGACGGCGTCCTCAAGAACATGCCGATCTGGCAGCGGCCGATGGTCGCCTTCTTCCACAGCGTCTCGGCGCGGACCGCCGGTTTCAATACGGTCGACCTGGCCGCGATGACCAACGCCAGCCTGTTCCTCTTGATCCTGCTGATGCTCGTCGGTGGGGGCGCGTGTTCCACCGCGGGTGGCATCAAGGTTTCGACGATGATGGTACTCGTCTGCCAGGCGCGGGCTGCGTTCGCCGGCCAGGCGCGACTGCATCTGTTCCGCCGCACCATCGCCCCGCAGTACGTGCAGCGAGCCACGGTGACGGCGATGCTCTACGTGATCACGGTGTTTGCCGGTCTAACCGTCCTCTTGGTGGTCGAACAGTCGCACGCGCCCCACCTGGAATCCGCCAGCCGGTTTCTCGACGCATTCTTCGAGGTGGCCTCCGCGCTGGGGACGGTCGGGCTGAGCATGGGAATTACGCCCTACTTGTCGGCCGGCGGGCGCCTGGTCGTGATCCTCTTGATGTTTATCGGACGTTTGGGCCCGATCTCCGTCTTCGCCGCCTTGTCGCGGACCGAGCAGGACGACCGGATCGAGTTTCCGGGCGAGTCCGTATTGATCGGATGAAACGATGGCGGAAATCAAGCACTTTGTCGTGATCGGTCTGGGCACCTTCGGCACGGCCATCGCCCGGCAACTGGCCAAAAACCGCTGCCGGGTGACCGGATTGGACGCGGAGCGGGAGCGAGTTGAATCGCTGAAAGACTGCCTCTACGAGGCGATCATCGGCGACGCGCGGGATCGCGAAGCCCTCAAGCACCTCCCGCTGGCCGAGGCCAACGCGGTTGTGCTTGGACTGGGTGAAGACATCACCCAGTCGATCCTCGCCGCCCTGCACGTCAAGGAGCTCGGAGCGCGGCGCGTGATCGCCAAGGGAGTCACCGACGACCACGGCAAGATTCTCCGCGCGCTGGGCGTCGAACGGGTCGTCTTCCCCGAGCGCGAACTGGCCGAAGAGTTGGCCGACCGCCTCACCTGGCCCAACGTGCTCGACTACCTGCCGATCGATCCCGAGTATAGCCTGGCGGAGATCAGCGTGCCCGACAGCTTTGGAGGAAAGACCCTCCAGCAGCTCAGCCTGCGGCGGGACTTGGGAATTCTCGTCGTCGGGATCAAGGACGCGATGACCGGCGCGCTATCCATGCTGCCGGACGCGCAGTTCCGCCTCCAGCCCGACCAGATGCTTCTGGTACTTGGAAAGCAGCCGAACCTGGATCGGCTCCGCGAATTGCGATAACCTCGGCCGTGACGTCCGGCTCGTTGACAAGCCAGAGCCGCCCAAACGGGACGAGGATCGGGTCTGCGAAGACGCTGAGACCTGCGATCGCGAGATTTCCGCCGTGTTGGCCCTGTAGCCGATCGTCTGTAATCTATAATCTGTAATCTGCAACCCGCAACCTGGCGGCCGATCGCTGGCGGACCGGCGGCTGATAGCTCCTCCCGATGCGACTCTCAAACCGAATGACGCGTTTCTCGTTGGGTGCCGGCCGGTGGGCGTGGCTCCTCGCCGCGGCGATCGTGCTGGCAGCGCTGGCGGCGGCGGACGGCCGGATTCGCTCGCTGGTTGGAAATACGGCGTTGCTTGTACTGGGCACCTGGCTGGTGAGTCTTCCGCTGGGGACCTTGGCGGCGATTCTGTTTGCGCGGACCGATCTGGGCGCGCGGCGCGCGGCGGCGGCGCTCTTGGGTGCGATCCTGTTCGTCCCGCTTTACCTCCATGCGGCCGCTTGGGAGGCGGGGTTCGGGCTGCAAGGTTGGGCGACCCTGGCCTTGGGGCGGGGCGTCTGGCTGGAGGGCTTCTGGGCGGCGGTCTGGATTCACGGGATCGCCTCCGTGCCCTGGGTTGCCCTGATCGTCGGCACCGGGCTGCGGCTGGTTGAGCCGGAACTGGAGGAACAGGCCCTGCTCGACGGCTCGCCGGGCGCGGTGCTGGTCCGGGTGACGCTGCCGGCCAGTCGCGGGGCGGTCGGCGCGGCGGCGTTGTGGGTGGCGGTGACAACCGCGTCGGAGATCGCCGTGACCGACCTGTTCGGCGTGCGGACGTTTGCCGAGGAGATCTATACCCAGACGGCGATCGGTCCGCAGGAGGTCCGCGGGGCGCTGGTCGGCCCGCCGGGTTTCTTACCGACGCTGTGCGTGACGGCACTTGCCGTCCTGGGGGGGCTGGTCGTCCTGCTGGCGATCACGTCGGCGGGCCGCCCGCCGACGCTCCGCGGCCCGTTTCTCTACCGACTTGGCCGCTGGAGTCCCATCGCGACCGCAATCGTCGCGCTGGGAATCCTGCTGGTCGTGGGGATTCCCGCGATCAACCTGGTTTCGAAGGCCGGGATCGTCGTCAGCCAGACGGCGGCGGGGCGGGTGCGGGCCTGGTCGCTGGAAAAATCCCTGCGGCTGGTTGGCGGCGCCCCGTGGCGCTATCGCCAGGAGTTCGGCTGGACGATCATGATCGGCTCGCTGGCTGCCACCACGGCGGTGCTTGCGGGCACGATCCTGGCCTGGATCGCGCGATTCGAGGGGATCGGGAGAAAGCTGGTTTGGA
>Ga0123329_1002031_pt1 | contig 18277 bp, 18 predicted proteins | sample BioC12SIPDNA_FD_89703 | JGI IMG/M metagenome (GOLD analysis project Ga0123329, IMG submission 89703) | Anaerobic biogas reactor microbial communites from Washington, USA - Biogas_R1_B C12 SIP DNA | ecosystem: Engineered > Bioreactor > Anaerobic > Unclassified | place: Washington, USA | collected...
GTCTCCATGACCGCCCAGTGGTGGCTCGACGAGCGGGAACCGGCCAAGGAGGTCGTGGCCGCGCACATCGTCAACCTGTGCTGGAACGGCTTGGCCGGCATGAAGCCGCACCCCACCTTGTCCGACGAGGTCACCGCCCAGCTGGGGGAGAAGAAGTGACACCTGCCATGCTCGCCGGCCTGCTCAAGGTCGCCGCCACCGACCCGAAGCTGCGCGGAATGGTCCGCAACGTCGGTGCCCGCCGCCTGCACCTGACCGGCATCGACCAGGTCCGGCCGTGGGCGATCGGCACGCTCGCGCACCACGCACCGGTGCTCGTCGTCACCGCCACCGGCCGGGAGGCGGAGGACCTCACCGCCGAGCTGCGCGCCATGCTCGGCGACAGGGTCGCCTGGTTCCCGTCCTGGGAGACGCTGCCGCACGAACGGCTGTCCCCGGGCGTCGACACCATCGGCCAGCGGGCCCGTGTCCTCGACCTGCTTGCCGACGACCGCCTGTCCGTCGTCGTCACCGCCGCCCGCGGCTTCTGCCAGCCACTGCTCGCCGAGGTGGAGGGCCGCACCCCGGTCCGCCTGCGGGTGGGGGAGGAGCACGACTTCACCGGCCTCGTCGAGGAGCTCGTCTTCCGCGCGTACAGCCACGTGGACATGGTGGCGCGCCGCGGTGAGTTCGCCACCCGCGGCGGCATCCTCGACATCTTCCCGACGACCGCCGACCAGCCCGTCCGCGTCGAGTTCTGGGGCGACGAGGTCACCGACATCCGCCACTTCGCCGTCGCCGACCAGCGCACCATCCCCGAGGTGGAGGTCTCCCACGTCGAGGTGTACCCGGCGCGCGAACTGCCCATCACCGACGCCGTCGCCGCCCGCGCCGCCGACCTGGCCCGCGAGCACCCCGGCAACGCCACCCTCGTGGAGCTGCTGACGAAGATCTCCGACCGCATCCCGGCCGACGGGATGGAGGCGCTGATCCCGGCGCTCGTCGACACGCCGATGGTCACCCTGCCGGAACTCATGCCGGACAACACCCACGTCCTGCTCGTCGGCCCGGAGAAGATCCGCACCCGCATCGCCGACCTGGCCGCCACCGACGCCGAGTTCCTCGCCGCCGGCTGGGAGGCCGCCGCCATGGGCGCGTCCGGCCCCGTCGCCGCCGCAGGCCTGGACCTGGAGTCCTCCTCCTACCGTTCCTACGGGTCGCTGGAGGCCGGGGCCCTCAAGGCCGGCCAGCCGTGGTGGACCTTCGCCCCGCCGGGCATGTTCGAGGCCGACGACGCCGACACCCTGCCCCTCGACTTCGAGGCCGGCCCCACCCCGCGTGGCGACACCACCGAGATCGCCGCCATGATGTCCCTCCTCGTCGCCCACACCACCGCCGGCGGGCGCGCCGCGTTCATCGCACCCGCCCCCGGCGCGATCCGGCGCATGGTCGACCGCTTCGCCGAGGCCGGCGTCCCCGCCCGCGTGGCCACCCCCGGCTGGGAGCCCTCCCCGGGCGAGGTCACCCTCTACCAGGCGCTGAGCCACGCGGGCCTGGTCTTCGACAAGGTGCGCAAGCACCGGGACGCCGCCGCCCTGCCCCTCGTCGTCATCACCGAGACCGACCTCACCGGCAACCGCGTCGGCGACATCGCCGGCGCCAAACGCCGCCCCGCGCGGCGTCGCCACCGTGTCGACCCGCTGGCGCTGAAGACCGGCGACCACGTCGTCCACGAGACACACGGCATCGGACGGTTCCTCAAGATGGCGGAACGGACGATCCACGCCGGGGACGAGACGTCGAGACGCGAGTACATCGTCCTCGAGTACGCCGCGAGCAAGCGCGGCCAGCCCGCCGACCAGCTGTGGGTCCCCATGGACTCCCTCGACCTGCTGAGCAAGTACACCGGCGGCGAGTCACCCACCCTGTCGAAGATGGGCGGCTCCGACTGGAAGAACACCAAGAAGAAGGCCCGCGCCGCCGTCCGCGAGATCGCCGGCGAACTCGTCGAGCTCTACGCGAAACGCCAGGCCGCCCCCGGCCACCAGTTCGCCCCGGACACCCCCTGGCAGAAGGAGATGGAGGACAACTTCCCCTTCGTCGAGACCGAGGACCAGATGCTCGCCATCGACGCCGTGAAGAACGACATGGAGTCGAACGTCCCCATGGACCGCGTCATCGTCGGCGACGTCGGCTACGGCAAGACCGAGGTCGCCGTGCGCGCCGCCTTCAAGGCCGTGCAGGACGGCAAACAGGTCGCCGTCCTCGTGCCGACCACCCTCCTCGCCCAGCAGCACCTGGCCACCTTCGAGGAACGCATGGCCGGCTTCCCCGTCACCATCCGCGGCCTCTCCCGCTTCACCACCAACGCCGACGCGAAGGAGATCACCGCGGGACTGGCGGACGGGACCGTCGACATCGTCATCGGCACCCACCGCCTGCTGGCCACCGGCGTGCACTGGAAGAACCTCGGCCTCATCATCGTGGACGAGGAGCAGCGCTTCGGCGTCGAGCACAAGGAGCACATCAAGGCCCTGCGCCACAACGTCGACGTGCTCACCATGTCCGCCACCCCGATCCCGCGCACCCTGGAGATGTCGATGGCCGGCATCCGCGAGATGACCACCATCCTCACCCCGCCGGAGGACCGCCACCCGGTGCTCACCTACGTCGGCGCGCAGGAGGAGAAGCAGATCGCCGCGGCCATCCGCCGGGAGCTGCTCCGCGACGGCCAGGTGTTCTTCATCCACAACAAGGTCGCCGACATCGAGAAGAAGGCCCGCGAACTGCGCGACCTCGTCCCCGAGGCCCGCATCGTCGTCGCCCACGGCCAGATGTCCGAGGAACTGCTGGAGAAGACCGTCCAGGGCTTCTGGGACCGCGAGTACGACGTGCTCGTCTGCACCACCATCGTCGAGACCGGCCTCGACATCGCCAACGCCAACACCCTGATCGTCGAGAACGCCCACCACATGGGCCTCTCCCAGCTCCACCAGCTGCGCGGGCGCGTCGGCAGGTCGCGGGAACGCGGCTACGCCTACTTCCTCTACCCCAAGGGCGCCACCCTCACCGAGACGTCCTACGACCGCCTCGCCACCATCGCCCAGCACAACGACCTCGGCGCGGGCATGGCCGTCGCCATGAAGGACCTCGAGATGCGCGGCGCCGGCAACGTCCTCGGCGCGCAGCAGTCCGGCCACATCGCCGGCGTCGGCTTCGACCTCTACGTCCGGCTCGTCGGCGAGGCCGTCGACGCCTACAAGGCACTCGCCTCCGGCCAGGTCCTCGACGCCACCGACCAGGGCCCCAAGGAGATCCGCATCGACCTGCCCGTCGACGCCCACATCCCCGAGTCCTACATCAACTCCGAGCGGCTGCGCCTCGAGGTCTACCGCAAGCTCGCCGCCTCCGCCACGGAGCAGGACCTGCGCCTGGCCGTCGAGGAGATGGAGGACCGCTACGGCCCCGTCCCCGAGGAGGTCTCCCGACTGCTGTCGGTGGCCCGCCTCCGCCACCAGGCACGCCGCGCCGGGATCTCCGAGATCATCGTCCAGGGCACCCGCATCAAGATCGGCCCGGTGGAACTTCCCGACTCCCGCCAGGTTCGCCTCAAGCGCCTGTTCCCCGGCGCGACCTACCGGGCGGCGGCGAAGGCCATCCAGGTGTCCTTCCCCAAGGCCGGCCGCGGCGCCGGGCAGCCCAACCTCCGCGACGTCGAACTCATCCAGTGGGTCGCCGACTTCCTGTCCCGCATGTTCGACATCGGCGAGGTGGACGTCACCGGTGGCCGGCGGCAGGAGAAGAAGGTGTTCACCGTGACAGAAGTCAAGCGGTAGACTCCGCGCGGCGGCGTTTCTGTGGATAACCCGGTGTTGTCCACAGGGCAGGACAGTGCTTTCCGACGCCCACCCCGTCCACCCCCTATCGTCCGGGACATGGACATTGTCGCCGCGATGGAGGCCCTGCGGGGCGTGACGGTGCTGGAGGCCATCGCCTCCGGACACCTCACCCGGCAACGCATCGTCAGCCTCGGCTTCCGCGACGCCGGCGCCTGGATCCTTTTGGCCGAGGTGTTTCTCGGACCCACCCGACACCGGAAGCTGCAGGCCCAGGCCCTCGACGCGGCGCGGGAGGGCGGGCTGTCGCTGGATGCGCTGCGGGTCGTCGACAAGCACACCCGCAAACTCCTGCCCGGCGCCGCCGTCACCGAATGGGAACTCCGCGCCGAACTCTGCCACCTGCGCGGCACCGTCGACGAGATCGACCGGGCGGCCTCCGCCCGCGTCCGCGACCTCAACCGCACCGTGCCCGACGCGGAGAACAAGGCCTTCGCCGGACGCGCACTCAAGGGCGGCAAGAACACCGACGCCCGCGGCCTCCGCACCGCCACCATCACCCTGCCCGAACGGCACATGACCGCCTTCCTCGGCCGCCTCCTGCCCACCGCCCGCCGCCTCCGCCGCGACAACCCGAGACTCACCTACGAACAGGCGATGGCCGACGCCCTCCTTGCAGGTGGTACAGGCCCCAGTGGCCCGACCCCGCCGGTCCCCCTCGTCGTCGTCCCCGTCCCCGAGTGGGCGCAGGTCCTGCGCCGCGAAAAGGACGACACCATCTTCGGCCTCACCGACGGCACGACCATGACGGGCAGGGAACTGGTCGAGCAGGTCACCGCCGAACACCACTACGTCGGCGTCTACCACCCCGTGGAAGGCCCGGTGGACCTCTACCGCTCCGAGCGCACCGCCAGCCCCAAGCAGCAGAAACTCCTCGCCGCGGAGACCCTGCTGTGCCCCACCCCCGTGTGCACCACCTCCGCCGACGACTCCCAGGTCCACCACCTCAAGGCCTGGAAGCAGGGCGGCAACACCAACGTGGCCGAGATGACCATCGCCTGTCAGGTACACAACGCCCGCAACGACGACGACCCCGACGCCCCGCCCCGCAACGGACGCCTGGAACGAGAACCCGGCGGGGTGGTGTTCCACCCACCCGACGGCGGGCCGCCGCAACGGAACAGACACCCGCTGCGGGAACTGTCGGCGATGGGACTCATCGCCGCCGGGCGGGCCTGACTACTCGCCCAGCCCCGACTGACCGACGGCGATCATGCGCTCGAGCGATTCGCGGGCCGCGTCGGCGGTCTCCTTCGGCACGTCCACCTCGTCGACACCCAGGGCCAGCGCGCGCAGCAGGGCGGCCGGGGTGATCATCTTCATGTAGGAGCAGGAGGCACGCTCGTTGACCGGCTCGAAGTCGATCTCCGGGGCGGTCTGGCGCAGCTGGTGCAGCATGCCGATCTCGGTGGCGACCAGGACGGTGCCGGTCTGCTGGTTCTTCGCCTCGTCGAGCATCTGGCCGGTGGAGAGCATGTGGACGCGCTCCTCGTCGACCAGGCCCTCACCGGCGAGGTAGATGGCGGAGTTGGCGCAGCCGCACTCGGGGTGGATGTAGAGGTCCGCACCCGGGTGCTCCTCCGTCTTGGCCACCAGATCCGGACCGGAGATGCCGGCGTGGACGTGGCACTCGCCGGCCCAGATGCGGATGTTGTCGCGGCCGGTCTCGCGCTTGACGTGGGCGCCGAGGAACTGGTCCGGGTTGAACAGGATCTCCCTGTCGGCGGGCAGCGACTTCACGATGTCGACGGCGTTCGAGGAGGTGCAGCACACGTCGGTGAGCGCCTTCACGTCGGCGGTGGTGTTGACGTAGGAAACGACGAGGGCGTCGGGGTGCTCGGCCTTCCACTCGGCGAGCTGCTCGGCGGTGATGGAGTCAGCCAGGGAGCAGCCGGCGCGCTCGTCGGGGATGATGACGGTCTTCTCGGGGGAGAGGATCTTCGCGGACTCGGCCATGAAGTGGACGCCGCAGAAGATGATGACGTCGGCGTCGGTGTCGGCGGCGATGCGTGACAGGCCGAGGGAGTCGCCGGTGAAGTGGGCGATGTCCTGGATCTCGGGGAGCTGGTAGTTGTGGGCGAGGATGACGGCGTTGCGTTCGGCGGCGAGGCGCCTGACCTCGGCCGCCCACTCCTCGTCGGCCTCGACACCGGTCCAGCCGGTGGGGCCTTCGGTGACCTTGTCGAGCAGGGGGGATGCGAGCGGGGACAGCTTCTGGGCCACTTCTTCTCCTTGGATTCCCGTTGTGTGGGGCCAAGTATCCCAGACAACGGGCATTTGGCCGAAACGGTGGGAGTCAGAGGCTGAGGGTGCCCTGGGCCAGTCCCCACACGGCGACAGCTCCGGCCCCGACCAACACTGCGACGACGACCGCCTCGAAACGGTTGAAGACCTTCTCGTTGGCCTGGAGGCGGGTCCACACGTAGGGGAGGAGGCCGGGCAGCACCGCGAGGGCGCCGAAGAGGACGAAGGTGAGGTCCGCGGCGTAGAAGAGCCAGGCGGCGTAGGTGAGGGCCAGCAGGCCGACGGCGAGGTGGCGGCGGTTGTCGGCGGGGGAGGGGGTGGGGCCGCTGTCGTCGAAAAGCACGCCGGCGTGGGGGTGGGCGACGCCGCGCCCGCGGACGGTGAGCAGCACGAGGTAGAGGGCGGAGAAGAGGTAGGGGACGAGGTAGAGGACCGTCGCGAGCTGCACCATCGAGATGTAGGCGGTCTCGTTGAGGAAGAAGATGATCACGGTGATCTGGATGACCACCGTCGACAGCAGCTGCGCCGCCCAGGGGGCGCCCGCGCGGTTGATGCTGCCGAAACGGCGCGGCAGCAGCCCGTCGTAGGCCATGAGGGCAAGCGGTTCGGCGCACAGCATCTGCCACGACACGTAGGCGCCGAGCACCGACAGGCACAGGCCGAGGGAGATCAGCGCCCCGCCCCAGGGGCCGACGACGGCCTCGAGGACGGCGGCCATCGAGTTGTCGGGCAGGGCGGCCAGCTCCTCCCGGGTGAGGACACCGTAGGAGAGCATCGACACCGACATGAGCAGCGCGAGGACGGTGAGGAAGCCGATGATGGTGGCGCGGCCGACGTCGGCACGCGTGCGCGCCTGCTTGGAGTACACCGACGCCCCCTCGATGCCGATGAACACCCACACGGTGAACAGCATGATCCCCTGCACCTGCCCGAAGACGGGCCCCTCGCCCCAGAAGTCCGCGGTGAAACGGTCCCAGCTGAAGCCGAGGAAGGCGACCAGCAGGATGAACGCGGCGATGGGCAGGAGTTTCGCCACCGTGGTGACGGCGTTCATGAACGCCGCCTGGCGGATCCCCCTCGATAGGCCGGCGAAGATCACCCAGGTGAGGGCGGAGACGGCCAGGGCGGTGGCGACGGGGTGGTCCGGCCCGATGCCGGGGACGTAGTGGCCGAGGGTGTTGAAGAAGAGGGTGGCGTAGCCGACCTGGGCGATGACGGAGCCGAGCCAGTAGCCCCAGCCGGAGGTGAAGCCGATGTAGTCACCGAGGCCCGCGCGGACGTAGGAGTAGACGCCGGAGTCGAGGTGGGGGCGGCGGACGGCGAGGATCTGGAAGACGAACGCTATCGACAGCATGCCGACCGCGGAGATCGCCCAGCCGATGAGTGCGGCACCGGGTCCGGCCGCGGAGGCCGCGTTCTGTGGCAGCGAGAAGATGCCGGAGCCGACGGTGGACCCGATGATGAGGGCCACCAGCGACCACACTGTCACTGTATGGATACGGGGTGATGTCACCCGTCCACTCTAGACCCCTAGGATTGGGGTCATGACTGTCCTGCTTCTCGACGACCGGTGGCCCACCCTCATCCCCCTGGAGGCTTTCGGGCGGCTCGGCGGTCCGCTGGAGTTCACGGACGAGGTGCCGGTGAGTGTGCGGTGGAACATCGACAAGCTGGTCGCCGCCGAGGGGGAGGGGGTCCTGGTGAGCACGAACGGCTTCGACCCCCGGGTGCTCCGGCGGGTGCGCGCCGGTGACGAGGTCATCGTCGCGGAGTCCCGGAGGGATCCGGTGCGGCACGCGGTGCAGGCGATGCAGCGGGCCTGTTCGATCGGGGAGTGGGAGTCGGGGCAGACGCACCGTTCCCTGCTGCCGTACCTGGCGGAGGAGGCGCAGGAGTTCGCCGACCAGGTCGTCGAGTGGGAGTCCGACGGTGATGAGCAGGCGCTGCTCCGTGAGCTCGGGGACGTCCTGCTGCAGGTCCTGTTCCACGCGGAGATCGCTTCCCGACGCTCCGCCTTCGACTTCGCTGACGTCGCCGCCAGCTTCGTCGGCAAGCTGCAGGTGCGTTCCCCCTATCTTTTCGACGGCACCGACCGAGTCGTGCCCGTCGAGGAGCAGGAACGCCTGTGGGCGCTGGGGAAGGCGCAGGAAAAAACCCGGGGGAACGAGATTCCCCCGGGTCTCTAGCAGAGAGCTACTTCTTGGCGACGGCGCTGGACAGGCCCTCGAACATCTCCAGGAACTGGGTGGAGCCGGCGATCGGGGACTTCGGGTCCTCCTTGACGATCTCGCACTCGAGGGCGCGGTCGGCCAGCTGGTTGGCGTAGGCGCTGGCGGCGACGTTGAAGAGCGGGTTGTCGATGACCTTGCCGGTCTCGGTGCGCAGCTTGGCGGCGAGCTGGTTGCGGGTGGTGTCCTCGTCGATGAGGTTGGCGGACTTGAGGCCCTGCTCGAGCTGGTTGCAGGGGAGCTGCTTGATGAAGGTGCCGAGGTCCGGGATGACCTGGGCGGAGGCGGCCGGTGCGAGGCCGACGACGGCGACGGTGGAGACGGCGATGGTGGCGAGTGCGCGACGGAGCATGAAGCGGTACCTTTCAGAGGGAAATAAATACGCTGGAAGCATACGTGGCCTGAGTGTCTGTTGTGATGCAAGTGGCAAAATAGGGTGAACTCCGGGGGTGTACGGGTCACTGCCGTCCCGGGCGGGTCCATGCCGTAGGATCGTCCCCCATGAGTGGCGGCGCGCGACGGGTGATGGGCTGTGGCCTGGGGGTGGTTCTGGCCATCGTCATGGTCATCTCCCTGATCGGCTGGGCCCTGTCCTTCCTGGACATCTCCAGCCCCATGCGGCAGCTGCAGCCGGTGCCGGACAATGTGCCGCCGGCCGCCGCCGCGGAGGTCCCGCTCATCGACGTCCACGCGCCGGGCCGGACCTCCGACAAGCTGGACTTCTGGGCCGCGCCCCTGGCGGAGAAGACGGGCATCCCGGCGGCGGCGATCCGGGCGTACGGCAACGCCGAACTGATCGCCCGTGACGCCTGGCCGACCTGTCGCATCAGGTGGAACACCCTGGCCGGCATCGGCTGGGTGGAGTCCCGGCACGGCACGTACTCGGGTTCCTACTTCAACCGCAGCCACATCAACGAGGCCGGTTTCGCCGAGCCGAAGATCATCGGCATCCCCCTGGACGGCAGCCCGGGTTTCGCGGCGATCCCGGACACCGACGGCGGCCTCCTCGACGGTGACACGGAGTGGGACCGCGCGGTCGGGCCGATGCAGTTCATCCCGGAGTCGTGGAAGCGTTACGGCCGGGACGCCAACGGTGACGGGGTGGCTGATCCGCACCAGATCGACGACGCGGCCCTGGGGGCGGCGCACCTGCTGTGTACCAACGGTGGGGACCTCAGCACCCCGGAGGGCTGGTCCCGGGCGATCTACGCCTACAACCGTTCCGAGGCCTACCTCATCGACGTGCGTGACGCGGCCGCGTCCTATGCCCTGAATCAGCCGGCCCGCTGAGGATCACCCCTGGTTGCCCCCTGAAGTCGTCGGGTTGTGACCCGTCGCGCCGGTTTTTCTGGAAGAATTGGCCCCGGGCGCGTGTCGAGAGCGCGCGACGATGACGAACTCACATCTCATAAGGCTATAGGAGGCCCCAAAAGTGGCTGACATCATTCACGTTTTCGCACGAGAGATCATGGATTCCCGTGGCAACCCGACCGTCGAGGCCGGCGTTGTGCTGGATGACGGAACCCTCGCCACCGCCGGTGTCCCCTCCGGCGCCTCCACCGGTGTCCACGAGGCACACGAGCTGCGTGACGGCGGCGACCGCTACCTGGGCAAGGGTGTCCTGAAGGCCGTCGAGAACGTCAACGAGGAGATCGCCGACGAGCTGGCCGGCTTCGAGGCCGACGACCAGCGCGCCATCGACCAGGCCATGATCCAGCTGGACGGCACCGACAACAAGGCCCGCCTGGGCGCCAACGCCATCCTGGGCGTGTCCATGGCCGTGGCCCGCGCCGCCGCCGAGTCCGCCGGTCTGCCCCTCTACCGCTACATCGGCGGCCCGAACGCGCACGTGCTGCCGGTCCCGATGATGAACATCCTCAACGGTGGCGCCCACGCCGACTCCGGCGTCGACGTCCAGGAGTTCATGATCGCCCCGATCGGTGCCGAGACCTTCTCCGAGGCCCTGCAGGTCGGTGCCGAGGTGTACCACACCCTGAAGTCCGTCATCCAGGAGAAGGGCCTGTCCACCGGCCTGGGCGACGAGGGCGGTTTCGCCCCGTCCGTCGAGTCCACCCGCGCTGCCCTGGACCTCATCGTCGAGGCCATCGAGAAGGCCGGTTACAAGCTGGGCGACGATGTCGCCCTGGCCCTGGACGTCGCCTCCTCCGAGTTCTTCAAGGACGGCAAGTACCACTTCGAGGGCAAGGAGCTCTCCGCCGAGGAGATGTCCAAGGTCTACGAGGAGCTCATCAACGAGTACCCGATCGTCTCCATCGAGGATCCGCTGCAGGAGGACGACTGGGACGGCTACGTCGCCCTGACCGCCGCCATCGGTGACAAGGTCCAGCTGGTCGGCGACGACTTCTTCGTCACCAACCCGGCCCGCCTGAAGGAGGGCATCGCCAAGAAGGCCGCCAACTCCATCCTGGTGAAGGTCAACCAGATCGGTACCCTCACCGAGACCTTCGACGCCGTCGAGATGGCCCACCGTGCGGGCTACACCTCGATGATGTCCCACCGTTCCGGTGAGACCGAGGACACCACCATCGCCGACCTGGCTGTCGCACTGAACTGCGGCCAGATCAAGACCGGTGCCCCGGCCCGCTCCGAGCGCGTCGCCAAGTACAACCAGCTGCTGCGCATCGAGCAGGAGCTCGGCGACGCCGCCGTCTACGCCGGCCGCTCCGCCTTCCCGCGCTTCCAGAAGTAACTGACAGCGCTTTCCGACGCCCCCGTGCACCCCGGTGCACGGGGGCGTCCCCGTATCCGTGGGGGAGGACACCATGGCATTCTTCGGCAGACGCGGGGCACGGCCCCGGCTGGAACCCGACTTCGTGCGCACCTGGACCGGCGAGGAGCTGGGCCGGATCGCGGCGGGCGTCGACCTGGACACCCTCCGGGCGGTGTACGGGCGCCTCGACGCCACCTCACGGATCCACTTCCTCTTCGACTTCGGTGCCCTCTTCTCCGACGGGTACCTCTTCGAGCTCTGGGAGCGGCGTCTCCTGGAGCCGGAGGATGCTCTGGAGCGGGTGGTCCTCGCGGCGGTCCACCTCGGGGCGGGGCACCGCGAACGGGCCCTGGTCCTGGCGTGGGAGGCCGGGCGGGACATCGTGCCGCTCCTCGTCGCGCAGCGGGCCTACGTCGGGGCGCAGGAGTGGCGTGACCTCGACCCGTACCACCCCCAGGGATTGCGGATCCTGGCGGAGCACCTGGACGCCGACGGGCAGGTGGAGCTGGCGGCGGACGTCGTGACGCATGCCCCGCTGGGGCACCTCGGGCACGGGGTGGTCCCGTACATCATCATGCGCAGTGGCGTCGCGGGGGAGTACCTGGAGCTGGCGTGGCGCATGTTCCACGCCGGTCCGGCCCCGGACCTGCGCCAGGAGAGTGAGGTGCTCAACCGCTTCCTCTGGTGCCTCCACCGGGCGGGGGAGAGGGAGCTGGCCCGGGAGGTGCTGCAGCGGCTCGACGGCCGGGTGTCGGGGACGGTGTGGGGTTCGCTCGACGCGTTCGAGGAGGCCCGTGCCGCCATCCTCGCCGGGGGCGACGAGTGAGTTAGACTCGGGGTTCTATGGCGACCGAACCTTCCCCCCGCTCCCGGCGTACCGTGCCGGTGGTCTCCCGTACCCGGGACGCCCGGCCGAAGCCGCCGCGCCGCCCCCGGATGCGTTTCAACACCGCCGAGTTCGGCGTGCTGGCGGCGGTGGCGATCATCGTGATCGTCACCATCTGGGCGCCGGCGAACAACTACTTCCAGGGCCGCTCGGAGATCAACCGTCTCAACGAGTCGATCGCCGCGAAGCAGGCGGAGAAGGAGCGCCTCCTCGAGGAGATCGACCGGTACGGCGACGAGGCGTGGATCCGGGAGGAGGCCCGCCGCCGCCTCGGGCTCATCGAGCCGGGGGAGGTCGCCTTCCGTGTCATCGACCCGAACATGGAGGTCGACCCCACCGTGACCACCTCCGCGGAGGAGCTGACGGCGGACTGGACGTGGTACGAAATCCTGTGGGCGTCCATCGCAACGCCGCCCGCAGACGACCCCGGCGGTGTGCTCATGGAAGAATGAGCGCCATGACTGTCAACGATGCAGATCTGGCGGCCGTCGAGAAGCAGCTCGGGCGTGAGCCCCGTGGCGTCCTCGCGATCTCCTACCGCAGCCCGGACGGCGCTCCGGGTGTGGTGAAGACCGCGCCGAGGCTTCCCGACGGAACCCCGTTCCCCACCCTGTACTACCTCACCGACCCCCGGCTGACCGGCGAGGCCTCCCGCCTCGAGGTCGCGCACGTCATGAAGTGGATGGAGGAGCGCCTCGCCACGGACGAGTCCCTGCAGGCCGACTACCGGGCCGCCCACGAGCACTACCTCGCCGAGCGCAACGCCCTCGAGGACCTCGGCACCGACTTCACCGGCGGCGGCATGCCCGAGCGCGTGAAGTGCCTCCACGTGCTCATCGCCTACGCGCTGGCCGAGGGGCCGGACCGGGTGCGTTTCGGCACCGAGGCCGTCGCGCTGGCCGCCGACCGCGGTGGACTGCGCGGCACCGCGATCCCCGCGGACTGGCCGACGTGCGCGGAACTGGGCTTCGACGCCCACCAGTTCGACGACCTGTACCAGGAGGCCGCGAAGTGACCCGTGTCGCGGCCGTGGACTGCGGCACCAACTCGATCCGACTCCTCATCTGCGACATCAATGGCGACACCACCCGCGAGGTCACCCGCACGATGGAGATCGTCCGCCTCGGTCAGGGCGTCGACGCCACCGGCCAGCTCGACCCGGAGGCCATCGAACGCACCCGGGAGGCGCTGGAGCGTTTCGTCGGGATCATGGAGTTCGAACAGGTCAAGGCGGTCCGCATGGTCGCCACCTCGGCGACCCGCGACGCCTCCAACCGGGAGGACTTCTTCCGCATGACCGGTGAACTCCTCGGCCGCGTCACCCCGGGGGCCCGCGCGGAGGTCATCTCCGGCGAGGAGGAGGCGGCGCTGTCCTTCCGCGGGGCGATCACCGACCTCGACCCCTCCGACGGCCCGTTCTGCGTCATCGACCTGGGCGGCGGTTCCACGGAGTTCATCGTCGGCACCGCTGACGGCGAGGTCCTCGGCATGCACTCGACCCAGATGGGCTGCGTCCGCGTCACCGAACGGATCATGCGTTCCGATCCGCCGACCGAGACCGAGACCGAGATCGCCATGGAGTACGTGGCGGAGCGGATGGAGGACGTCGTCAAGATCGTGCCCATCCGGGAGGCCCGCACCTTCGTCGGAGTGGCCGGCACCTTCACCACTCTCTCCGCGCTGGCCCAGGGCCTGGAGACCTACGACCCGCAGGAGATCCACGGCTCCGTGCTGCGTTTCTCCGCGCTGCGTGTCCTCACCGCCGAGATCCGCCGCCAGTCCGCCGAGACCCGCGCCCTCAACCCGGTCGTGCACCCGGGTCGTGCGGACGTCCTCGGCGGCGGCAGTGCCGTCGTCGACGGGATCATGGACATGCTGGAGAAGGAGACCCGCGCGGACAGCTTCGTCATCAGTGAGAAGGACATTCTCGACGGCATCGTCGCGTCGCTGGGGGACAGGCTCCGCGCCTGATTCCGGTGGCCCTCCGCCTCTTCCTCCGCGCCTCCTGGGGCAGTGCGATCCTCGGTGCGCTGGTGGTCGCCTGGCTGCCGCGCACCCTCGACGCCCTGGACTGGCCCTACTTCCTGGCCGGTCACCTGGGGATCGTGTGCTGGGCGGTCGCGGTCGGGGTGGCGGTGCTCAGGTAGGTCGGCCCACGGCTCATGCTCATCGGCCACACGGTCAGCGGCGTCGGACTGACGCTGTGCTTCCTGGTCTTCGCCGTCCTCGACGTCCCGGAGGCCCTGTCGCTCATCCCGGGGGTGTTCGCCCTCGGGCAGCTGCCCGTTCTGTGGCACCTGCTGCAGAGGCGGGCGCGCGGCGTGTCCTAGACTGTGTATCCTCCCGCCCCCATAGCCCAACTGGCAGAGGCAGCGGACTTAAAATCCGCGCAGTCTGGGTTCGAACCCCAGTGGGGGCACTACATCCGCTCGACGAGCGCCCGCACCCGCGCGCCCTGCTCCTCGTCCGGGCCGTCCACCCGGATGCCGGGGACGACGTCCTGGACGGGGATGGCGTTCACGGGGGCGGCGGGGTGGCCGAGCTCGGCACGCCACTGCCCGATCTGACGGGACGAGGCGGCGTAGACGATCCTCCCCAGCCCCACCCAGCCGTGGGCGGCGGAGCACATCGCGCAGTGCTCCCCGGACGTGTAGACCGTGGCCTGCGCGCGGCCCTCGGGGGTGAGGTTCTCGGCCGCCCACCGGGCGATGGCGAACTCGGGGTGGCGGGTGGAGTCCCCGCCGGAGATGCGGTTGTGGTCGGCGAACAGTTCGGTCCCGTCGGCGCCGACGAGGACGGAGCCGTAGGGCTCGTCACCCGCCTCGAGCGCCTGTCGTGCCAGGTCAACGGCCCTGGCGAGCCAATCACGGTCAAGATCGGTGATCATGCCCGCCAGCATAGGCACAATGGGCGGCATGCGTGTCTTCGGTTTCCGTTCCCACGGGGGACCTGAGGTCCTCGAGCTTCTCGACGTCCCCGCCCCCACCCCCGGCCCCGGCCAGGTCCTCATCGACGTGCTGGCTACCTCCGTGAACCCCGGTGACCTCCGGACCCGGGAGGGCACCAACGGCTGGGAGGTGAACTTCCCCATGGCGTTCGGGCGGGAGGCGGCCGGCCGGGTGGTCGGCACCGGCGAGCTGGTGTTCGGGGCCGCGGCCTCCGGACACGGCACCTTCGGGGAGCAGGCGCTTCTCGACGCCGCCTCCGTCACCCCCGTCCCCGCGGGCATGGACGTCCGGCACGCCGCGTGCCTCCCGGTGGCGTGGGGTACCGCGCAGGACGCCCTCGACATGCTCGATCTGTCGGCGGGGTCGCAGCTGCTCGTGCTGGGGGCTGGTGGAGGTGTGGGGACCGCGATCACCACGCTGGCCACGGCCCGGGGACTCGAGGTCATCGGGGTGGCCTCGGACGCGAAGAAGGAGCTGGTGGAGTCCCTGGGGGCGCGGCACGTGCCCAAGGGGCAGTGGGCGGGGGAGCACCCCGCGGCGGTGTTCGACCTCGTGGGCGGGGACACGCTGCGGGAGGCGGCGGTGCTGGTGCCGGGGGCGCGGCTGGTGTCGGTGGCGGACAAACCGCTCGTCGAGAAGCTCGGGGGCAGTGCGGTGCCGCGCCGCCGCACCCGCGAGGTGTTCGAGCAGGTGGCGCGGCAGGCGCGGGTGCACGTCAGTGCCTACTACCCGCTGGAGCGGGCCGCGGAGGCCGTCGCCGCGGTGGAGGACGGCCACGCGACCGGCAAGGTGGTGGTCACGCTCGACTGACGCGGTCGAGCTCCTCCTCGATGCTGGGCCACAGGCGGGACAGGATGTCGTCCCAGGTGATGACACCCACGACCTCGCCCGGGGAGTCGTCGATGCCGTCCTCGGGGACGACGACGGCGACCTGCTCGTTGTTGCCGCGCATGAGGTTGAGGGCCTCCGACAGGGTGGTCGTCTGCGGCAGCAGGAGCGCGGGACGGGAGTAGGTGTCGGCGATGTCGGCCGGGTCCGCGAGCAGGGTGTCGCGGACGTGCACCAGGTGCGGGGTGGGCTGCTCGGCGCCGGCGGGGGCGTCGAGAAGCACGCGCATGGAGCGGATCTCCCGGGAGCGGGCGCGGACCTCGGCGACGGTCGCGGTGGCCGGCAGCGGGCGGCGCGGGGTGACGGCGTCGCCGACGGTGATGGACTCCAGAGCGATGAGCCCGGTGATCTGGCTGGCAGACATGTCGTCGAGGGTGCCGGTGTCGCGCGAGTGCTCGACGAGGTGGCGCAGGGTCTCGGCGTCGTAGCCCTTGGCGGCGGCGCGTTCGACCGGGTCCTCCCCGGCCCGGCGGACCAGCGCGTTGGCCATCCGGTTGATCCACGACAGGAGCGGGCGGAAGAGCGTGATGAACACGCGCGCCGGCCCGGCGATGACGCGCACCGCGGTCTCCGGGTGGGCCAGGGCCCACGACTTCGGCGCCATCTCACCGACCACCAGGTGGAGGAAGGTGACGATGAACAGCGACAGGGCGAAGGACACCGCGTAGGCCACGCCGTCGGGGAGTCCGCCGAAGGCGGGCTCGATGAGGTGGTGGACCCACGGCTTGGTGATGGCACCGAGCGCGAACGTCGCCGCCGTGATGCCCAGCTGGGCGCCGGCCAGCATGAGGGTGAGCTCGTTGAGGCTGCGCAGCGCCGCGCGGGAGGAGGCGGAGGTCTCCGCAGTCTCCTCCAGGCGGTTGCGGCGGGCGGCGAGCAGGGAGAACTCGATGACGACGAAGAACGCCGAGAGCACGATGACCAGCACGGTCACCGGCAGGGCGATGTACCAGTTCATCATTTCTTCTCCTCCTCGATGAGTTCGATGCGGACCTCCGACGGCACGTGGCGGTCCACCTCCTCCACGCTCATGCGCAGGGAGCGGGTGGGGGCGTCCTCGCCCTCGACGAAGTCCTCGGGCTCGGCCTCCAGCTCGATGACGTGGACCTCACCCTCCTCGACGAGGCCGCCGGTGTGGGAGATGAGGAGACCCGAGATGGTCTCGAAGTCACCCTGCGGCAGGTCGTGGCCGATGGCACGCTCGATCTCGTCGAGTGGGGTGTCGCCGTCCACGAGCCACTCGTCCTCGTCGGTCTCGGTGATGTCCTCGGAGGACTCGCCGTCGTGCTCGTCGGTGACGTCGCCGAGGATCTCCTCGGCGAGGTCCTCGACGGTGATGATGCCGACGAAGCCGCCGTACTCGTCGATGACGCCGGCCAGCTTCTGCTGGGCGTCCTCGAGCTTGTCGACGGCGTCGGGGAGCGACATCAGTTCCGGCACCACGAGGATGTCGCGCATGATCTCGGTGACGGGCGCGGCGTCGGGAAGCTCGGTGTCCTGCACGTCGAGCAGGTGGACGAGGCCGACGGGGTTGTGCCGGTCGTCGATGACCGGGTAGCGCGTGTGCGCGGTGGCCATGAGCTGGCGGACCTCTCCGATCGTGGTCGCCGGGTCGACGACATCGGTGCGGGACCGGGGGACCATCGCGTGCTCGACGTCGTGCTCCGGGAAGTCGAGGAGGCGGTCGAGGACGAGGAAGGTCTGGTCGTCGAGCTCGCCGCTCTCCCGCGAGGAGGACACGATGTGCTCGAGGTCCTCGGCGGTGGCGGTGGAGTCGATGTCCTCAACCGGCTCGATGCGCAGCATGCGCAGCAGGGCGTTGGAGGAGAAGTCGAAGAACCGGATGAGCCAGCCGAAGATCGCCAGGTAGATGTTCGTCGACCGGGCCAGCGCCAGGGAGGACTTCAGCGGGGCGGCGATGGTGTAGTTCTTCGGGAAGAGCTCACCGAAGATCATCTGCACGATCGTGGAGATCGCCAGGGCCAGCACGGTGCCCACACCGACGGAGACGGCCACGGGCACGCCGACGCCGCCGAGCAGCACGCCCAGCGACCCGCCGACCAGCGGCTCCGCGATGAAACCGACCATGAGGCCGGTGACCGTGATGCCCAGCTGCGCGCCGGAGAGCATGAAGGAGGTGCGGTTGGTCACCTTGAGTGCGGCGGCGGCCTTCTCGTCCCCGGCGTCGGCACGCGAGCGCAGCTCGGTGCGGTCGACGGACATGAAGGCGAACTCCTGCGCCACGAAATAGCCGTTGGCCACGATGATCAGACCGATGATCACCAGTCCCAGGACCAGCAGGGCGACGGCGGTCAGCATGTGATCACCTGCCTCAGGTTGAGCTGGGACGATGCGGGTCTGTCAGGGGGAGGCTCCATCGTGGAGTGGTCCGCCTTTCGGTTTGTGGAGACAAAAACATGGACAGTGTACAGGAACGGACACGGCGTCGGGAAGATTTTCCTCACCCGGGGAACTAA
>Ga0123329_1002032_pt1 | contig 18273 bp, 13 predicted proteins | sample BioC12SIPDNA_FD_89703 | JGI IMG/M metagenome (GOLD analysis project Ga0123329, IMG submission 89703) | Anaerobic biogas reactor microbial communites from Washington, USA - Biogas_R1_B C12 SIP DNA | ecosystem: Engineered > Bioreactor > Anaerobic > Unclassified | place: Washington, USA | collected...
AGGTGACGCACGTGGTGACGCTGTCGTGCACGGGGTTTTACAGCCCGGGTCCGCACTACCACATCGTGCAGGGGCTGGGTTTGCGGCCGACGGTTCAGCGGTATCATCTGGGGTTTATGGGTTGTTTCGCGGCGTTTCCGGCATTGCGGCTGGCCAGGACGATCTGCCAGGCGGAGCCGGAGGCGGTGGTGCTGGCGGTGAGCGTGGAGTTGTGCACGCTGCACGTTCAGTTGGCGGAACACCTGGACGCGATCGTGGCGGACGCCATTTTTGCGGACGGCGGCGCGGCGGCGGTGGTGAGCGCGGCGCGGCCGGGGCGGGATCGGTCGGCGTTGCGGATCGACCATCTGGCCCCGACGCTGGTACCGGACAGCGAATCGGAGATGGCGTGGACGATCGGGGAGCGCGGCTTTGAGATGGTGCTGTCGCAGTACGTGCCGCGGATTCTGGAGGCGAACGTGCGGCCGATGATCGAGCCGACGCTGGCGGCGGCGGGGTGGACGGTGGACCAGGTGGACCGCTGGGCGATCCATCCGGGCGGGAAGCTGATCCTGGACAAGCTGGAGAGTTCGCTGGGATTGACGGATGGGCTTGGGCCCTCGCGATCGGTGCTGCGGCGGTTTGGGAACATGAGCAGCGCGACGGTGCTGTTCGTGCTCAAGGAGATACTGGAGGACGTCGGCGCGGGCGACGGCGACCTGGTGGCGGCGATGGCGTTTGGACCGGGGTTGACGGTGGAGATGGGTTTGATGACGCGGTTGGCGGCCAGGTCGGCCGGCGCATCGGGCGTGAGGGGACAACTGGAGAGAACGGGGAGCGGATCGTGAGAAGGACGTTTTCGCTGAGGATGCACGATTACATTCATTTTCCGGAGGGCAAGCTCGCGTACAACGAGCGGATGTTCACGGAGATCGCTCCGCGGTACGATTTTATCACGCGGGCGTTGTCGCTGGGACGGGACGGGGCGTGGAAGCGGCGTCTGGTGGCGATGCTGCCGGATGTGGCGGCGCCGGTGTGTCTGGACCTGGCGTGCGGGACGGGGGATCTGACGTTCGGTCTGGCCCGGCGATATCTTGATGGCCGGATCGTGGGGTTGGATTTGACCGAGGCGATGCTCGATCGTGCGCGTCGGCGCAACCGGTTCGGCGAACGGGTCGCGTTTGTCCGCGCGGACATGTGCGAGACGGGTCTGGCGGATGGGAGCGTGGACGTGGTGACCGGCGGGTATGCGTTGCGCAATGCTCCGACGGTGGGACGGGCGGTGCGTGAGATTGCGCGGGTGTGCAAGCCGGGCGGGACGGCGGCGTTGCTGGATTTTTCGAAGCCGACGGGCCGGGCGGGCCGTTGGCTGGAGTACTGGCTGCTGCGGACGTGGGGCGATTTTTGGGGCTGGGCGCTGCACGGGAACGGGGAGGTGTACGGGTATATCGCGGAGAGCCTTCGGCAGTTTCCGGATCGGGAGAGGTTGCGGGCGATGTTCGAGGACGCCGGGTTCGAGCCGGTCGCGGGGCGGCGATACTACCTGGGGGTCACGGAGGTGCTGGTGTTTCGGAGGAGGGCGTGGTGATGATCGGCTGGCTGCCCGACATGACGGTCCGGTCGGAGGAACCGGAGATGATGGATCAGATGCAGAGCGATCCGCGGGCGCTGCGTCGGACGCTGCACCTGTTCGCGCGGGTCAACCCGATTCTGTCGGGATACCGGGAGTTGATCGGGCGGTACATCTGTCCGGACCTGCTGCGGACCGACGGGCGGCCGATGCGGTTTTTGGATATCGGGGCTGGGGCGTGCGACGTGGACGTGTGGTTGATGGAGTGGTGCCGTCGGAAGCGGCGGCCGATGGAGATCGTGTGCCTGGACCACAATCCGCGGGTGGTGCGATACGCGCGGCGGCTGGTGCGTCGTCGGTCTCGGATCGAGGTTCGGATGGGGGATGCGCGGGCGTTGGAGCAGATGGGGGAGCGTTTCGATTACGTGTTCGCCAATCACGTGCTGCACCACCTGAGCGATCCGGAGGCGGCTGAGGTGTTGCGGTGTGCGGAGCGGGTGTGCGACCGGGTGCTGCTGGTCAACGACGTGCGGCGTTCGTACGGGAACTACGCAGCGTTTTCGTTGATTTCGCCGCTGTTGGGGCGCGGGAGTTTCGCCGCGAACGACGGGCGGGTCTCGATCACCAAGGGTTTTACGGTCAGCGAGTTCGTGCGTCTGGCCCGCGCGGCGGACCTGCAGGGGCAAGCGGCGGTGGGCGTGACGTTTCCCGGGCACGTATACCTGGTCAGCCGGAAGGCGGAGGGGTAGGCTCGGCGTCGCGGAAGCGGGCGGGGGCTCGGCCGAAGTGTCGGCGGAAGAGGCGGCTGAAGTAGAGGGGATCGCGGAATCCGCAGGCGTAGGCGGCGGCTTTGACGGGCTCATCGGTTTCGGCGAGGATGCGGCGTGCCTTTTCGAGTCGGCGGCGGATCAGGTATTCACGGACGGGCAGGCCGAACTCGCGGCCGAAGAGGGCGTTGACGTGGTTTGGGGAGCGGCGGACCATCTGGCTGAGTTCGCCGAGGGTGACCGGCTCGCAGAAGTGGACGTCGAGGTAGGCCCGGATCTGCTCGGCCATGGCGCGTGAGGCGGGTTCGGGATGGGCTGAGCCGGTTCGCAGCCGGTCGAGTGCGGCGACGGTGGCACAGGTCAGACCGGAGACGAAGCGGGCGCGGTCGCGGAGTTCGTGGGGGAGGGCGGGGGTTCGGGAGGCCTCCCAGAGTTCCCATGCGGGCATGGAGGCGACGGTCAGGCAGCGGCTGGGGGCCAGGTCGCGGGAGGGCGCGTAGGTGCTGGCGAAGAAGTTGACGGCGGTGGGGATGATGACGATCCAGAGGAGTTCGTAGGCCCGGTCCTTCCGCTGATAACGCTCGCAGTGTTCGACTCCGGGCAGGATGACCCGCAGACGGCGATCGGCGAGGGCGACCAGTCCGTCGGCCATTTCCAGGCAGGCGCGGCCGCCGAGGGGCATGACGCATTCGGTGAAGCCGTGGGCGTGGATGGACATGCGGCGATCGGCGGACGGGCGGCCGGCGCGTCGGCGCGGTGGGTTGTCGACGCAGAAGATCAGCTCGCCGGTGAGGAGGCGGTCGAGCAGCGTCTCGAGGGCGGGTTGGTAGCTGGTCATTTCGTTGATCCGTCTATGTTGGGCGGCCGAGAGAACCCCGCTCCCATACGGTCGCAACTCTTTTGGAGGCGGTCCACGGTCGTCCGATAGTTTCGCCGCCGGATCCAGCCTAGCATCCGGCCGTTGATTTGTCCATACCCTGAGTTGGTTTGTCTATCGGTTTTCGACGCCCGCTGGCGATCGGGTGAGGTAGACTTGAGGCAGACAGTGCATTCATCAGAAAAGGAGCAGACGATGTCGGAGAAGCTGGCGATCGACGGCGGGCAGCCCGCGTTGACGGAGGCGATGCGGGGCCGGGTTCCGAAGTGGCCGGTGGTCAATGGGGCCACGGCGGAGCGTCTCAAGGAGGTTTACCTGAGCGCGGAGTGGTCGTTTAACGGGGCGTACGAGCAGCAGTTCGGGGCTGAGTTCGCCCGCTATCACGGGGCGGATCGCGGCGTGCTGATGGTCAACGGCACGGTGACGCTGGAGTGCGCGTTGGCGGCGTTGGGCGTGGGACCGGGCGATGAGGTGATCGTTCCGGCATTGACGTGGATGGCCACGGCGATGGCGGTGCTGTACGTGGGGGCGACGCCGGTGTTCGTGGACATCGAGCCGGACACGCTGTGCCTCGATCCGGCCAAGACCGCGCGGGCGATCACGCCGAAGACGAAGGCGATCATCCCGGTGCATTTGTACGGCTCGATGGCGGACATGGAGGCGTTGGGCGACCTGGCTCGTCGCAAGGGTCTGGCGATTATTGAGGACTGCGCCCACGCCCACGGCGGCGTGTGGGCGGGCCGGGGTGTCGGGAGCATCGGCCAGGTAGGGTCATTCAGTTTTCAGCAGTCCAAGACATTGACCTGCGGTGAAGCGGGGGCGTGCATCACGAGCGACGCGGTGCTGGCTGAGCGGCTGTACCGGCTCAAGCACATCGGGTACGACTTGGGCAGCGCCCAGGGCAAGGCTCAGAGTTCGCCGCCGGCGGGTCTGATCTGTCACAACTACCGGGCGACGGAGTTTCAGGCTTTGATTCTGCTGGACGGCCTGAAGGACCTGCGGGCGCAGACGGAGAAGCGCGAGGCGAGCGCGGCGTACCTGCGCGAGCTGACGGCAGAGATTCCCGGCGTGGAGGTCCAGGCGCGTGGCCGGCGGGCGGACGTGCAGGGGTACTACGTTCTGATGTTCCTGTTCGACCTGAAGCAGTTCGGCGGCGTGTCGCTGGGCCGTGTAATGGAAGTGCTGCAGGCGGAGGGGATCGGCATCGGGGGCACGTACGGTCCGGTCTATCGCCACGCGTTGTGGAACGTGGGGTCGAGCGGGTATCGCATCGCGGAGGGCGGCTGTCCGGTGTGCGAGGAGGCGTGCGCGAATCGGGGGGCCGGGATGCTTCACCACTGGCTGCTGGGCGATCGGGAGTTGATGGAAGGGATCGCCAAGGGGATAATGAAGGCTCAGCATCAGTTGTCCAGGAATGCGGAGTAAGTATCATGAGCAAAGGGAAATCGCCTCTTTTGTGGACGAATGACGACCTGGGCCGGGACGGAGCGGAGAGCCTGCGTCGGATGGTCGAGTTTCTGGGGCGTTACAAGGTGCCCGGTTCGTTCGCGACGGTGCCGGTGGCGTTGACGAAGGAAGGGCCGCGGTTCATCGACGACGACGCGGCGCTTCGGGACCAGATCGCCAAGGCGCGGTCGGCGGGTCACGAGTTTTTCCAGCACGGCACGACTCACGTGTGCATCGAATACGGGATGTCGGACCCGCGGATGTACCACGCGAAGCTGATGGGCCACGCGGAGGCGCGGGAGGTGACGCGTCAACGGCCGTACTACGAGCGGTTCTGGACGCTGGAGGCGATCAAGGCGCAGATCGAGTGGGGCCGCGACGCGTGGATCCGGGCGTTCGGCGAGCCGTCGAAGGGTTTTCGTCCCGGCTGCGGGTGCACGCACCGGAATTTGTTTGCCGCGTTGGAGGAGTTGGACTTTGACTGGGTCTCATCGGACCTGGTGTCGTTTACCGGCTGGATGTGGACGGTGGGCGAGTTCGACACGCCGCACGAGATGGAGCCTCCGGTTCGGCCGTACATGCGAACGGCAAAGCTGATGGAGTTTCCGATCCTCGATGACTTCGCGTTCCGGGTCAAGCCGGATCAGGTGGACCGGTTCGTGGAGCTGGGCCTGGCGTACTGGAACCGGTGCGTGGAGGAGGGTTGGCCGTTTATCGTCTGTTCGCACTGGCACGGGCTGGAGGCGAACCACGACACGGGCTATCGGGTGCACGAGCGGCTGCTGGATACGATCATGGGTTCGGGTCGGGCCGACCCGATGACACTGGGCGAGTATCACCGCAAGCTGCTGGCGGGCGAGTATCCGCTTGATCCGCCGGAGGTGCTGAATCCGCCGGACCCGCCGGGGTACCACGTGTGGCACTTTGAGGGCAAACGGTGAGGGCCGGTTCGCCCGGGAATTCGCGGAAAAAACTATGAACGGCCGGAGGTGGTGAGTAGACTGCGCGCCCTGCGTAGCATGTAGCGTTACGACAGGCAAAGGATCGCGCCATGTCCACTGACCGTTCGCCGAGTTCTCCCGCAGCCGTCTTTTACGAAGAAGCCTTTGTGGCCGATTCGCTGTTCCTTCCGGCGGAGGCGCTGCTTTCAGCGGCGCGGGGCGTGGGCGCTCGGGTGATCGGGGCTGAGGAACTGATCGCTGGGATTCCGGACGGGGTGGGCGTGCTGATCTGGCCATACGGCGGGTACTATCCGGTGGAGGCGCGGGCGGCCATCGAGGGTTTCTTCGCCCGAGGGGGCGATCTGATCGTGTTGGGAGACGGGCCGTTGTGGTTCGGCTGCGCGCGGACGGAAGGCCGTTGGCGGGTGGACGAGTCGCGGCATGCGGCGTCGCCGTTCTGGACGATGCCGTACGGCGGGCGGCTGGGTCTGGCGACGTGGGCGGTGACCTGCGGTTCGGAGGTGTCGGATCCGGCGCCGTGGTTTTACATCGCGGATGAGTTTGCCGAGAGTTTTGGCAGTGCGAAGAAACTGTCTTGCGCCTGCTTTGTGTCGCGTCTGTGCGTCCGGGAGGCGGGACGGACGGTGGTCATTGGCCTAGCGGGTGAGAATTGCTCGGCGAGTCCGGAGATCACGGAGTTTGTCACCCTGGCTGAGCCGGCATCGGTTCCGGCGATGAACGGGCGTGTGGTTGGTGTAGGTGTGAAGCCGTCCGAGGGATGGACGGCTGAGAACGCATCGGACTTGCTGAAGGGCCTGCTTGCGGTGTTGGAGGCCGACCGTCCGCGGCGATTGCCGCAAGGCATGAGGCTCACGCCTTGCGTGATCCGACAGGAAGGCGCGGTTACGTGCGAGTTGTGGCGGCGGCCGGCAGCCGAACCGTGCATTCGCGTCGAGGTGAGCCTATGGCGCAGCGAAGATCAGGAAGAACGCCTTTTCAGCCGGGAGGTCGAGGTGTCCGGCGCCGATCCGGTCGCCATCGCCCTTCCGACGGATCAGTTGGCGGCGGGAGGATATCGCGTTTGCGTGACGGCTGAGGGTTGCGAGGCGATCGTCGCGCGGTGTGCGGTTCTGGACGCCGCGGACGCTGAGCCGCCGGTGGTGCGGGCCAAGCAGGTGAACGGGTACGCAGCGTTCGAGATCGACGGCCGGACGATTCCGGCGCTGGACTACTGCTTTATTCCCGGCGATTTGTCGCTGGATCGGGAGGTGCGCGATTTCGGGCGGGCCGGCGTTCACATCCATACGGTTCAATACAGTTTCGCCGACGGCTGGACCGGACCGGGACGGTTCGACTGGTCCGGGTTCGACGAACTGGCGGAGCGGGTATTCCTGAGCGACCCGCAGGCCTACCTGTACCCGCGACTTAACATGAGCGCCCCGCGGTGGTGGCTGGAGCGGTATCCGGAGGAGCGCGAGGTCCTTCGCCACCATCCTGACGGCGAAGGCATGGAGGCGGTCATGGCCCGGCGCATGGCGTCGTGGACGTCGCCGAAGTGGCGGGCGGACATGGAGGAATTGATCGACGACTTCGTCCGGCACACGTTGGCCAGCGTGTACGGGAGCCGGATGTTCGGGTTTTTCTACATGAACGGCGAATGCGGCGAGTGGAACCGGTACGGTCCGGACATGGCGATGAGCTGGGAGGATTTGAGTCCGTCGATGATCGAGACGTTCCGGCGGTGGCTTCGAAGCTACTACGCCGATCCCTCGGAGCGGATCAGGCGTTGGGCCAAGCTGCGGGATTTCACGGTCGATCAGGTGCGGTTTCCCAACAGCGACTTTCTGCAGGCGTCCAATCATCGGCACCATTTCCTGGATAAACCCGAGAAGGTGGCGGCGTGGGCGCACGATATCGCTCCGGCAGAGATTGACGAAGCGACGCTGCCCAACGCGGTTCGGCGGCACGTGAGCCGCTACGGGCTCTTCAAGGACGCTGAGCAGTCGTGGGACACGATCGAGTTTTATCGTTTTTTCGACGTGTATTTCACGGATTTGCTGGCGTGGTTCGCCACGCGGTTCAAGCGGGCCTCGGGCGGCCGGAGTCTGGTCGGCACGTTTACCGGTTATCTGCTCCAGGAATGGTTCAACGACGTCGATCAGGGCCGCGAGAGCATGGGCCTTCAGCGGCTGCTCGAACGCGCCACGGACCTCGACGTGATCACCAGCCCGTACTACTACTATCGCACGGAGAACGTCACGGGCGACGTCAACTGCAAAGCCGTTCACGGTTCGATCAACCTGAGCCGCGTTCTGTTCGTCGATGAGAACGATCAGCGGACGTGCCTGACCGCCCGCTGGAAGGAGCCGGGCGGGATCGGGTATCCGGGCGACCAGACGATCGAGGAGACGGCGGAGTCGATCAAGCGGAACTTTGTTTTGCGGCTGACGCGAGGGGCTGGGCTGTGGTGGTTCGATTTCGGGCTTGGGTGGTACGATCACCCGAAGATCATGCAGGCCGTCCGGCGGTGTCGCGAAGTCCACGAACTGGCCCTCAACGAGCCCAACCCGGCGGCGGCGGCCGATCGGATCGATTTTTTGAACGTCATGTATTCGACGGCTTCATACGACGTGTTCACTCCGTGCAGCCGGTTCGCCCGGTGCAATACGGCGGCCAACGTGCAGCGACACTTCAACCGGACGGGGACGCCGTGGGAGGTGTTTTTTCTTGAAGACATTGCGCGAGCGCCGAGACGGCGGGCGTACCTGTTTCTCAACACGTTCGCCGTGGAGGCCGAGCAGCGGGAGTTCATCGAGACGCAGCTCAAGCGCAACGGCAACGTGCTGATCTGGCTGTACGGGGCGGGGCTGTATGAGGATTACCATCCCTCGCTGGAGCACATCCGGCGGCTGACCGGGTTGGAGGTGGCGTGGGACTTTGCGTGGCACGAGATCGACATCGCGTTGAGCCATTTCGACCATCCGATCACGGCTGGGCTGCGCGGCGTGGATCTGGGCGATTTCGGGACGACGGTTCAGGACGATCCGGGAACGCAGGGCGATCTGGCGCGGGTTTGTCCGCAGTTTCGCATGACCGATCCGCGGGCGACGATTCTTGGGGTCAACCGCCCTACCGGCCAAGCGGCGATGGCGGCGGGGGACTTTGGCGACTGGAAGAGCGTGGTGGTGTGCGGGCCGATGCTGCCCGACCCGGTTCTTCGCGGCATCCTCGGGTGGGCGGGGATCAGGCCCGTTCTCGATACCGACGATTGCCTGTACACCAACGGCGATTTTGTGGGCATCCACGCCAAGACCACCGGCGAGAAGACGATCAGCCTTCCGGCTGAGTTTCGGGTCACGGACCTTTTCAGCGACAAGACGTACGGTTCGCGAGAGGGCCGGGTGCGGATTCCGATGGAGCGGGCGGAGACGTTTGTCGGGCGGATTTATCGGCGCTGACGGCGAAGCGGCTCAGGCCTCCAGCCGCGCTATCGCCCAGTCGAAGGCATCGCCGTCGGCCAGGGGCGAGTCGTGATCGCCGCTAGGGATTTCGCGGTAGATGAAGTTGGGGCGTCCGGCCATCGCGTTGGCCAGACGCTGGGACTGATCGACGGGGATGATCGCGTCATCGGCGCCGTGGGCCAGGTAGACGGGCATGGTCAGTTTTGAGGCGTGCTTGAGCGGCGAATGGCGGTGGTAGAGGTCGGCGTGGTCGCCGTAGGATTCTTCGATGGCGTCGGCGATCTCGTGGACGACGCCGCCCTGCTGGGTTCGGCACCACCGGCGGTACGAAGCCGGGTCGGACGCTGCGCCCAATGCAACCGCTGCGGCCACGTCGTCGGGATGCAGGACGGCGTAGATCAGGTTGCCGGTTCCGCCCATCGAGCCGCTGAAGAAGAGGAACCGTTTGACGCGATACTGGTTGCGGGTCCAGGCCAGCAGTTCGTGCAGATCGGCAGCGGCGGCTGGGCCCATCCAGGCGTTGTCGCGGAGGTTGGGGGTGAGGATGCCGACACGGTGTTGGAGAAACCGGCTTAGCCACCAGTCGCGGATGTCGGGCCGGGTGTAGAGCTGATCGCCGTGCGACCCATGGCCGTGGAGGCAGACGACCCACAGCTCGGCCCGCTCGGACGGTCGGACGAGGGTCCAGTCGGCGTACCCGTCCTTCGGGCTGCGGTAATCAACCCGCAGGACCTCCGGAAAGCCATCTAATCCGGCGTGCGTCATCCGTTCGATCCGCATCGAGACCATCCTGTTCGAATATTCGCGAAATCCGTTACGGTATCGATGGTAAGAGAGGATAGCCAAGGATGCGTCGGGAGGCAAGAACGTGACGACCATCAGTCGGCAAATGGGTTTCACCCTGATTGAACTTCTCGTGGTGGTGGCGATCATCGCCATTCTGGCCGCCTTGCTGCTGCCGGCGTTGAGCGAGGCCCGGGCGAGCGCGGGGCAATCGGCGTGCCTGAGCAATCTGCGGCAGATCGGGCTGGCGTTGGGCATGTACGCTGAGAAGTGGGTTGTTTATCCGATCTCGGTGACGGGCAAGCAGACGAGTTGGGATGAGTACCTGCACGATCCGAACATGGCCCTGCGGGACGATTTGGGCTTTGCGGTCGCCCTGCTGCCCTACCACCACATCAAGGAGGTCTACGACTGTCCGGTGCTGGTGCGGCTGGACTGCGATATCAGCTACTGCTATAACTGGCTGGCGGGCAACGACGGGGTGGCGTACATGGGCGGCGAGCGGAACGTGTTGCGGCCGGACCAGGTGCTCTACACCGACCGTTTCGTGTTGCTCAACGATCAGCCGATCAAGACCACCTCCGGCAACGGCATGTACAGGGACATCGACCCATCGGACGAATGGGGCGGAGCCGATTGGGACCCCAACGGCCGGGGCGCGCTGTGGTATTATCAGAACGCAGCGGCCAAGGGCCCCCACCGCGACGGGCACGATATCCTGTTCGGCGACGGCCACGCCAGGTGGTTTGTTGACTGGCAGCCGGGACAGATGACGCGAAACCCCGAGGATTGACCTGCAATTTCTGCAGGGATTCCTGCGCCGTTTCTATTGCCGGTCTTGGAGGGCCGTTTTTTCGCCCCCGAATTGTTGTGGTATCTTTATCATGCAGTGGGACTTTTCCCGCTGCGGATGTTTGAAAACTGCATAGCCCACACCGACCAGACCCGGACCGATCACGGCTCCAGGTCCACCCGCACCGCGTGTTCGCCGGGCGTGATCGGGATGCGGTTGGACGGCCGTTGCGATCCGTCGACGGTGACCCTGGCGAGGCGGCCGCGCCCGCGAATCTCGATGTTCCAGGTCGAGTCGCCTACCCGCAGGTTCTTCAGGTCGACCCGGTCCCACGCCGCGGGCAGGTGCGGGTCGATGGTGAGGCTGTCGTAGCCGACCTGGACGCCCACGAAGGATTCGATCAGCGTCTGGTTGTGCAGCCCGCAGGTCACCGCGTAGGGCACGGAGGTGATCGGGAAGGTCAGGTCCGTGTCGATCCACTCGCCGATCGTCAGGAAGCGGCAGGTGCGTCCCTTCTCGCTCAGCGTGAAGCGTTCGTAGAGTCGATCGAGGCGGACTTCGAGAAAGTCGGCGAAGGCCTGCTCGGTCTGCCCGAGCAGGATCTGGGCGCCCGCGAAGGTGGGGATGGACCACCACGCCTGCCAGTATCCTCCGTTCTGGACCCGGCCGGCCTCGTAGGTAGCTGCGCCCTTGGCGTCGGTATAGACCGGTTCCCACGGCGGATCGGCGAATTTCATGCCGTAAGGGGTCAGGAGCCGCTGGCGCACGGTCTTCAGCGCCGTTTCGCCTCGCGCCCCCTCGGCCACGCCCCAGACCACCGCCATGAGCGTACTCCAGGAGATCGTCTTTTGCGTGAAGCGCTGGCGGTCGTCCTCGCCCTTGCCGACCGGTTCGGTGGCCAAGCCGATTCGATAGTGGCCCTGCTCCTCGATCCACGCCTTCTCGTTGATCGCATGTTTGAGCTGCTCGCCTTCGGCCCGCAGTTCGGCTGCGCAGTCGGCCTTTCCGAGCCATTCGGCCAACTCGGCCAGGTCGAGCAGCGCCTTGTAGACGAGAAGCGACATGAAGGTCTGCGGGCAGTGGCCAAAGCCGCACGGCCAGTCGAGGGAATCGAAGACGAAATCGCCGTCGGGCACCACGAGCCCTTCTCGCACGAGATCCCGGTAGACGCTCAGTGCCTGCTGGAACGAGGGGAACAGCTCGGCGGCCAGGCTCTTGTCCTGCGTGAGCTTGAGCAGATGGCAGTAGGCTGTGATGTAGCAGAAGGATCCGCCGATGGCCAGGCCCGGTCGTTCCCGCCAGGACGGTCCCTCGGTCCAGAGCGGCAGGTCGGGGATGAACCCGTCGGCGTGCTGGAAGCGGCGGAACATGTCCATGCCCTCGCGGAACGCGGCGATGTCATTGGCGTAGGCGTAGCCCATGGCGGTGAAGAACATATCCCCGCAGAGCCAGTTGTGGTAATGGGGAGCGGGCACAAAGCTGCGTTTGGCGCCGCAGTGGTGTTCGTTGAGTTTGATGAAGACGTTGTTGAGGTTGAACTGGGCGTTGATCACCGGGTCGGGCGTGGTGAGTTTGACGCCGTTGGCCAGCGACTCGCCGTAGAATCGCGACGTTCGTTCGAGCGCTCCGTCCGCGTCGGCGAGGGTCTGCCGGATCGCTGGGAGGTCGCGCTGCTCCTGATGACCGAAGGCGAACGTCAATCGCGCTTTGCTCCCGGCTGGTATCCGCAGCTCATGGCGCAGGGCACAGAAGCTGTCGTCGCTGTGCGTCTCGCCGGTGAGTTCGAAGCTCTTGTCCATGTCCGCTGCGCGGAGCGGCCGATGACCGCCGATCGGGGTTTCGAAGCTGAACTTCGTCCGGTCCAGGGTCCAACCGGCGGGCGTCGGTCCGGCAAGAAAGCCAAGGCCGGGATTTCGCGAATCCGAGACGCAGACGACGGCTCCGTCATCCGAGACGTCGAGGCGGTCGTCGTGCGGCGGATTGAGCTTACGGCCGGCGTCCGAATAGTCGTTGGTGGCGTCTTCGGTGAACCCCTTGGCCGCCCACGGGGCGGGATGGAACTCGAAATCCGCGGCCAGGACCGCAGCCAGCGATCGCTCCTGACCGGTGTGGTTGGCCGCTTCAAGGGTCAGGTAGAGTAGCGGTGCCTCGGCGTCGGGATAGACCTTGATCTCGACGGCCAGGCCATTGGTTCGCCCGGTCAGGCGAAGGACGTTGGCCCCGTAGAAGGTCTCCAGATCGTCGAGCGCCTCCGGCAGACTTCCGCGCCGGCCGCCCGCGTCCAGGTAGAGCCCGAACCGCTTGAGGATCCGCATCCAGATCTGGAGGTTCACCAGGTAGGCGTAGCCATCGAGGCTCGTGGGAACGAGTGCCCAACACCGGTTGCCGCAGAGCGGCAGGTAGGTGGGGTGCTTGGGGTCGATGATCGCAAGCTCCGACGTTGCGTCGATCCAGTGAAAGTCCGTCATGGCCTACCTCGAACCAGAGGGAGAGTTTTCGGGGATTGTGCCCTCATCCATCGCGGTCGGCAAGGGAAATCAGCGGCGATTTGCGTCGAAGTAGGTCCAGTAGCAGAAATACTGCGGCCACCAGTACGGCCCGGCTGAGCACTCGGGTCCCATGGGCACGAAGGCCACGCCGCCGTCGGCGTAGGCGACGTTCCATCCGCCGACGGGATTGTAGCCGAAGGCGGGAAACGCGGAGGTCCGGGGGTGGGCGCTCCACGAGTAGCTGTAGCAGAAGACATCGGCGAGGATGGCGGCGCTGCCCAGGTCGCTGAGGCGGAAGGTGTGAATCCGCGGCGGAGTGGCCATATTCCATCCCGATCCGTCGGGCGGGTACGGGATGCGTTCCTCATAGGTGCACTGGGCGAAACCGCCGGGCGTGGCGAAGCCCTGTTCGATGCCGCTGGCCGACCTGTCGGCCCCGTCGTAGCTGGGGCAAAAGAGGGTCGCGGCGGAGAGTTTTTCGCGGGTGTAGAGCTCGTAGATCAGGCAGCCGAAATCGCGCGGGTAGGGCAACATGCCGTCGCCGCCCCAGGTCGATCCGACGCACAGGCCGATGTTCTGGCCGATAAAGCCGCTTGGGATGACGTCGTCGCTGTCGCCGGCGTACATGACCGTTGCGACGGCCATCTGGTGAAGGTTGGACCCGCAGGCGGTGCGGCGGGCCATTTCGCGGGCCTCGGAGAGCGCGGGCAGCAGCAGCGAGACCAGCACGGCGATGATCGCGACCACCACGAGCAGTTCAATGAGCGTAAACGATCTGGTTTTTGCGATTTTCATCGTGCACCTCTAGGGAACCGGAACCAGGTATATCGGTTCGTCGGCGGCTTTAACGGTGACCTTGCCGGCGACCGGCTCGACGGTCTGCTTGACGCCGTAGATGTCGCAGGGGAAGACCTGGACGTCCCCGGTGTCGATCGTCACGTCGCTTTCGCGGAGGGCGTTCCAGCAGATCCAGAGCGGTTTTTCACCGGCGAGGCGATAGACGCGGGCGCCGTTGTCGGCGTAGGACCATTCGACCTGCCGGCGGTCGGCGACGGTCGCGGTCATAAAGCGGTAGGCGTGCCATGACGGCTTGGGCGAACCGTCGACCCGCACCAGGCCCATGTTCATGGCCTGGTCGGACTTGGGTTCGGCGAAGTCGTTCCAGCCCAGGTACGTGACGAAGCTGCACTGGTGAGCGAGGGCCTGGACGTGGAGTTTGACGACCTTGGCGGCCTGGTCCTTCTCGGTGACGAACCACGCGTTGACCGGATGGCCGGTGGCGGGGTCCCAGGTGGGAAAGCCGGTCTCGTTGATGGCGACGGCCAGGTCGGGCCGGCCGGCCCGGGCACAGGCGTCGCCAAGGGCGAAGAGCTGGCTGTCGAGGGCCTCATCGACCGCGTAGGGATGGATCAGGACGATATCGAGCACCTTGTCGGCCCCGCGCTTCAGGCAGGCCTCGGTATAGCCGATCTGGGGCGAGGTGAACCCGCCGGTGGCGAAGGCGATCTGCGACTTGTGCTCCTTGACCATTTTGCCGACGCGGCACAGCAGTTCGGCGTAGCCCGGCAGCGTCCATTGAACGTGGGTGTTGGGCTCGTTGGCCACCTCGATGATCCGGATGGCCGGACCGGCCTGTTCGAGGCATTGGGCCACCCATTTTTCGTAGCCCGGCCAGCCGGCTTCGAGGTTCTGCTCGTCGCCTTCGCGGTCGCTGGCCGGCGGCGTGCCGTCGAGGCACATTTCGAACGCCATGCCCAGTTGCTGGGCCAAGCCCTGCTGGTGCTCGTTCAGGGCTGCTGAGCCCTGACGCTGCCAGTAGACGCCGGCCTCCTTCATGTCCTTGCCGTACTGGTGGAGGTACATCGGGAAGCAGGTGAACATGCCCCAGAACGACCCGTCGAGGACACGGCGTTTGGACTGGTCGAAGGCGGGTTTTTCGATCTGGCGGACGCGCACGTCGTCGAGCCAGGCTTTGCCCGGCCCGCCGAGGACGAAGAAGCTCAGGTTCAGGTTGTACTGCGAGTTGGGGGCCTGAAAGACCGCCGAAGCGTCGGTCCAGCCGTTGTCGCCCACGAGGTGTTCGGAGTCGACCGACCCGCTGCCGTTGCCGCCGATCCAGTACTCGAGGTTCAGGTGGCAGCCCTGGCCCCGAAGGCCTTCGGTGCGGATCTTGCCGTCGGCCCGGTACCATCGGCCGGGCACGAGCTGTTTGGTGTCCAACTGCATGACCACCGCGCTGATCTGGTTGATTTGGTGGTGGACCTCGACGACCTGCTTGCCGTCCGGAGCGCTGGGATCGGCGACGATGCGGGCGCCGTCGGTGGTGGCCTCGGGCACGCCCCAGGCCACGGCCCGCCAGCGGCCGGCCATTTCCTTTTGCAGGGCTGGGTCTTCGGCCATGGCTTCGGTGGTGACGTTTCCGGCGAGGGTTTCGTTTTCGAAGGAGGTCCGGTAGATCGTCTTGGCCCATGCCGAGGAAGCCGACATCAGCATCATTAAAGCCGTCGCAATGGTCAAGTACCGCATCAATGAGTGTCCTTTCAATACTACCGTGTGCAGGCTCGGAGTCTTTTCCTGTTCAGAACACAAACCCAACTCGAGTGAAAACAAGATGCAAGTCCTTCCACCGTTGTTCTATTCTCCCACCACATCCCAGTGGCGCCAGAAGGTGTAGTGCGACCACCAGACACCGATGCTCGGGTCGGACAGGTACTCGTCGAGTTGCCTGAACCTGACGCTGCCGTCGCCGAAGCAGACGTTCCACCCGCCGGTCCGCTCCAGTTCTCTTGCCCGCGGGTGGGCGCTGAAGGCGTAGTTGTCGCAGTAGACATCCGCGATCATGGCCTTGTCGGCCAGGTACTCGGCTTTGAAGAAGTCGACCCGAGCACGACCCGGATCGAAGACGGTGTTGCCGGCGGTGTCGAGGCAGGTTTCCACGCGTTCGGCGTAGGAGGTGAGCGTCCATCCGGGGCTGTCGGGATGGCCGCTGAGCCGCCATTCGAAGTTTTCGGGAGTGTACGTCGTCACCGCCCCGGCCGCCGTGGCGGTCGGGCAGTAGAAGATTCGCGGCGGGAACCTGCCGTCCTTCCAGAGCCGGTAGATCAGGGGGGCAGGCGGCCCCTTGGGAACGGAGACGAACCAGGGGTATTCGGGAATCACGGTGAATCCGATGCTCGAGCCCACGAAGCCGCTGGGCACCCAACCGCCGTTGTCGGCGGCGTAGAGGGCCGCTCCGATTCCCATCTGGTGCAGGTTGGCACCGCAGGCGGCTTTTCGCGCCGCTTCGCGGGCGGCGGTCATCGCCGGCAGCAGGATCGCCACCAGTACGGCGATGATGGCCACCACGACCAGCAGTTCGATGAGGGTAAAGGCATCAGAGAGTCTGAACCGGCATCGGCGCATGTTGTTCATGGCGTTACCTCCGCTGTCCCAGCGACTCCCGATGAACCACTTCGGGCTTGATGAGGATTCGGCGCGAGCCGGGCCCGCGGGCGTCGTCTCGCTCGATTTTTTCGAGGAGCAGTCCGGCGGACTCGTGGCCGAGTTGCCGGGTGTTCAGGCGGACAGAGGCCAGCGACACGGCGGTCCACGGGCAGAACGGCAGGTCGTCGCAGCCGATCACCGCCAGGTCGTGCGGGACGCGGACGCCGCGCCGGGCGGCGGCGCGAAAAACGCCCAGGGCCAGGTGGTCGCTGTAACAGAAGACCGCGTCCGGCGGGCTGGGCAGATCGAGCAGGCGGTCGGCCGCGTGCTCGCCGTCGTCCGGATTCTCATGCCGGTCGACCCACACCACGTAGTCGTCGCGCCACGGCAGTTCGGCTTCGTCCAGGGCTTCACGGTAGCCGATGAGCCGGTCCTCAGCGGGGAGGACGGCTTGCGGCCCGGCGATATGGGCCACTTTGGTCCGGCCGGCGTCGATCAGGGCCATGGTGGCGAGGCGTCCGCCCTCGACGTCGTCGAAAGTGACGTAGTCGAACTGCGGCGACTGAGGGCAGCGATCCAGGAGGACGAAGGGGAAGCCCTCGTCGACCAGTTCGCGGAGGGTTTCGGCCGGTCCGACGTGTTCGATCAGGAGGCCTTCGACGCCTCGCTGGCGGAGCATGCGGCACTGTTCGCGTTCCTTTTCGCCGCTGCCGCGGGTGTTGCACAGGAGGACGCCGTAGCCCTTGCCGCCGGCGAGTTCCTCGACGGCTGAGACGTAGCCGCTGGCGAAGGGGTTGTTCACGTCGATCATCATCGCACCGATGACGTGGGTCCGTCCGCGGGCGAGGGCTCGGGCGGAGAGGTTAGGTTCGTAGCCCATTTCGCGGATCGCGGCGAGCACCCGCCGCCGGGTGGCTGGGGCAATTCCGGAGTTGGGCACGTCGTTAAAGACCCGGGAGACCGTGGTCTTGGAGAGCTTCAGTCGTCGGGCGATTTCGGCGATGCTGGGTCCGGCCATTGCACGTTAACCTCCACAACCGGTTTTGATTGTAATCTAAACCGGTTGTGGTGTCAAGGGGCATTTTCAGGGGGCGGCCAATCGCCAGGGGTACCAGGTGGTGGTGGACTTGCCGCTGCCGATGCCGGGGCGGCATTCGAGCCAGCCGACGCGGGTGAGGGCGTCGCTCTCGTTGAGGATGAAGTTGAGCTTAAGGGTTTGGCCGGACTGGGGTTGCAGCGATGGCAGGGCCGACCAGGGGATGGCGGCTTCGTAGAGGGTGTGGTCGTTGCGGCGGCGGGTGGCTACCAGTGCCCCCGGGACCGGGCCGGTCGGGCCTTGGACGGCCCGAAGCAGGTAGAGTTCGCTGCCACTCATGGTGCGGGCGAGGCACAGTTCGTAGCCGTAGGCGCCGTCGGCTTCGAGGGCGATCTGGAAGCCGTCGCCGAGCCACGTGCCGCCGCCGGTGGACCGCTGGCAGTGGACGTCGTCGGTGACGTCGGCGGCGAAGTAGAGGCAGGTCTGGTCCCACTGGAATTTGACGTTGGCGGAGAGGTCGTTTGGGCCGGTCCACCAGTTGGGAAGCGGCTGAGCCTGCTGGCGGCGGCCGAGGTGGAATGGGGCGACGGTTTGCCAATCGGTGAGGTCGGCGTCGATGGTGATTTTGGCGGCGTGAGGGATGCGGATGCTGTCGAGCGGCTGGGTGAAGGCAAAGGGACGGCCGGCCAGGTTGCCGGTGAGGCGGAA
>Ga0123329_1002034_pt1 | contig 18266 bp, 7 predicted proteins | sample BioC12SIPDNA_FD_89703 | JGI IMG/M metagenome (GOLD analysis project Ga0123329, IMG submission 89703) | Anaerobic biogas reactor microbial communites from Washington, USA - Biogas_R1_B C12 SIP DNA | ecosystem: Engineered > Bioreactor > Anaerobic > Unclassified | place: Washington, USA | collected...
GAGCACCCCGGCCTGGCAGACAAACTCCCGGCGCGACAACAAGGGTCGTTCGGATCGAGACGAGGATGTCATCAACGTATCTCCTGTGGCTAGATGAACGGTTCCGTACGGAGCGAAGGGGTTGGTTGGGACTCCGTCCCGATCCGGTCGGGACGTGATCTTGGCCTGCCGGCACTGCCATCGCGCCCGATCAGGAGCAGCTACCGCAGGCCAGCCGCTTTACTATACTCGGCGCCGTAGTGTTTGACTAGCGAGACCGCCACGCGGAAGTGCGGCAACAGGTCCGCGTCGAAAGACAGTTCGGCGCGATGCCGGCCTTGGTCCAACGTTGCCGGTCCGCCCTGGGGCTGGATCCATTCGATGTCGGGCTTGGCCCTCCGGTGCAGACGGCACCGGCTGCCGTCGAACACCAAACGGTCGCCGCTCGACAATTCGGCCGGGAACACCAGCCGCTGGTCGCCGATCGTCAGCGTCGGATTCCGCAATCCCGCGAGTTCCGGCACGGCACGGATCTCGTCCACATAACAGGTCACCGTCTGTTTCGCGGGGATGCTGTTGTAGTAGATGAGCAGACTCGTGACCTGGGCACGGTCCAGCTTGCCTGGGCCGGAGAATTCGAACTGCTGATAGCGCCAGCCGGTGAAGTTGACGTGGGTGACCATGTCGCACCAGCCACCGGCCTTGTCGTGCAACTGCAGTTTGAACGCTTCGCCCCGGCCGTCGCCGTACAGCCAGAATCCCAGGGCCTGGAATCGCGACAAATCCAGCGGTTTCAGGAAACGGGCCCCGCGCACGGACCAACCGCCGTTGTTCGCCAGGGTGCTGGTCGCCGAGTACCGGGCGCTGGCCTTGCCGAATTTCACCTGCTCCGTGCTCCGTTCCAACGTCTGGGTCACGCCCGGCAGGACGGCGCTGCTCCGGTTCTTCTCCTCGTACCTGCCCGCGGCGGCCGGCTGGCTGGAGGCGTCGCCGAAAAAGGCCTCGTCGTCGAAACCCTCCAGCGGCAGCGTGTCGGAACTGAGGTAGGCCGCATCCGAGGCCTGCATCTGTTCCACGTCGATCTCAACGCCGAAGGGCACGGCTTTCTCGCCCTTCCGGCAGCGCACCTCCCAGGCGTTGTCGTGGCCGTCGAGCTTCGTCACGACCCGCGGCGCGTCATACTCGTCACGCAAAAGCTGCCACTGGATCTGGTCCGCCGGGGCGCGTTCTGCCAGCGGCGGGCCGCAGGCGATCGCCGTGAGTTCGGCCCTGGCGGAGTAGCCCTCCGGACGGCCGCACGTGAACGCGAGCCGGTTTTCGCCGGCTTTCAGGACCGGCGCCTCACCGGGCACCGTCAGCCGCTGGAGCAGCGTCCCGCGCTCATCGTACACGCGGCAGTCGTCGAGCGCGGCCAACTCCACATAATCGCCGCTGTGCAGCGTGACCGGCAGCGAGAGCTGCTGGCCGTTCAGGGCGATGGCCGGGTTGGCCAGTGGGACGCGGGACGTCCGCAGGGCCTTGATCGGGCTCAGGTACACCGTCGCCGTCTCGCCGGGCGGCACGTTGTTCAGGTACAGGTTCACTTCGCCGACGTGGTTCCGGTTGACCGCCGTCATGTAGATGCCGCCCAGGCTGGCGTAGGGCCATTCATAATCCCGGTGCCGGGCCGCATCCCGCTCGCGGAGCGGGATCTCGAAGTAGCGCCAGCCTGTGAAGTCGATCGTCACGTAATGTTCGCCGTACGCTTGCATGTACTCGCGGGGCGTGCTCAGTTGGAGATTCAAAACCTCGCCCTTGCCGTCGCCATGGATCCACACGCCGAGCGCATCGCAGGGGGTGATGCTGAAATACGGAGCCTCGAACCGCATGCCGGCGTGCGCCCAGGCCCCTCGGGCCGACGGACGTTGGTTCGTGGCCGCAAACCGCAGACTCGCGTCGCCGGCCTTCACTTGCTCCGTAGACCCTTGCAGCGTCTGCGTCACGCCGCTGGCGGTGCGGCGGACGGTGAACTGATCCAGACTGGCCGCGTCCGCGACCAGCACGCTGTCGGGACTGTCGTACGGAGCCACCGAGTAGAGCGCTTCCAGCCGCAGCTTCAACGGTTGTGCCTGGAATTGATTGTTCACGGTCCAAACGCCGGTGCCGTTGTCCAGGCCCGTGACCTTATGCGCCAGGTAGTCCGTGGGCAGGAACTGCCACTGGCCGTCGTCGTCCTGGACCAGGTGAAAGTCCTTGCCCGGCTGCCGCAGCTGCTCCTTGACAGATTCGGGGAAGTAGTTGGCCAGCCGCAGCCGTTCGTACCAGCCGGCCCTGGTCAGATACTCCTGCATGCGGGCGTTGGCGGGAGCCGTCAGCGAGCCGATTCCCTGAGTCGAAGACGGCGCGTCGAAAGCCAGCGTCTTGCAGCAGAAATACTCCATCTCGTCGGGCGTCTCCGCCCGACTGGCGGCGCTTGGCCCCAGCACCACCCACCAGCCCAGCTGCGCCTGGAGCAGGGCCCCTCGGCGGTAATTCGCGATGGCCGCGCAGTGCATGTCGGTGAACGGCTTCAAACCCCATTTGGGATGATCCCAGGCGCCGATCCGGGAATGGTAGTACCAACTCCAATGATCCCAGCAACTGGCCTCCACGACGGTCGGGCGTTTGAGCCGCTGGTAGATCGCGTTCCGCATGGTCTGGATCGCGTGCAGCTTGCCCATGCCTTCGGAACCGTCCATGTAGATCTGGTCGAATTCGCACTCGTTGTAGACGCGGGCAATCGCCTCGGCGACCTCGTCGACCAGCGTCGAGCGTTCGTCGGGATAAAATGCAATGTACACCTGCCGGAGGTGATCGACCCGGTCGTCCTTCCGGTGGGCGCCGGGCTTGGTCTGAAACGCGCCCCGGGTACACTTCAGGAAGCCGTAGGGCGGCGTGAACGAGATCGCGGCGTATTGGATGATTTCGTCGCCGATCCGAATGGCGTTGCCGCGGCCGGAGTAGCTCCAGATGACATCGTGCGGTTGCGGCTTCTCGACCGTGAGGATCGTGTCCGACTTTTCGTCCATGTCGGCAGCCAGCGTGTACGAGGCGTCGGCAGCCAGCCGTTTGTCGGGCACCGGCGTGACCCAGGGATCGGTGGGCTGGATGCAACCGGTCAGCGTGTGCATGCCGGCCTTCAGGCCCGCCTCGTGTACCTTGCGGATCATCGTCTTCAGGCCTTCCAGGCCGTTGGGGAACAGGTTCGGATTCGGCTCGTAGTGCCCCAGCGACTTGTACCAACCGTCGTAATGCAGGTGCGTAAACCCGCCCCGTTTGGCCAGGTCGATCCAGCGTTCCGCGTCCCGTTCGGAGGGATGGGCAAAGAGGTAGGAGCCGCGAATGCCCTCCGCGTCCAGCGCCCAGGGACCGCCCAACGCGGATTGGGGCAAGCCTTCGGCGCGGACCAATTCCTGGAGGGCCGGACGCAAATCGGCGGCCGCCGCCACCACCAATCCCGCCTTGCTGCCGACCAGTCCATACTCGGCGGCGCAGTTGGCCCGGAGCGTGGGAGGCCCGCTGCTGACCCGCACTTCGGTCTGCAGGTTCATGGCACGCAGGCAGACGCCCCAGTCGTCATCCGTCACGGCGCCCGACGTGTCGCTGGCATACTTCCCCGGTTGGACGACCAGCGTCAAAAACGAGAGCGACTCGACGTCCCGGCCCTCGACCGCCTGCACCGTGAACGTCAGGTATTTGTCCTTGGCGGCGCATCCGATCAAGGCTTGGGCCTCGCCACGGTTGAATTGCAGCCGCAACTGGCCGTCGGCAAACGTACACGCCGTCGGCCGCAGCGTGCGTCCCGGCACTTGCAGCGTGGCGATGGGCAGCGCCTTGGCCAACAGGTTCCGGCCCGTGCTCTTCTCGATCAACGCGATGCCGCGTCCCCGCGCATCAAGCTGCAGCTTGACCAGCGGATTCTCGATCGTCACGGCGATTTGAGGCGTGGCCGGGATTCGCTGGTAGGCGGTCGGCTTGGCTGCCGAACGGCGCGGCGATTCGCCCGTGTAGCTCGCCCCGATTTCTTCGGCGGACAAGGCCCGATTGTACAGTTTAACTTCGTCGATCAGCCCCTGGTGGCACACCTGGCTGCTGCCCCACTGCCCGATCACCAGGTCGCCCTGGTAGCCGACCGGATAGTCCCATTGGGCCGAACCCACTTTCTGGCCGTTCACATAGGTCGTGATCGCGGGCCGCTTGAACGTGGCCGCCAAGTGATACCATTTCCCGGTTTCAAAACGGCCGATCAACGGAGCCGAACATTCCTGCCAGGGCGGTGCAGGTTCTCCTGCCGCCGCTCCAGGCCGCCCCATGCGGAAGGAGCAACTGGTGTCGCTCACGAAGAACATGAACCCGCCGGGACACCACTGCCCCGCCGTCAGGATGTTCGGGTATCGCCCGCCCGCCTCCCACAGCGCCCAGGCTTCGACCGTCAGTTCATTGGAGCCGTCCAGCCCGTCCAGTTGCGGAACTACGGCGCAGGAGTCCGCCCCAGTGAAGTGCAACGCGGTGCCAAATTCGCCTCGGGCCCACTCCCCGCCCAGCAGGTCACCAGGATTGCCCTTGCCGGAGCTGTCTTCCAGCACGTCGCCTTGGCCTTGCTCGAACCGCCAGTGGCCAAGCAGCCCGGAATCCGGCGCGGCCGCCGCCAGTTGCGAAACAAGCATGACAGCCAGACAGAACGCAACTCCACCGGACAGGACCGGCGAGCGGCCAAGAAAGGGACACAAAGCAAGTAGACTGGTCTTCATCGCGGGGGCCTCATCGGGATTGATCGTGGGGCGGTTTCGTCTCTCCCGTCACGCCGTCGAAAGGCGAGTCGAGCACCCTTCTTCTTGGCAGGGCGCCACGGGAGTTCAACCGTTGAAGCTACCGCGCCCGCAGGCAGGAAGCAAGCCAGAGGAGCGGACAGCCAGGCTCGAAGTCGCTCCGCACCGTCGGAGAAACGCGTGAGCCGATGGACATGACCCCCTCACTCCGGTTCGACGGCAGAGGCGGCGACGGACGACCGCGACGCTCTCGTAAGATCGGAACCCGATTCGCCGAGCGATGTTCCAAGTGCAAATCAGGCTCCGAGGACAACGCGACCGAGGTCCGGGGCCAGCGAGTCCGCCAACTCGTCGCCAAGATCAGAGTTATCGGGCCAGGCCCGGAAGACCGCATCGGCCGTTCGTCGCCTCAGTTCGAGCCCAGGCTGCGCGAGCCGGTTCGGCGGGATCGGAATCCACAAGCCGTCGGCCTCTTGCGGCAGTGCGGATGCCGATACCGCCGCCGACCGAGTGGCCGGGAGGGGATAAGCTTCGGAGGACAGAGCGGCACTGGACTCAACTGGCCCGGACGACGCCGCCCGCGAGGCGTCCTCGCCCTCGGCGTCGCTGGTGTGGGGCAGACCATGCGTGTTGATCCAGTTGATCACCAGCAACACGTCAATCGCCCCACACAGGCCGTCGCCATTCACATCGTAGTAAGGCGGCGGCTCCGCCGGCGGCGGCGGCAACGTCCCGTCGCCAGAATGCGTGTTGATATAGTTGATGATCACCAAGGCGTCCGCCGCGTTGATCGAGCCGTCGCCGTTTGCGTCGAACGCATTTCCGGGATTCTGCCAATTCATGTCGTCATCGATGGTGGTCACCGAAACCGTCTGACTGCCGACGCCGCTGAACTGGCCGTCCGAACCGGCTGCCTCCACGCCGACCGTCACCGCGGTGACTTGACTCCCATCGCGGTCGGGATCGTCGACGCCCGTAACCGTCACCGTCTGGGGCACATTCCAAGCCTCCGGCGCAAAGGTCAACACGCCGGGACTGACGGTCGCCTCCCCCGCGTCGGCGCTGCTCACGTTCAGCACCACGTCGGCGTTGGGCCGGGCTGTCAGCACCACCGCGAATTCGTCGCTCGTGCCGCCTTCCGAGACGATCACCGCCGCGGGGCTGACCGTGAAGCCCGCGACGTCGTCGTCCATCGTCGTGACGCCGATCGACTCCGCCAGGTACGCGAAGTGAAAGTCGGACGTGTCGCTGTCGACCGTCACCGCCACGTCCGACGATTGGGAACCGTCAATCCAGGCATCGTCGACGCCTGTCAAGGTGACCGTCTGAGGGAGATTCCAGTCGGCCGGAGTGAACGTCAGCCAAATCGGGCTGACGGTGACTTCTCCGGTGTCGTCACTGGTAACGCTCAACTCCACGTTGAAGTCCGGCTGTGCGCTCAGCACGACCGTGAAGGCATCCGTCGTGCCGCTTTCCGAGACCGTCGCAGACGTCTTGCTGACCTGCAACGACGCAAAGTCATCATCCCTATTGGTCGCGTTGACCGTCCGCTCCAGCATGTAGAAGGCCGGATCGGAAAGCCAGTTGTCCACGCTCACCGTCAGCAAGGCTGCCTGAGGGCCATCAATCCGCCAGTCGTCGACACCCGCCACCGTGACCGTTTGGGGCGTCGACCAGTTGTCCGGAGTAAAGACTAGAACCGATGGATCGACCGTAACTTCGGTCACGTCTACGCTCGTCACGCGCAGCACCACGTCGCTGTCCGGCCGGGCGGTCAGTGCGACCGTAAATGTATCTGTCATGCCGGCTTCGCTCACCGTGGTCAAGTCCAACGACTCGACGATAGCCAGCCCTGCCAGCAACCGGCGATCCTCAAGCTTTTCGAGGCCGGACCGCACCCGCCGCCAAGCCTCCCGTCGCCTCCGACGCGGGCGGTCCGCAGAAACCATGCACAGACTCCGCCACCACGAACTCATGGCGATTCCTTCACACTGACTCCAGCCAGCAGCCTCGGACCAGGATCCTGTACGGCGAATAAAAAACTATATTCAGGTCCATAACAGTGAATTTAGGGCGATTCCCTGACGCTTTTGACGGTTCTCGGGTTCTTTTGTTTCCCGAAATCCGCCCGGAATTCCGACTTCCCTGGCAGCCTGTTGAAAAAGGCGACCGGCACCCCGCGGTGGTCGTTCTTGCTTGGGTTTCTCCAACGCGGCGCGGGGCCGGTTCCCATTATTCAGCAGGCTGTCAGCCCCGATCCGTCGTTGTTCGGCGTCTGCCGGACGCTTGGCCTATCCGGGTTCCCGGAATTTGAGACGGATGAGGGACACGGCCTTCAGTGCATTGTACTCTCGCCCGCCTGGTGTGGGTACCGTCAAAAGATCAACGGGGCCGCAAACGCAAACAAAGAAGCCCGGCTCTTGGAAAAAGCCGGGCTTTGGGAGCGGCCCGCAGGATGGCGTCCACCGTTACGAGGGACTCCAAGAGTTTGTCTGCGATCTTGAGAAAGACCGTGAGCCGCTTCGCGTCTGAGGGCGCTGTTTCCAGCTCGGGAAATCGGGTTCAGCGTTCGATTCCCGCACCCGGCGCCGCCGGCTTCTCGCCGACGCGCGGTGCGTCCTGGTTGCGGTCGCTGGGCGAAGCCAAGGCCGGGCTATCCGGGCGACGCATCAGGCCGCTGCCATAGAACCGCGTCGTGTCCTCTGCCACCAGCCGCGTGTCCGGATCGGAGCATTGCACGGCCGCTCGGAAGACGTGATTCCCGTCGGCCAACGCCTTGGCCTTGACCGACAGCTTGATCGTCTCTTTCGGATTGATCCGCGCGATCGGCTGAAAGACGACTTGCCCCGTTTGAATCTCGCCCGGCATCCCGTCCGTCGCGACCGGCTCGATGCCCTCCGAGAACTGGGCCACCACGTTCACCTGGGTGGCGGCTTTGGTTCCCCGATTGAACACGCTGATCTCGTACAGGACGTCTTGCCCGACCGGAATCGGACCCTTGGGATCGTTCACCGTCAACTTCAGGTCGGCGACGGCTTCGACTCGAGTCGTCAATTCGTCGGTCGACTCCAGGCCGCCATCGCCACGAGCGGCGACTTGGAACTGCATCTCGCCATCGACGGCTAGCTCGCAGTCAAAACGGAACTCGCGTTCGGTCCCCGGCGCCAAGTCCCCCAACTGCCAGACCATGCCCGCCGCTTCCGGCCGGACGTTGCCTTCGCCCTGCAGATAGCGGACCCCCTGAGGCATGCGCACCAGGACGTTCACGTTGCGGGCGGCCGCGTTGCCTTGATTGGCGACGCGCACGCCATACCTGGCGACCGAGCCGGCGAATTCCATCTCCGGACCGGCAGTCTCGACCGCCAATTCGGCTCGCTGGACCAACACCGGATGCGCGGCTTCCTTCTTCAAACTGCCGGCGCCGGTCGCAATCGCGGCAATCTGCATCGTGCCCGTCTGACGAGCCGTGACTTCAAAGTCGAAGTTCTTGCTCGTTCCCGCCGGGATGGTGCCGACGGTCATCGTGTCGGACGTCGTGGGACCCAGCGAAACGTTCACCGCGACGTCCTTGGCGTCGCCGGTGCCGGGGTTCGAGAGCACGATGGAGAACACCTTCGTGTCGCCGTAGACCATTTCGCGGGGACCGCTGAGGGTCATTTCCAGCAAGGCCTGCTTGACCTCGATGCGCGCCGTAGCGACGACCGGCTGCGTCGACCAATCGACGGACAACTCGATCGGCCGATTGCCGGTCGGAATCAGTCTCAGCGTCATTCCGCTGGCGGCCTGCGCCGGCAGCCGCTCGACGCTCCACACGACTTGCGTCGGGCCTCCGTCCGTCTGGACGCGGGCGTCTCCGGTTCCTGCTTCGCTGGCCACCACGCGGGCGACGTCGGGAATTCCCACGCGCACCGTCACCCCCGTCGCATCGCTCTCGCCTTGATTGAGTACATGGACCTTGAAGGTCGCTTCCTCGCCAAGAATGGCCGCCGTCGGTCCGACGACGTCCACACGCAAGGCTGGGCCAACGCTCTTGACCAGCGTCACGGGCGAATCGTTCACGACCGGCACGGGACTGTCGACGCGTTGCGCAGGATCCACGCGCTGGGTGGGCACCGGCTTGGCGGTCACGCTCATCGTCGCACTGTCCGTCGTCTGCGAACGCTGGGTGCGCCGTGACGAAATCCGCGGCCCGCTCGCTCCGTCTGCGGTCCAACCTCCCGACACCGTTGGAGCGGCAGGCCCGGTCAGCGGACTCGCCGCGGAGACTCCCCCGTTGGACGACGAGCGTTCGGTCGCGACCGGTGGCGACGTGACCGGCGGCGACGCGACGTTCGTCGAGGCCGAGGGCGAATGATTCAGGCCGGCTGGAGGTGCCGGAGGATCTATCTCCGAAGCGGGAGTCCTCGCGACCGCCGCCGAGGCCCCCGCCGCCGGCGCGGCCGGCGCGGAAACCGCGGACGGCATCGTATTTCGCTTCAGAACCGACCGCAGGGTCCCTGCCGACGCAGCCTCGTTCGAAACCAACAGAATTGCCGCGCCGCGCTCCGCCGGCAAGTCTCGAAGCGACTGAGAACTAGCGCCGAAAGACGTGTCGGACGAGGTGCCTTTGGCAGGGGACCAAGACCGCGTAGACTCCTGAGCTTGAACCAGCGCGGCGACGACACAACCGATGACGATGACAGACACCGTACCAGGGATCAGGCGAGACATGGCTTTTTCCTGCGAGATGTCGAGGACGCCGGAAAACGGCAAACAAAAGGCAACCGGAATCGCAATCCGGCCTGACTTCCAGCGCAACGTTGGCCGGCCGGACTCCAACCACTACGCACGAAATCTGATGAAGTCTGCCGCTAATATCGGTAGTCTCGAGTTTTTCGATTTAGCCAAGTTGCGCGGATTTTCCGGATAGTAAAAATAGGAGGACTGAGAAATATGCGTTGTCGATGCAGACGGTTCGATCCAGCAGAGGCGTCAGGAGCCGTCATTTTGGCTTTTGGGGCGGGCTTGAGGGTGAAGCGTGCCCTCCAGGCCCAGGCGGCGGACCCTTTGCTCCACGTCCAACACCGCGCGTAGAGAAGTGCTCATCCTGCACGGAAAAGACTTCACCCGGCCGTGGTAGACGTCGCGGGTTCCCACGCGGTGGCGCTGCGCATACCAACGGTGCGGGTGCGTCAGCCAGAGCGTGAACCGGGAGCAGATTCCCGTCGTCGCCGGGTCTCTTCACAACGCAAAACGTGCCAGATCCAGAAAAGACCCAGAAAGAGCGTCAGGAATCGTCATCAGGTTTCCTTCGGATTTCCGCACCCAGGACCCCTGAGTCGTTCTTCTCCGCCGCCTCACGGCGGCCGAGTTGGAGCTGCGAGCGAATCCCCGTCCCACGAATCGTTACTTGGCAGCTCCTCGCAGCCAACGGTATCGGAGCGACGCGGTTGCCGATACAATGCGAGCCGTAATGGCAACCTCACTCTGACGGAACTCCGCCATGACCCGCAACCTGCATCTCGTGGCCGTCCTGCTGGTCTGTCTGGCTCCGGCCGCGAGAGCCGAGCCGATGATTCTGTGCGGCGACGACACCGTGTTCGTTGTGGACACGGCCCAGGACACGATCGAGAAGGTGTGGACCTGGAAGGCGAAACAGTGCGAGCAACTGCCCGCAGTGATGCGCGGCACGTTCGCGACCACCGACGACTGCAAGCCGGTGGACGGCGGCTGCCGAATTCTGGTCTCCTCGTCGTCGGGCGGCTGTGCCCTGGTGGAGCGTCCCTCCGGCAAGGTGATCTGGTACGCCCGTGCGCCGAACGCGCATTCGCCGGAACTCCTGCCCCGCGGCCGTATCGCCGTCGCCAGTTCGGTGCATGCCAACGGCAACCGCCTGATCCTGTTCGATCTTGCCCGGTCGGACAAGCCGATCTGGGACGCGCCGCTGGTTTCGGCTCATGGCGTCGTCTGGGATGAAGGACGGCAGCTTCTGTGGGCGCTGGGACTGAATGACCTTTGGAGCTACCAACTCCAGGATTGGGACAGCGACCAGCCCTCGCTGGCCGTGAACGGCAAGCATCCGCTGCCCGACGCGGACGGCCACGACCTTCAGCCAGTTCCCGGCGGTCACGATCTGGTCGTCACCACAGGGCGTCACGTCTACCTGTTTGACCGGGACGCGAGCGAATTCCGTCTGCATCCTGAGCTCGGACAGAAAGCCCGCGTCAAGTCGGTGAGCATCCATCCAGTCACTGGCCGGACGGCCTTTGTCCAGGCCAGCGACAAGGCGTGGTGGACGGATTCGCTGAGCCTGCTTTCCCCGACGGGCACGATCCAGTTGTCGGGTGAGCGGCTGTACAAAGCCCGCTGGCTGAGTTCGGCCGGATCGCGGTAGGAGGCAGGACCGGCGGCAACGGACGGGAACGTCTCCAAGCCTTCGTTGGCTGCGTGCTGTCCGAAACGCGCATGGGCTGAGGCGTCCTACCGCACCGACGCGATCTCGTTCGGGCTGGCGGCGTCTGGCACGATTACGCGGAAGCCTACGTCGAAGACTTTTTGCCAGGGTTCGTACGCGCGGCGGACGGAGGAGCCGGCGTCGGCGGGACGATCGGCCCAGGAGCCGCCGCGGGCGACCCGCCGCTCGGAAGTGCCGCCGGCGTTCCGGCCGTCGTCGTCGCGGTAGGGATAGGGCCGATAGCCGCTGAGCGTCCATTCGCTGACGTTGCCCACCATGTCTTTCAGCCCCCAGGCATTGGCCTCGGTTTGGGCGACATAGTCTACGACGAACCAGGGGTCGCGGAACCGCTGGTCGTGCAAGGGGAAATTCATCTCCGGCGGATAGGGGTTCCGCCGTTGCAGGGCGCTGGGACCGTCATAGCCCATGGCGTACCAGCGGAGCGCCTGGTCGGCCAGGTTGGCAAACCGGCCGAAGTCGGTCTCCAGCGTGCCGTAGAAGAATTGCGTCTCGGAGCCCGCGCGGGCCGCCCATTCCCACTGGGCCTCGCTGGGCAGCGTCACCTCCAGACCCGTCTTGACGCTCAGCCAACGGCAGAACCGCATGGCTTCCGACCAGGACACGCGGGCCACCGGCTGATTCGGGTGATTGGCGATGTGTCCCGGCACGACGCGATCCAGCGAGTGCATGTCCACGTACCGCGTATCGTGCTGCGGATCGAACCTGGCATATTGCCCGTTGGTCACTTCGGTGACGCCCATCCAGAAGGGCCGGTTCACGCGCACCACCGACCGCGGCCGCTCATCCGGAGCGCCGTCCAGGCTGCCCATCACGAACTGGCCAACGGGGATCCACGCCAGGCTCAGCGCGGCCCCCTCACCCAGGTCGATGGTCCGCTGAGACGCCGCGGGACCGGCCTGTTGCCGCCGGCTGGCTTCCGCCGTCGCCAAAGGAAAACCGGCTGCCTTCAGACCGTCGGGCGGTACGGGCTGTTCGGGCGGCGGAGCGACGAACGGGACTGGCGTGCGGTCGCGGAACCGTTCGGCCGCCGCCGCGTACTCGCCTTCCGGATCGTCGCCGTTGTTCGCAAACGTTCGGGCCAATTCGCAACGCCGCGCCCGCTGGTCGTAGTCCTGGAACGGCGGCGGGTCCCAATGGCCCGCGCGGGGCACGTTCAAGTCGATCCAGGTGTACAGCCGGTCCCGCGCTTCGCGAGTCATCTCGGCCAGATTCACGCCGTGATGGCCCTTCTCCAGCATCTGGATCAGCCGGCTGGTCGAGGCATGGTATTCCAGCGGATGCAGCAGCGCCATGTCGGATTCCACGCCGGGCCGATGGAGGTAGGGGTGCAGTGTGTTGTAGGCCGTGTCGGGATTCTGGAAACAGGGTTTGCTCCGCGGGCCGACCGTCGGCGGTTGGTCGTGGCAGCCGAGGCAGTATTGCTCCAGGACGGGAAAGACTTCGTGGGCAAAGGCGAACGGCCGCGGGGCGCCGTACCAGGGCCGCAGCCGCTCCGGCCGCCGGTCGTGAGCCAAATTGCGACGGATCGGCAGCGTCTCCCGCCGCCTTTCGTGACAGCCGACACAGGAGACCAGTTCGCCCGGCATGCCCACCAACCAGCTGCGCATCAGTTGCACGGCTCGGCCTTCGGCGTCCAGCGGCTGGATCGAAACCGGCGTGTTGGCCGGGATCTGGAAAAAGGCCGAGCCGTCAGGCTCGACGGTCGCCGTCCCCAGCACGCGCTTCATGTCCCAGCCCGCTTGGGTGCCGACCAGCGGGAAGCCGGCCTTGGCATTGTAGCCGAAGTGGTACGAGAACACGCGCAGGCTCTTCACCGTGCCACGCGGGACGCCCAGCAAGCCCGGACCGCTGTAGATGTCCGCGATGTGGACGTCGGCGGTCCGCGACTCGAGCTTGACCCGGTCGGGAATCACCGGCGGCCGAGAGCGGGCGACGAACGGCTGCGGCTCGAACAGGCCCACGTCCTCGACTTCCGCAATCAGCGTCGCGTTGTCGAAGACGTCCACCAGGTAGATGCCCCACAGACTCTGCGGCGTGGGTTTCATCGAGACCAGGAAGTATTTGCTGCTGAGCGGATGCGGATGCGTGGTCAGCGCCGGCCGCTGCTTGCGGTACACGTGCCCGATGATGGCGTCGCACACGGTGCCGGCCACGGTCTGGCCGCGGCCGGGGATCAATTGCACGAAGCCGGTCTGCGCGGCCGGCAGGATGTCCGGCGTCACGGCGATCGGCTCGCCTTCCACTCCCCACTCCTTGGACGTCGGGCGGAAACGGAACGGATAGGCCCCTGCCAGTCCCGGATCCAGGATCGCCAGGCGGCCGCAGTCGCCAAAATCGTGATGCCCGCTGATGACGCCCACCAGCCGCGTCGGATGATCGGGGACCGGTTTGGCAAAGCGGAACGCCGTGGGGAACCAGGAATTGCTGCCGTGAAAAGCCAACTGGCCCGTGCCGTCAGGATTCATGGTCATCCGCCGCCGCGAGAAGTAGTGCGGGATGTCGCTGTACTCCCAGCGTTGGAATAGCACGCGGCCATCGTTCAGCACGGTCGGATCGGCGCTGCTGTCCTGGTCGAACGTCAGCTGCCGCAGCGACTTGGTCGCGGGGTCCCAGAGGTACAGGCTGGCGACCTGTCCGTGGCCGTTCAGGCACGGCAGCCCGATGTAGGCGCCGGTGGAACACAGCACGATCCGCCCGTCGGGCAAATAGCAGGCGTCGAAGTAGTCCAGATCCGGGTAGTCGGCGGGAGTCAATTGGGTCAGGCCGCTGCCGTCGCTCCGCACCTGGAAGATGGCCCAGCGGCCGTTGGCGTCGATACTGGAAAACAACATGCGGTCGGCCGAAAAATCCAGCCGGACGTCGCGGACGATCTGGTCGCCGGAAGGTTTGTACAGACGCTCAATCCGCGGGCGGCCGCGGAGCTCAGACAGCACGGCGATCTCGTTGTCCCAGCCGCCGCGAGGCATCGCAGTCTGATTTTGGTAGTTGTGGGCCACGAAGCCGGCGTCGGAACTGGCCACGTGCCGCGCCCGCGGGCCGCCGAAGTTCCGCCGCACGACCAGCAGCCGGTCGAAATCGAGCAGCGGATTGGCCAGCAGCGCGGTGCGGACGCCGGTCAAGACCGCCTCGACCGGCACGTTTGCCGCGTCCGTGCCGTCGGCCAGCGCCTTGAGCAGTTCCGCCCGCTCACGCTCGAATCGGACGAGAGCCTGGCGGTGGGTCGCCGCGTCGTAGCGGCCCGGAAACTCCTTTTCCAGGTCGTCGACGGCCAGTCGCACGGCTTCCAGATCGACGCTCTCCAAAGCCGCGATTTGGGCCTTGATCTGCGCCCGTCGAGCGGCACGCCGGATCCGGTCGGCCCGCTGCTCCGGCGTGGGCCGCGGCAACTGCCAACCGGCAGGAAACGGCGCGGACGACTTCAGCCGCAACGCGCAGATGTGCGGAAAGGGCCCCTCGCAGCGCAGCAGGATCGTGTGAGTCCCGCGAGTGATGGGCAGCGTGCATTGCTCCTCCCATTGGGCCGACGATGTGTTCCAACTGCCCGTGACGCCTCGGAATCCGGTATGGACCGGCTTGTCGTCCAGCCTGATTTCGACTCGGCGGGCCTGCGCGGCGGCGAACAAGGCCGACAGCGTATAGTCGGCGGTGACCGGGAATTCGATCTCGTACTCCGCCCAATTCGGCAACTCGCCCGCGTTCCAGATGCAGGACGCTCCGTCGGCATACGCCTGCCCGGTGAGGCTCACCCGCGCGTTGCCGCCGTCGAAGTCCCGCGCTTCGATCGTGAATTCGGCGTCGGCCGCGGCGGCCGAATTCGGCAGGGCCGCGCACAATCCCGTCCACAGCAGGCACAGCGGCAGACGTCCGGCTCGGCTGCAGTTTCTCGGCCTCATGATGGTTTCCTCCCTAGTCGATTGGCGAGTCCGCTCTCCATGATACGCCGAGTTTGCACGGACGGAACTGCCCTTTGCCAAATCGTCCGCGGCCGCGGAAGGACGCGCTACCGCACACGGCTGAGGACGGCACAAATCAGAGTATCATTCAACCCGGAACCAACGGCGACGGCGAGCGTGCTTTACCGTCGCCGCCGGCTCCAAATCAAACGCGCCGATGACAACCGCGTGCGGGATCGGAAGATGACGCGCCCGCTGCCGCTGCGGTGTCAGACGTCTGCAGAGTCAGGCGTCTTACGGAGTGGACGCGCGAGGGCCGTGCCGGGAACTGTGGACGCCAGGGGTTGCCGGGAGCCAACGGGCCGCCTTCTGCGCCGGCGACGTCGCGGGCGCTGTCAGAAGCGATACTCCAGGCCGAAGTTCATTCCCTGCGCCCAGAAGCCCGTGGCCGCAAAGGGGAACCTGGGATGCAGGCCGGCGTCGTCTTGTCCCGGCGGGAACTCGCCGGCGCTCAGCGATCTGTCGATCTGGTCGCCGGCCCGCGCGACGTGGTGCCAATACAGGAACGAGTAGCCCAACGAGGCCCGCCAATGGCAGCCGAATGCGTAGGTCAGTTTCAGGCCCAGTTCCGCCAGACTGCTGAAGGTGTCGCGTTCGTAGTGCCCGATGTTCGTCGGTAGCGCGAGGAATCCTCCCTCAGCCGTCGAACTGGCGCCCGTGGTGGTCGTCGTCGTTGTTGATCCCTGGATGCCGACGTCGGAATGGACGGTCCCCAGGGCCACCTTCGTCAGCAACTCGAGACTCCAACGCCCCATCCGCTGCTCGGTGACCAGGCCCAGTTGTGCTCCGTTGAACGTGTTGCTGGCGTCGAAGCGGTCGAGCAGGCTGAGCGTGGTCCCGTCCGTCGGTGTCTGCCTGGATACCATCACTTCGTGAAGCGCCAGATCGTCCTCCAATTCGGCCCGGCGGTACCCCAGCTGAAAAGCGACTCGCCGCCCGCAGCCGGCCAGCAGCGTTTTGACCAGCATGGCTTCGGCGGTCCCAAATCGCGTCGCGGCGTCGATCTCGATGCGGCCCTCGGCCACGTTCGGAAAGGCGATCAACCCCGCATCTTCAAGGCCGGTGTCGGCGTTGAAAAACGGGCGAGCCAGGATGGGGCTGCCTTGGCTGGCGGCCGCATACGTCGCGCCCTCTTGTTCGACGAAGGCATAGCCCAGTTCAAATCCCAGGCTCTGCTGAGGATCGAACCAGCCGTCGACGGCAAACCGTCCGCCGGATCGCGCGTCGCCGTTCAGGCCCCCGCCGCCAAAGAGAACGTCGGTCGTCGCCAGTCCCCGCACGCCCGCGTCGTCACGGTCCGTATTCGCAACGCTCGTCGTGACCAGCGTCGGCACGTGCATCGAGTGGGTCCACCAGAGCAGATACTCGGCACGCACCCCCACACGCAAATCCAATTCGGGGCCGCAAGGAACAAGCACCCGCCCCTGGGACGCTGGCGGCGGCAGCGCGGTCTGAGCGACGGCGGGCGAATAGCATTCCAGCCATCCGGCGAAGACCAGCATCGCGAAACTCGTTGACCGCCAGACCGTCAGGCCGTGGACACGGGGGGAGGCCGTCGTCATCATCGTGGTTGCTTCCTGCGCTCATGGCTCCCCCCTGCGTGGATTCCCGGTGCCCAAGCATCCGGCGCCGAACCGGTTCAGCCGCGAGCAGTTGGCTGCTGCTGGCAACGATCGGCGCGCAGTTCTCGGGACCGAGAATCCGTAGACCCATATATCGGCTACAATCGCCGCAATCCTGAGAACTTTTGTTTTCGGAAAAGTTTTCCTGTCTTCGCCAGTCGCGCATGGCGGCCGAGCGGCAAAAAAACGGGTTTCAGGCGGATGGGCTAGTGCATGACGTTTGGAGACAGACTAAAATTCCGGTGCCTTTCTGACATCCGGGACGGTTTTTCAACAACGCACGGGAGGACTCAATCATGAAGCGATCGTTTCAACTCAGTTGCCTCTGCATGGGGCTCGCTGCCCTGCTGGTGCTGAGCGCCGCGGGCCGCGCGGAGGCCGCGGGCGAAGGCGCTGGTCTGCTAGCGGAAGCCCAGAAGACGTTCAAGCAGTTGCCCGACAAGATGCCGGGCGGCGAAAAAGACACTCCAGCCCTGATCGAACTGGGCAAGAAGCTGTACAACGAACAGCGGATCTCGATCAACGGCACTCAGTCCTGCAACACTTGCCATCGCTTGGACAGCAATCTCGCAGGCGTCGACAACGAACCTACCTCGCCGGGCGCAGAGGGCAAGCGAGGCGACCGCAACTCACCGACCACGCTCAATGCCGGCTTCCACATTGCCCAGTTCTGGGACGGCCGCGAGCCCACGTTGGCCGCGCAGGCCAAGGGTCCGGTCCTGAACCCGATCGAGATGGGCATGCCGAACGCGGAGACTGTTTTGGTCGAGTTGAAAAAGGCCGGGTACGACGCCCTGTTCAAGAAGGTCTTTCCGGGGGTCGCTGAACCGCTGAATTACGACAACTACGCGGAAGCCGTGGCCGCCTTCGAGCGCACCTTGGTTACGCACGACCGATTCGACGACTACCTCGGTGGCCAGGAGCAAGCCCTGACCGCCCAGGAAAAGAAGGGACTGGCGGCCTTTATGAAGGCCAGTTGCACCGACTGCCATCAGGGCGCGTTGCTGGGCGGCGACCGCTACGAGCAAATGGGCCAGGCCAATCCTTATGCCAACAAGAAGGACTTGGGCCGCTATGAAGTGACGAAGAAGGACGAGGACAAGTTTGTGTTCAAGGTCCCGTCGCTCCGCAACATCGCCTTGACGTGGCCCTACTTCCACGACGGCAAAGCGGCCACGCTCAGCGACGCCGTGTCCCAGATGGCGGTCCTGCAGGTGGGCGACGAACTGAGCAAAGAGCAAGTTGCCGACATCGTCGCCTTCTTGGGCGCGCTCAGTGACAAGGAACTTGTCAAGAAACCGGCGGCGGCGGCACCGGCGGCAGCCAAACCGGCAGCTAAACCGGCAGCCAAGCCGGCAGCTAAACCGGCAGCTAAACCGGCAGCTAAACCGGCACCGGCAGCGGCAGCCAAACCGGCACCGGCAGCGGCAGCCAAACCGGCACCGGCAGCGGCAGCCAAACCGGCACCGGC
>Ga0123329_1002038_pt1 | contig 18251 bp, 2 predicted proteins | sample BioC12SIPDNA_FD_89703 | JGI IMG/M metagenome (GOLD analysis project Ga0123329, IMG submission 89703) | Anaerobic biogas reactor microbial communites from Washington, USA - Biogas_R1_B C12 SIP DNA | ecosystem: Engineered > Bioreactor > Anaerobic > Unclassified | place: Washington, USA | collected...
CGAACCGATCGACGGCGACACCGAGTCGGCGCTCTTGGCGTCGGTCCGCAGCCGGCTGCCCGAGGTGGACCTTGTGCTGATCAGCGACTATGCCAAGGGAGTCTGCACGCCGAGCCTGGTTCGGGCATTGATCCGCGATGCCCGCTGCGCGGGGATTGCGGTGATTGGCGACCCGGGCCGCGGCGCGGATTATCGTGTCTACGGGGGCGCGTCCTGCATTACGCCGAATCGCATGGAAGCGGCGACGGCCTCCGGGCGGATCGTTCGCACCCCGGAGGAAGGGCTTGCCGCCGCGCGGAGCTTGCTCCAGTTCGGCGCCGAGACGGTCGCCGTGACGCTGGATCGCGACGGCATCGCCTGGGCGGCCAGCGGCGGCGCCGGCCGGGTCTTTCCCGTCCGCGCCCGCCAGGTCTACGACATCACCGGCGCGGGAGACGCAGTGCTCGCCGCGCTTGGCTTCGCCGTCGCCTTGGGCGCCGACTGGCCGACAGCGATCCATCTGGCCAACCTGGCCGGGGGCGCGGAGGTGGAACGGCTCGGCGTGGCCCCGATCTCGCGGCGGGACCTTCTTGCCGAGTTGGGCGGCAGCGGGCTGTTCGACCAGTCGAAGATCCTCGCGATCGAGCCGCTGATCGGCGAACTGGAAGGCAGGCGGCGCCTGGGACAGCAGATCGTGATGACCAACGGCTGCTTTGATCTGCTGCACCCCGGCCACGTTGCTTCGCTGCAATACGCTCGGCGTTTGGGCGACTGCCTGGTCGTCGGCCTGAACAGCGACGCGAGCGTCGCGCGGCTCAAGGGCTCAGGCCGGCCGATCATCGGCGAGGGCGGCCGCGCGCGGATGCTCGCCGCGCTGGCCTGCGTCGACTACGTCGTGCTGTTTTCGGAGACGAGCGTCGCGCCGCTGGTCGAGCGGATCCGTCCCGAGATCCTCGTCAAGTCGGCGCAGTACGCGCCTGGGGAGGTGGTCGGCGGCGATATCGTCGAGGGTTATGGCGGACAGGTCGTCTTGGCGCCGCTGGTCGAAGGCTTCAGCACGAGCGAGATTTTGCAGAAGGTCCGGCGCTGAGCGTCGCCGGCGCCCGCCCGGGCGGGCCGTTTCACCAGCGTGCCAGCGCGCCGGCTGACCTGGCCTCAACCCAGCCGGCCGGACCGATAATCTCGGCCATGCCCCCCTCGCCGAGCCATTCAGCGAGCGGGGAGACATCTTTCAGATAGGCCGTCCAGAATGCGGTCGAAGCCGCCTCGATCCGCCGCTGATAATAGGGATCGGCCTGGGAGGCTCGGCGGCGCAGGTGGCCGGAAAAGGTCAGGTGGTCGGCGCCGAAAAACGTCACCAGGATCTGGTCGGCGCCGTGGATGCTGTCGTAGGGGACACGGCGGTCGGCCGCCCGAGTCGGTCCCACCGGGCTGTCGTCGTCGGTGCCGGTCATGTGCAGGACCGGCACGCGGATGGCGGCATACTCGGCCGCGTGATCCGGCCTGCCGACCGAGACCGGGCTGCTCAGGGCCAAAACCCCCTTGACGCGCGTGTCGGGCGCGGAGTGGTAAGGCAACTGCGGGGGCGACTGGCCAGCGATCACCAGTGCGGCCAGCGCGCCAAACGCATGGCCCGCGATGCCGATCCGGCTGTTGTCGATCCGCCGCCCCAGCGGCGTCTGTCTGGCGGCATGGCTCTCCAGCGAGTCGAGCACGAACCGCAGGTCGGCCACCCGATCGACCAGGTTTTGCGGATCATCGAACGAGGCCTTGATCGCCGCTCGGGGCCGGAGTTTGCCCCGCCAGACCTGCTCATCGCTGCCGTGGTGTTGCGGATGGACCGACAGGAATCCGTGGCTGGCCCAGAAGTGGCCGAGATACGCGCATCCTTCGCGCGAGCCGCCCAACCCGTGGGAATAGACGATTACCGGCAAGGGCGGCTCGTCGCCCGCCGGATAATAGAGCTTCAGCGGCACGGGTCGTTGCCGCGCTGTGTCGACCCAGACGGCCGTCTCCGTGGCGACCGGGCGAGGTCCCGGCCTGGTGAATTCCAGGATTCGATCGGAGGTCTGGAAGGAGAGCCCGTTCGATGACCCCGCGGCGAGCGAGCCGGGCAGTGCGAGAAGGGCGAGCCAGCCGAGGAATTTTGCAGGATGCATGGCGGGTATGGGCCGGGCGGGCGAAGGAGCATGGGGGGCGGGCGGCCGAGCCGCCCGCTGGTTCAGGACCGGGCGAAGTCTGACGACGGCATCCTTTTTCTTATCCCCGGCAGCAGGGTGGCGAGGCCAAGGATTCCGCCGCCGTTCAACGTGGATCGGCTGGAGAGACCGTGCGCTTTGAGCCGGCTGGGGTGGCCGATAATCGAGCAGGAATTGTTTGAGACGGCAAGTTGGAGTTGTTAGGCTGAAGAACACTGAGAAAATCCGCAGTTCCGTCAAGGAGACGGGAACTTTTCTTGGCCAGCGTGCTTCTAAACCGCAGATTGTGCGCGCAGACCCACCAACCGTTACAACCGGCGAGAACACGACGTGGAACCGCCTTCACCCCAGTTCGGGGGTGTTAACAACCCATCGATTGAGCTGTTCTGTGATCGAAGCCTGCTCGGCTCGTTCTTGGCGATCCGCTCCGCCTGGCGTGGGGAGACTGTCCGCGACCGGCGACCGACCTCTGCCCGCCGGTGCAATCGTTATCGTGCAAAAATGCCTACCATGCGCGGCTTCACGAGGGGGGGCAACACTGTAAAGCTGTGCTGTTTAGGCAATTTGGGTGTTGACTTTCGCACGGACCCGAATTTTAATCGACTCGAATAGGCACATCTTCCCTAAATTCTCAGGCCGCAAACGTTTTCACGTGTTTTCCCGGTTCTGGGAGCACCCGTTTTCAGCAAAGACGACCATCCGGCCTCTGCCGCTCGCCTGGATCATTTCTGAAGGAGATCAATCGATGGGGATCTGGGACACATTTCGCCGTTTCTCCAGCCGTGACGCCACAAGCCAGGGAGACTCGACGAACCGGCGACGACGCCGGGGCGGAAAGCGGCTCAAGCAGCGCGGCCTTCGACTGGAACAGTTTGAGGCTCGCGTGCTGCTGAGCATCACGACGGGCGATCTCCAGAGTTCGGCGTGGTCGCGTTTCGCCGACGAGGTGGTCGCGCTGCCCGGACCGAACGAGATGCAGCTTGTGGTTGCGGCCAACAGCGTCGATGATCTCCGCTACAAGGTGGCGCACAACGTCGATGCCGCGGACACAACCAACGCCGAGGACTTGCACCCGGGTGGTTCCCTCGGGCTGGACTTGACCGGTTCGGGCTACACGGTCGGCATCTGGGACGGCGGGGCGGTGCTCGACACCCATCAGGAGTTCGGCGGCCGCGTAACCGTGATCGACGGGTCAACGCCCGACGATCACGCCACGCACGTGGCCGGGACGATCGGCGCGGCCGGCGTGGACGCGAGCGCCGAGGGCATGGCCAGCGGCGCTACCATCCGCAGCTACGACTGGACGGACGACTACGCGGAAATGGCGACGGACGCCGGCCTGATCGACGTCTCGAACCACTCCTATGGCCTGGTTTCCGGCTGGACGATTAGGCCGGAACCCTCGACGGCGACCGGTTTGATCGACGTGTGGTTCGGCGACTATTCCATCAGCGCCGTCGAGGATGCCAAATTCGGGCAGTATTCCGACGGGGCGGCCCAACTCGACCAGGCGCTCTACGACAATCCGAACCTGCTCAGCGTCTGGTCCGCGGGCAACGACCGCGGGGATGAGTACCTGGACATCAGCGGCAGCGACGTGTTCATGACGTTCTTCTCCGTCGATCCCGGCAGCATCCAGGGATGGGACGGCCCGGGAATGTACATCGTCAGCGACACGGAGTTCACGCCGCCGCCCGGCGACGGCAACGCCGGCACCGGCTACGACACGGTCAGCGCCGATCAGACGGCCAAGAACTGCCTGACAGTCGGGGCTGTCGACGACGTCACCGAGGATCCGTACGTCTCGACGAACATCACGATGTCGAGTTTCTCCGCTTGGGGCCCGACGGACGACGGGCGGATCAAGCCCGACGTGGTCGGAAACGGCATCGATCTCTACTCCACTCTTGCCTCCGCCAGCGACGCCTACGGTGTTTCCAGCGGGACGTCGATGGCGTCGCCCAACGTGGCCGGCAGCAGCGTGCTGCTCGTCGAGCATTTCGAGAATGCGATGGGTTACACGCCCCGCAGCGCGACGACCAAGGGGCTGATCATCCACACCGCGGCCGACGCCGGAACGATCGGGCCCGACTACGTCTACGGCTGGGGGTTGATGGACACCAAGGCGGCGGCCGAATTCGTCACCGAGGCCGCCCAGGGCAAGCAGACCGCGCAAGTCATCGAGGGGACGTATCTTGGCGCCGGCATCTCGATGGATGTCTATTCGGCGGGCCTGAATCCCCTCACCGTGACTCTCGCGTGGACCGACCCGGCCAGCGGGCCGAGCAGCGGCGCGGTCGACGACACGACCCGCAGACTGGTCAACGACCTCGATCTCTGGCTGGAGGATCAGTCGGGAACGGTCTACTACCCGTGGACGCTCGATCCGGCCAACCCGGACAGTCCGGCCGTGCAGACGCAGGCAAACCATATCGACAACGTCGAGCAGGTCGAGATCACGCTGCCCACCCCCGGACTCTACACGATCCACGTCGGATCGACCGACGCGGTCGCCAACCAGGCTTACTCGCTGCTGATCTCCAACTATGGCGAGGTCGTGCCACCGGAACTCGTGCTCGTGATTCCCCAGGAGGGTGGATTCATCGACCGCGGCGAGACCCTGAGCATTGCGCCGCGGGAATTGACCCTGCGATTCAACGAAGGCCAGCAGTTCATCGACACGTCCACGACTCCACCGCGCGACCCGAACGGCTGGCTCTCCGGCGGTCGCGACGGCATCCAGGTGACCCGCTCGGTCAACGGAATCTGGGGCGACGGGGATGACCAGGTTGTGCCGATCGGTTGGATCGGCATCGGCGACCGGCCGAACGACGTGGTGCTGCGGTTCGCCGAATCCCTGCCCGACGACCTCTACCGGATCTCGATCATCGGCAGCGACGACTATCTCGGCCCGGACGACCAGCCGGTGGGCCCGCTGACGAACACGATGGGCCTGACGTTCCGCTACGGCCAGGAGGTCGTCGACGAGCACTTCGCATTCGAGCTCGACCTCGGCGCCCAGGTGACCGCGGTGGTTCCCCAGCCGATCGTCGTCGCCCAGGCCTCGATCACCGCCACCTCAGGGGCGAACATCCCCGACGGCTACCGGTTCACCGTCGGCGACGGCAAGGACCGGGTGGTGTTCGAAATCGACAATTCCGGCGCCGCCGACTACGTGCCCGGCAAGCGGGCCAGCAGCGACGTGGCGATTCCGATCCTCGGCGGCGACTCGGCGGCCAGCGTGGCCCACAAGATCGCCACGGCGATCCAGGGCGCCACGGCCGGCCAGGGCGGCGCGCTCGACCTGGTCGTCGCCCATGCGGTGAACACGCAGGTCGTCCGCCTCGACGGGGATCGGCTGGTCCTCTTCGGCGACGGCGCCCCGCTCTCCTTCAACCAGACCCGCGAGCAGCTCACCGACACGATCGACGTCTACTTCAACGACGACGACTTGAACAAGGTCTCAGCCGAGACCCCGAAGTTCTACCAGTTGATCGTCACCAACGACACGGCCACGCCGGATGACGACGTGGTCTATGACCCGGCGGACGGCCCGGTGCCGATCCGCGCGCTGCACCCGGTCGAGGTGATCTACGACGCCGACCTGGACAAGGCGATTCTGCGGTTTGAGAAGCCGCTCCACGAGTACGGCACCGGCGCGTTCCGCCTCCGCGTCGGCAGCGAGTACAAGAAGATCGAGACCTACGCTCTGGCCGCGTCCGTCGAGGTGCTCAGCGGCAGGCTGGCGCAGTCCGGCTATCAGACCGTGATCGCCGGCCCGGGATCGGAAACGGTCGACGGCACGAGGCTCGGCATGTCGGACGGCCAGCTCGACGTGGCGCTTGAAATGGATCTCCGCGCTGTCGTGCTCACGGTGCCGGGCATCGTCAGCACGCTGCCCGACGGGACGATCCTCCAGCTCGACGACGGCACGAACGTGATCCGCTTCGAGATCGACAACCCCTATGCGCCCGGCAGGGTTCCCGGCTTTGCCGACGCGGCGGCCGTGCCGATCACGATCACCGGCAACAGCCCGGCGGAGGCGGCGGAGGCGATCGCCGCGGCGATCGCCTCCACCGGGTTCACCGCGCTGGTTGACCCGACCGCGGCCGGGCGGCTGCTCGTGGTCGATGCGTTGGAGGCCGTCACCAGCACGCCGCAGTTGGCGGTGTCCACGCCCGGCTTTGCCTTGCTCGAGCCGGCCGACCTCTCCTCGCTGGTCGACGGCGAGTGGTTCGAGGTCGACGGACTGCGCTACGAGCTGGACATTGCCGGCGACGGCGCGAATGGCTCGGACACCGACGTCCTCGTTCCGATCACCACGTTGACCCGCGGCAGCGTCGCCGCGGCGATCGCCGCACAACTCCAGCTCCACGGCGAGTCGGCCCTGGCCTCCGACACCCGCGTGTTCCTGCTCAGCGCGGCGTCGCTGACTGCCGCCGTGCCCGAGATGACCGTCAACGACGCGGTCTTCTCGATCCAGCCTCCGGCGGTGACCAGCAACGTCGAGGACGGCGAGTGGCTGGAAATCAACACCGGCAGCCGGGTGCGGCGGTTCGAGTTCGACCGCGATGGGGCCTGGGACGGCAATGCGGTTCGCGTCGACATCAGCAGCTTGAATATCACCGTGGCCCTGAAGAGCGCCGTCGACGCCGAGTTCGCCGCCGAGATCAGCCGCGGCGAGATCACGACGCTGGTCTCGGGCAACCGTTTGATCCTCGTCGGCGTGGCCCACGTCCAGCGCGGCGGCGTCGACCCCGACATGAACGTGGTCAACGGCTTTGCGATCGACGTGCCCCACGGCCTGGGCGCTGGAAACGACGGCGAATACCTGGAGTTGATCGACGCCTCCGCCCCGAAAAGCGTGGTTCGCTTCGAGTTCGACTCCAACGGAGTCGTCGGCACAGACGCCGTGCTGGTCCCGATTTCCGGCACGGGCACGATCGACGCGCAGCGGCTCCGCAACGAGATGGACACGCGCGGCTACGCGACGGTCCTGAGCGGCGCGCGGGTCTACGTGCTGGACATCGACGACGTCGTCCAGGGCGATGTCGGGGCCTTGCACCTGGCCATCGAGCAACCCGGCAGCGTCAGCAGCCCGGCCGATGGCGTCGTCGCGTTCCACGCCGGCATGACGGCGGCGGAAATCGCCGCGGCGATCGTCGCGGAGATGAACAGCGTGATCGCCGCGGAGGGTTTGTACCTTTCCGCCGACAGTTCCGGCGCGAATGTGACCGTCAGCGAGAAGGCCGATGCCGGCGACAGCTTCCACACGGCCAACGACCTGCTGCATTTCGGCAACCAGCCGGGCGCCCACAGCGTGATCGTCTCGGCGGCGATCGATCCGCAGCCGCTGCTCCTGGAGTGGCCGGGGGCGGTCGACGAGCCGGGCCATCGCGATCTGGCCAACCACCTGGACATCCTCATCGAAGACCACTACATGACGGGCGCTTCGAGCCAGGACAGGACCGACGGAATCACGGAGTACTACTACAACTTCCGCGACATCTACGGCTACGACCAGTTCGGCACGCCGATGCTGAACAACATCACGGAGGCCCAGAAGCAGCGCACGCGGGAGATCATGGCCCTTTACGCCGAGTATCTGGGCGTGTCCTTCGTGGAGACCGCCGACCAGGGCTTCCTAATCGCCACGGGCGACCTGAAGGCGGCCGGATTGACATCGTTCGTGGGCGGCACGACCGGCGTGGCGTACCAGAGCGACCAGACCGGCTACGCGACCGCGCTGATGGACAAGGCCGAGCTTTGGGGGGCGAGCGAGTTCGGCGGCGGCTGGTTCCGTGTGGCAATGCACGAAATCGGCCACCTGCTCGGCTACGGCCACGCCTACGACCTGGTGGCCGGATCGATCATGGGCAGCGGCGAGGACATGCTCAGCGGAATCAACACCGAGCCGATCTTCCCGGGCGATCACGACATCGTCCACGGCCAGCACATGTACCGGCCCGACAGCATCGATGTCGACCTCTATCGATTCGAGCTCACCGATCGCGGCACGCTGACCCTGGAGGCCTTCGCCGAGCGATTGAACGACTCCAGCCAGCTCGACAGCGTGCTCACGCTCTACCGTGCCAAGACCGTCAAGGACGCCAACGGCCATGACAAGACGACCTACGAAGTGGTCGCCCGCAATGACGACTACTACAGCAAGGACTCGTTCCTCGAATTGTACTTGCAGCCGGGGGTCTACTTTGTCGGCGTCTCGGCGAGCGGCAACATCGACTACGATCCGAACATCGAGGACACCGGCGTTGGCGGGGTCACCCAAGGGGAGTACAAGCTGCGGATGACGTTCAGCCCCGGGGGCGTCGATCCCGATGATCCGAACACGTTCCGCGGTGACCCGGCGACGGGGCTTGTGGATACCGACGGCGTGGCAACGAAGTTCGACGGCGATGCCGACGGCGTGCCCGGCGGCGACTACCGGTTCTGGTTCAACGTGCAGCCACAGACGATCTTCGTGGACAAGGCCTCGGCGAGCCCGATCGAGGACGGCACGCTGGCCAACCCCTACAAGACGATCAGCAAGGCATTCACCCAGGCCGGCGCGGCGGATACGATCATCCGGATTCTGGGCAACAACTTCTACGACGACGATCCCGACGATCTCTCGACCTACAGCGACAACCAGCCCTACCAGATCGGCGCGAACCCGGACACGGCCCTGGCGCTGGCCGACGGCCGGACGATGGAGATTCCCCAGGGCGTGACCGTGATGATCGACGCCGGGGCGGTCTTCAAGCTTTCCGGGGCGAATATCGACGTGGGCAGCTCGGCGGAGGGGATCGACCGCAGCGGCGGGGCCCTCCAGGTGCTCGGCACGCCCGAGCACTCGGTGATGTTCACCTCGTTCCGCGACGCCCAGATCGGCGTGGACATCGACCCGTCGAACAAGGCGCCGGACAAGGGGAACTGGGGCGGTCTGGTCTTCCGCAACGAGTTGGACTTCGATTTCGCCGAGCACTACAACCCGGCCAGCGGCCTGCCGCCGCGCGAGGTTCTCGAGACGCAGGGGATTTTCCTGAACTATGTCAACCACGCCAACATCCGCTACGGCGGCGGCGAGGTCACGGTCAACGGCGTGCGTTCGGTGTACGCGCCGATCCACATGATCGAGGCCCGGCCGACGATCTCCCGCAATACGATCCTCAAGAGCGCCGATGCGGCGCTTTCGGCCGATCCGAACAGCTTCGCCGACACGCAATTCCAGAGTTGGAACGTCGTGGCGCCGTGGACCGCCGACTACGGCCGCGTCGGCCCGGATGTCCACGGCAACACGATCGTGGAAAACTCGATCAACGGGATGTTCGTGCGGATCTCGACGAGCGCGGGCCAGCCGATCGATAAACTGGAGGTGCCCGGCCGCTTCGACGATTGGGACATCGTCCACGTGATCGCCGAGAACCTGTCGGTCAGCGGCACGCCGGGCGGACCGCTGCTCAGCGAGCGGACCAACCCGCTCGTGCTCCTCGATTCCAGCCACATCCAGGCAGTTGCCGCCAGCGATCCCGCGACCGGCGCGCTGGTGATCCCCGACCAGGCCACGTTCGCGATCTACGACGGCGCCACGCGCGTCGTCTTCGAGTTCGATCTGGGCGCCGGGATCACGCCCGGCCACGTGGCGATTTCCTATCAGTCCGACGATACGGCCGCCGAAATCGCCGCGGCGATCCGCGCCGCGATCAAGCAGGCGAGGCAACAGAACGGCCTGGACATCGACGTGAATCTGGCCGAGACCGGCGAGGTGGTCACGCTCACGAACACCGGCCCCATCGTGCGGATCGAGGGATTCGGCACCGATGAGGCGCGGCTCGACGCCCGGCTACAGATCGATCCGGGCCTGATTGTCAAGCTCGACGGATCGCGGATCGAAATGGGGATGGGGTCGCAGTTGATTGCCGAGGGCCGGCCCGGCGCCGACAGCGGGGCGCCCGGCTACAAGGTGATTCTCACCTCGCTGCTGGACGACCGCTATGGCGCCGGCGGCACGTTCGACACAAGTTCGATCACCAGCGGGCACGTGGCCAGTCCAGGCGACTGGGGCGGACTATACTTCGCGCCCACCTCCAGCGGGAGCATCGACAACGCGATCATCGCCTACGGCGGCGGAACGACCCCGCTCGGCGGCGGGTTCGAGAATTTCAGCGCCGTGGAGATCTACCAGGACGACGTCCGCATTGCCCGGTCCCGGTTCGAGAACAACCACGCCGAAGCGGCGGGCGACCGCGGCGGGCATGGGCCGAGCAGCGCGGCGACGATCCAGGTCCGCGGCGCGCAGCCGGTCCTCGTGGGCAACGATTTCGTCAACAACCTCGGCACGGTCGTCAGCATCGACGTCAACTCGCTCGCCTCGGAAACCATCGCCGACTGGGGGCGGAGCACGGGCCTGGCGTCCCTCTACACGCAGTATGCCGCCAATCGCGGTCCGATGATCCGCGCGAACCGGATGACCAACAACGGCATCAACGGCATGGAAGTCCGCGGCGGCATCCTCACGACCGAGTCGGTCTGGGACGACACCAACATCGTGCACGTGGTCTACGACTAGATCGTCGTGCCGAACTACCACCATGAGGGCGGACTGCGCCTGCAGAGCAGCAACCAGGAAAGCCTGGTCGTCAAGCTGTTCGGAGCCAACGCCGGCTTCACCGCTTCCGGCGATCCCCTCGAGATCGAAGATCGCATCGGCGGCACGCTACAGATTCTCGGCCAGTCGGGCCACCCCGTCGTGCTCACCTCGCTGAGGGACGACGCGGTCGGCGCTGGTTTCACGCTCGCCGGACTGCCCCAGACGGACACCAACAACGACGGCAACGCCACCAGCGCCGAGCCGGGCCAGTGGCGGAGCGTCAGGCTCGACGCCTACAGCAACGACCGCAACGTGGCCGTCGTCAACGAGGTCGAACTGCCAAGCGGCATCGCCGAGGACGCCAACTGGCTGCCGGGCAGGGCCCAGAACCTCGGCAGCCTGGCCCCCGAGGAGAAGGCCGGCGACGACAACCTGCGACTGGGATTCGAAGTCCACGGCACGATCCGCACCGACAGCCCGACCGACGTTGACGTCTATACGTTCAACGCCACGGCGGGCACGGAGATCTGGCTCGATGTCGATCGGACGCGCCATGCGCTCGACCTGGTGATCGAGCTGATCGACGCCGACGGCAACGTGCTCTCCCGCTCCGACAATTCCCCGGCGGAAGAGCGGGCCGGCGAGGTCGAAAAGCTCTCGGTGGAAACCTACACGATGGATCGCGACTACTGGCTCCGCCACGATTTCTATTCGACCAACGAGCGCGATCCCGGCATGCGCTTGATCCTGCCCGGCCCGATCGGGCAGATGCGGACCTATTACGTCCGCGTCCGCAGCGTGTTGGCGATCGGCGCCATCCCCGCCTTCGGCGAGCTCGCCGAAGGCGGCACGTTCACGATCCGCAACGACTTCCAGACGTTCACCTTCGAGTTCGACTCCGACGGCAGCGTGAGCGGGTCGAACATCCCCGTGTCCCTGATGCAGGGCGGCCAGTTGCGGAGCGCGGCCGGCATGGCCCAAGCCATCGTCGACGCGGTGGCGCAAGCCAAGGCGCGCGGGCTCGAAGCGACCGCCCGCGTCCTCGACGGCAAGGTCGTCCTCGACGGCCCGCACCTGCGATTCAACCCGCTCGCCACCCCCCTGGCGCACCTGGCCAACACGAGCGGCCAGTACCAACTCCAGTTGCGGCTCCGCGAGATGCAGGAAGTCCCCGGATCGACCGTGCACTATGCCGACGTCCGCTACGCCACCAACGGCATCGAGGTGCTCGGGCAGCCCGGCCATTCGCCGCTCTTGGGCGAGACCGCCGAAGTCGAGGGGCCGAACCAGACCGGCGTCAACGACACGGTCGCCAGCGCGCAGCACATCGGCAACCTGCTGGGAACCGATCAGAGCACGATCTCGATCGCCGGCTTCCTGGCCAACCGGACGGATGTCGACTGGTACCGGATGACCGTCGACTATCAGGGCATCCAGTCGATCCGCCAGGGGCTTGAAGGCGTGCCCAACGACGGGATCACCGACACCGGCAGTGTCTGGGCGACGATTTTCGACATCGACTACGCCGACGGGATGGCCCGGCCCGACCTGACCTTGTGGGTCTTCGACTCCCAGGGCCGGCTGATCCTCATCGGCGGCAATTCGAACGTCGCCGACGACCAGCCCGACCCGATCTCCGGCGCCAGCGTCGAGGACCTGTCGCGCGGTTCGCAAGGCGCCCGCGATCCGTTCATCGGCACGGCTTACCTGCCGGAGGGCAACGGGCAGACCTACTACATCGCGGTGACCAGCTCGCTGGCGACGGCCGACGCGCTCGCCGATTCCAACCCGCTCACCCGCCGCGAGCCGATCAACTCGGTCAAGCGGGTCGTGGAAGAGCGGATTTCTCCCCCCTCGTCGACGACGATCGGCGGGACGGAGTCGTATGTGCCCGCCCAGCGGTTGACGCTCACGCCCAACGAGTTCACATTCGGCGACGTGATCATGTACGTCAACCAGTCGACGGAACTCTACACGGTCGATCCGTTCACCGGCCAGGTGGAGACCGACGTCACCCCCAACGCCACGCACATCTACGAAGACCAGCGCGTCTACAAGGACATCGTGATGCGCAACGACGCCCGGCTCTACACGACGGCGGGGCGGACCCCCGGCGGCGGCGACAAGCATCCGGCGATCGGCAACATCCGCGAGTTCAACACGGGCGACGCCAGCCTGGCCTTCGTCTACGACCACGATGAGGGGATTGTCGCTTACCAATTGAACGCCGCCGGGACCGGCCTGGAAGTCTACCAGCCGGGTGTCCAGTTCGAGGCGATGACGTTCGGCCGCGACGGCCGCGAGATGTGGATCGTCGGAAACACGTCGTCGATGCCCCGCGGCTGGGCCTCGAATCCGTACAACCTCCCCAACACGAACCTCCTCTACCGCCTGGAGCCCAACAACACCGCCGACCAGCAGGGGAGCCTGTCGACCGGCGATCGGCTGGGAACCAACTACGTTCCTTACGGCTGGCTAACCGCGGCGCCGACGCTCGTCATCCCCGGGGCAACCGACACGATCCCGGACTCCGTCGGGAATCCCTATGACGATCGGGGCGACATCAAGGACGGCGACGCGATCACCCTGCGGATCGACAACCCGTATTACACCGGCGGGGTCTACGATCCTGCGGATCCGAAGACCTGGCCCCAGCTGGAGGCGATCATCGAGTTCGACCTGGGAGTCGAGGCGAGCCTCAACGGCAACGCCGCCGCGGCGGTCAACGACGGCGATTTCTTCACGCTCAATGGCAGGACGTACGAGTTCAATTCCGGCAACATCCTCGTCGTCAACAACGTCGACGACACGTTGGACGACGCGATCCTGACGCTTGTCGAAGCCGACGGCGACATCCGCAACTTCGAGTTCGGCAACGACGGGCAGTGGCTGACCAGCTATCCGCGGGTGCCGTTCACCAACCTCCAGACCCGCGACCAGGTCGCGCAGACGCTCGCCACGGTGATCTCGAACAACAGCTCGATCGCGGCCACGGCGGTCGGCGATCGCGTCCTGATGAGCGGCGACCATGCGACGATTCCGGCTGCCTGCAGTTCCTCCGCGCTGTTGATCGCCGGCACCCCCGGCGTGACGGCGGGCCACACGGCGATTCCGTTCGAGCAGACCGACACGCCGCTGGCCCTGATGGCCGCGATCGAGTCGGCCGTCGAGGGCAGTTCGACGATCACCGTCGGATACGCCGCCCGCACCGGAACCCAAGCCCAGATCAACACAACCGGTCACCGCTTGACGTTCCATGGACTGACGAGCTACGACTTCGGCGGCACGCCGGCGCTGGCCTATCTGCGAGGCGCGGAAGGGTACAGCGCTGAGAATGGCGTGACCCTTCACGCCGACTCGCTGTCCGACCAGATCGCGACGCTTCTTGCGCAGGCGATCAATGCCGGCAGGGTGACGATTCCCGACCCGGTCAACCCCGGGGTCAATCCGCCCGTCACGCTCCGGCTCAGGCAGGACCTCAACGTGACCGCCCGGGCGTCCGCGGGGACGATCGAACTGGTCGGCGCCGACGTCGACGCAAGCGGCGGCGCGGTGAGCGGCGCCCCGGCGCTCCAGCGTGTCGGCCCGACCGGCGGGGCCGGCGGGATGGTCAGCGGGATTACGATGATCGGGTCCCGCATGTTCTGCGTCACGGACGCCGGCGACCTGTTCGAGGTCCACAACTACACCTCCTACGACTTCAGCGGCGTCGATCCGTCGAGCGGCTTCCGCTACATGGTGTTTACGGACCAGGGGCCCTGGTTGGAGTTCATCGCCAATTTCAACGGCGTCCTGAGCCCCGGCGACCAGGTGCAATTCTCCGGCCTGGACAACGGCCCGAACAACGTCGAGCAAGGGCGCTATGCCGAGATGCTGTTCGCCACCACGCTCGACGGCCGGATTCTCGCCTTCGATGGCGACGGAAATCTCCAGCCGGTGTTCATGGGGGGCAATCCTTACGTGAATACCGGGCTGAGCGGCGCGGTCGGCATCGCCTTCTCGCCGATCGACTACAACCTCTGGCACTGGACCGACCAGCGCTGGAATGACGCGGGGCATGGCACGAACGCCAGCTACGACGCGAGCCGGACCAGCCCCCTCTATCCCGAACCGGGCAACTACAGCTACTACTTCGGGCTGGAGCGCGCCGACGACGGCGACCATAGCCAATCCCAGCCGGGTGAAGTCAACTTCCGCTCTCCCTCGGACTACCGCCCGAACACGGCGGCGCTGAACACCTACAATCTGCCCGGCGGAGCGTTCGGCAGCCTGACGAGCGGCGCCTTCAGCCTCAAGGGATACGCCTACGAGGACAAGCCGGTTCTCTACTTCAACTACTTCGCCCACACCGAGAACAGCGACGACTACGACGGCTTCCGGGTGTACGTCTCGGCCGACGGCGCCAAGTGGGACATGATCGCCACGAACACCGATCTGGACTGGTGGGTGCCCAACACGGACACCGACACCGGCGGACCGCTCGACGAGACGCCGATCCAGCTTGACACGCAGCACGGCGGCGCGCCGGACGAGCGGATCATCGACGAGGTGATCGACGTCGGCGACGGCTGGCGGCAGGCCCGCATCGACCTGAGCCGCTACGCGGGGATCGAGACCCTCCAGTTGCGGTTCGATTTCTCCACCGCCAGCGACATGGGCGTGGGCGAGGACGCCGGCCAGGGCGAATACCTGACCACGCCCGCCGCTACGGGCCTGGCCGACGGCGCGCTTCCCGGCGCTGCGACCCACGACGGGCGGCTGACCGTGGAAAGCACGCGGTTCTGGATCAACCAGGTCCTCGTCAACGGCAACCTCGTCGGCGGAGACCTGTTCGAATACGACCTGGGCTACGCACTCTACCTGCCGAACGTCGCCGGCCACTGGATTCCCGACGGAGAGTGGTTCCAGATCTCCGACGGCATCAACCCGCCGGTCCGCTTCGAATTCGACACCAACGGCGCGATCGCCGCCACGAGCCACGTCGCGATCGGCATCGACGCGACGATGTCCAGCGACGCCGTGGCCGATGCGGTCGTCGCGGCGGTCAACGGCGCGGTGGGCCTGACCGACGTCACCGCCATCAAGGACCAGTACCGCGTGTTCCTCAAAGGCTCGGTCGCCGTGACGCAAAGCGCCGCGCCCAAGGTCGCGCTCCTGGGCGACAACCCGGGCACCGTCACCCCGGGCGCCGTGGCCGTGCCCCTGATGGGCAACATGCGCGACTTCGAGGTCGCCGAGGTCCTCGCCAAGGTCCTCAACCAGGAGTACTCCAGCCGGGTCCAGTTCGGCGGCACGGACCAGTTGAAGACCTTCGCTGCCGGGCAGATCCCCCACAATCAAACCTTCACGCTCCGGGTGATCGACGCCCAGGGAATCTACCGCACGGTCAGCTTCCGCTTCGACCGCTACGGGGTCCTGTCCGGCGCGAACGTGGTCGACCTCTCGACCGCCAACACGGCGGTTGACGTGGCCCAGGCGGTCGCCAATACGATCAACAGCTACGCAGCTTCCCTCCCGTCAGCGCTGGAGATTTCCGCCACCGCCGTGGGCGACGTCGTCACGCTCGACGGCCCGATCACGTTCGTCGACAACGCCGGGCCCCTGGAACACTTGAACCGCTACGACACGACGGCCAAACGCGACGACGGCTTGGGCAACCACATCCAGCTGTTCCTCAACGGGCGCGGCCCTCATGCCGAGCAGGATCCCGCCTTCTACAACCTCACCGGTTCCTACACGAGCAACCGCCGCGCGGTCACCACGCCCGGCGTTCTCGGCTACGCGAATTCGCTCTACGGCGACCAGACGTCCGGGTCGAACAAGCTCTATGGGGACCCGAGCAATCGCAACCGGTTCACCAACTTCCGCCGCGGCCAGAACAACAACTACGAAGGCGTTTACATCGACGATATCATCATCGGTTTCGCCGAACGCGGCGAGATGGTGACCGGCGCGCCGGCGAATACGACCAGCTTCACGACGCATACCCAGACCCCCACGACGCCCACGACGCCGACGACGCCGATCGTCACCGAGGGCGCGTACCAGCTGGAAATCCGCCGCGGTGAAGACTACGGCCAGCTCGTGCAGTGGGACGACGCGCCGACGGACGACTGGGACTGGCTGCGGCTGAACCAGTGGATTGATACAAACGACCGGCTGGCCAGCGGGTTCACGCTGCTCGCGCCGCCGGCATCCGAGATCGCTCATCGCGACACGTTCGTGCTCAGCGATGGATTGCACGAGCGGACGTTCATCTTCCTCGACACGACGATGGGCGGCGGCGCCGGGGGCATGAAGGCGGTCTACTTCAACTCGCAAATGGACGCCTCGGCGATGGCCGACGCCGTCGCCGCGGCGATCAACCAGGCGGCGCTCGAACCGGCCGCCACGCGGCTCGGCATCACCGCCGTCTCCGGCCCCAGCAGCGAGCGGGTGATCTTGTTCGGCGCGGCGCAGGTCGCCGGCCTGGACTATATCATCTACGGCCCCGACCCGGACGCCGCGCTGGTGGGAACCTCGTTCCCGCAAGGCCGCGTGGTGATCACCGAAGCCGTCAACGCCGCGGACGCGACGGCCGCCCAGCGTCTGGTCGAAAGCATCCTCGGACCCGGCGTGACCCTGGTGCCGAGCAGCGCCACGTACGTCGGCGGCATGCAGTCGGCCGGCTTCTGGTCCGACGGCGTGAACCAGGGCATCATCCTGGCCACCGGCACGGTGTATAACGCCGAGGGGCCGAATCTCAATGACGCCAGCGGGAATGCAACCACGGAGAACATCGCTTCCGGCGACGGCGACGCGGACCTCGACCAACTCGTCTGGCCGCTGACGACCGAAGACTCGTCGGTGCTCGAGTTCGACTTCGATTTCGAGGGCGGCGACTTGACTTTTGAATTCGTGTTCGCCTCGGAAGAGTACAACGAGTGGACGTATTCGCAGTATAACGACGTCTTCGCATTCTACCTGGAAAGCGCGGACGGGGTCTCCTTCCCGAAGCAGAACCTGGCCCTGGTGCCCGGCACGTCGATCCCGATTTCGGTCAACACGGTCAACGGCGGCAGCCCCTACGGGGATCCGAATGCTTCCTACCCGGAGTACTTCAACAACAACGCGATGGACGAGGGCGGGGCGTTCCTCGGAGAGATCGGCTACGACGGCTTCACCGACATCCTCACCGCCCGGGCCGCCGGCCTGGCGGCCGGCCGCTACCACATGAAGCTGGCGATTTCCGACACCGATGACCGACTCCTCGACACGGCCGTGTTCGTCAAGGCGGGCACGTTCTCGAACGTCGACACGGGAGAGCAGCCGGACCAGTTCCAGGTCGTGCGGACGAGCATCGGTGATGAGAATCACGAGCGGCAGAAGGGCCAGATCGTGATCACCGGCAACAGCGTGATGTATTCCCTGCATACCGGGATCCTCGTCGGCCCCGCGGAACGCGACGGCGCCGGCCAGTTCGCGCACCCGGCCTCCGGCCGCAC